>ERZ856578.1800-NODE-1800-length-38238-cov-8.037394_pt1 | contig 38238 bp, 37 predicted proteins | sample MGYA00514384_ERZ856578 | MGnify/ENA primary metagenome ERZ856578 (study PRJEB29103, sample SAMN06111958) | human gut metagenome | biome: human gut; feature: ankylosing spondylitis patient; material: healthy_person | host: Homo sapiens | place: China:Hangzhou...
ATGGGAATCTCACCCCCGGCAGGATCTCTGCCGGCCGCCCCCTTTGCTTGCGGCTAAGGCTGGACGGAAGTATCATTATCCTCTTTCCATGTCATTGCGCTGCACCCCGCCACAGGGTGCTTTCAGCGGACTTCATTCGCTCGATACCATATTCTGCGGTTTCAGTGGTTATCAACGGCCACCGTGGTTGTCTTCGCGCGTCCCATTCGCGCTTGCCGGCCTGGGTTTACCCCTGGTTACGGCTGGAAGAGAATGTTCGGTATAGGATGGATATTCTGTTTTCAAGGAACACCAACCCTCTTGGTGCTTGACAGGACTTACATCCCGTCCTCGTTTTTCAGAGCAAAGTCGCGAAGGATACTTTCCATAATATCGCGGTCTTGGCCGGAAAGTGTTTTGGCCAATCTCTTAAGTAAATGTTGCTGTGCCGGATTCAGATATTTTCTATCAAGCCGATAGCCATCCAGTACTTTTATGCCTCCGCCATATTTTCCTCGTGTCGTTATAATGGGGTATGTACGTGATAATTCATCAATGTCATTGCTGATTGTACGGAGCGATACACCGAATTCGTGTGCTAAATTTTCTCTTGTATCTTGTCTACGTTGACAAAGAACTTCCAGAATAGCTCGCCGGCGTTCGCTTGCCCCCAATGCGCCTTTCCTCCCTCCTTTGCTCTTTGCGTATTGTAAAAGTTAAACTTGCAGGTTTTTTGCATGTTTAAAAATTTTTAACATTTTGTTTTACGGGAACAAATAAAAAAAGCCGCAAATTGCAAGTGCAAGTTGCGAGGCCATTTCATTTGACTTTATTTATGAAATACTAAAGCCATACTCCCCTGCAAATGGACGCCCGTCTGTTGACCCTGTCAGTATGTTCAAGATGCTGCTGGTGGGATACCTTTACAGCATCAAATCAGAAAGGCGCCTGGTGCAGGAAGTGCAGCTGAACATTGCGTATCGATGGTTCTGCGGATTTGAACTTGCGGATAAGCTCCCCGACCATTCCACATTCAGCAAAACACGTCTGCGCAAATGGAATGAGAGTCAGTTATTCCAACAGGTGTTTTTGGAGATCATTCGGCGTTGTGTAAAGAACGGCCTGATCGATGGAAAAGAATTGGCAGCTGATGGGACTTACCTCCCAGCCAATGTTTCCAAGGACAGTTGGATCGATACGGAGATTGAAACTGAGTTAAGCATGCAGAGTTACCTGGATCGCTTAGATGAGGAGCTCTCTCAACAGCCTGGTTTCAAAAAACCGCCAGCTAAGATGGTCAAAAAGTATCGTACTACAAGCAAAACCGATCCAGACAGCGGTTGCATCAATCACGGGAAAAAGAGTGGCATTGGCTACCTAATGGAAACGACCGTAGACTGTAAATATGGCATAATAACTGGCGTAGATGTGTATCCAGCGAATGAAAAAGAGAGCTTGCTAGTTCTGCGGCATCTGGAGCGGCAGATTCAAAACGGGATTCCGATGCAAAACATTGCATTGGATCGTGGCTACGATACGGCGCCGTTCATCGTGGCCTGGAGTTGCCGGGCATCACCGGATACATTCCCGCGATCCAGTTTTCCAATTCTCCGGAAAAGTATGGTTTTTATTATCTGCCCCAGGAAGATGCATTTCGTTGTCCGGAAGGTGCCAAGCTTGTCTACCAGCGGTTGAACTGCAGTCAAACGACTGGAAAATACTTGCGTTGTTATCAAGTGCAGGGGGATACCTGCAAACACTGCAAGCGAAATGCTACCTGCTTTCAGCAAACGGGCATTCGGCGCAGAATTCTTGGAAGCAGTTGCTATCCTGCTTTTTATAGAGGGCATGAACGGATCGGCAGTGAGGCCTACTGGCGCATGATGTGCCTGCGAAAAATATGGGCGGAGGGCTCCTTCTCCGTATTGAAACGAGAACATAGCCTTTCCAAAATCAGAAAACGAGGTATTCCGGCTGTAACAGAGGAATGCCTTCTTTCCGTTATGGCATTAAACCTAAAAAGGATGGTCAAGGCAATCCTTTTGCTCCCATCTTTGCTGAAAATCCGGGTTGAAAGCTACAACTTTCAGCCCGGTTCTCTTTTTGTCAACAGGTCCAATTCTTGACACTACCTACAGAAGGACTACGAGCGTTACTGTTGCATTATCTGTTATACATGCTTCACACGGTTGTTCAGCTCAATTTTTTTGTATGTGTTAAGTCAGAGCAAAAAGAAACGAGCCGAACTCAACAAAGGTCGACTCGTATTCAAGAAAATCAAACATCCTGTTGCAGAGAGCGATAAGAATCGGGTGCACAGGCAGACAACAGACAAGCTACCAGTCGCTCCCGCCTCTGCATGCCAAAATAGGCACATTGGACAAAACCTAGAGAACCTCTGAATAAATAGCCTTTCGATTCCCATGGACGGACGTCCACGCTTTCCCTTGGGGTAGTAAGGTTGAATCACGCCAACCCATTCATCCCACGGGATGATCTCCTCCATGATTTCGAGAAATTCCTCACGCTTCGTTTTCTTTTTCCGGTAACACAGCAAAAATTTTTGGAAAGCGATTTGTCAAGGGTGGAATTACATAGATCAACTCAAAATTCTTGTCCGGCTGTCCGTTATTTTCTTCCTTCGTAGAACATCCCAGCTTCAGTCCACCGGGTAGGCAGCATCTCGTACCGGAAAAACCGGGATGCCCACAGGTAGATTATTCAAACATCTCCCATAGTTTTTTTGCTGACAGCCATAGCAACTGATAAATTTCCAAGTCGATTTGGGCACCTCTGATAGAAAAACAAACGATGCTCCGCATGAGAAACCACAAGGCGAGGTCGATCATGCGGGGCATTTCCGTTTTCTTTGGGCATAAAAAGAGGTGCCTGACATATGAATTTTCAATAAAACGATAGACTTTTTATATGGATGCGTTCCAGTGCAACATACCGCCATCCAAGACAAACTGGCGAAAATGGCGTACTGCCGGAGGCAGGTATACTTGTTCATTGTTCACCATGAAGAGGGATCGCTCACACGCTGGCGAACTGATCTGTAATATTTTAAGGTCCAACTTCAGCAGCAGATCCATATAAGGGACGATCGCTATGCCAAACCCTTGGGCAACCAGCCCTGCGATCACTTGATCCTCTTCCGTTTCATAGGCGATGTCAGGTTCAGCTTCTATGGCCGCAAACATCTGATCCACCACGGCTCGGATACCGGATCTCTTTTCAAAAAAGATCTGTGGATAGGAAAGCGTCTCCGTTAGGTTGATCGTATGCCTGTCAGCAAGCGGGTGCTCTTTGGGAACGATCAGCACCAAATCTTGCTTCTGAACTGGAATAGCTGTGAGATCAAGATTTGCAGTCGGCTGTGAGCAAAAAACAAGGTCGACCTTTCGATCCATGAGGTCCTCCAGCAAGGTTTGTGTGACTCCCGTATGAAAGGTAAATTGAATGTCCAAATTATGGTTTTCTTTTAAAAAATCCGCAGCGAGACGAGGAATAAACTCCACGCCCAGTGTACGGAGAAAACCAAGTCGAATCAAGCCTTCACCTCGCGCATTACGCTGGAGCGACTCCACTCCTGCATCCAGTATGGACAATGTATGTTCCGCACAAATCAGGAATTCCTCCCCGAATCGAGTCAATGCTGTATTTTGCCCAATTTTTTCAAACAGCGGCACACCCAACTCATTCTCAAGTTGGGCAATTGCATGGCTCAAACTCGGCTGTGCAATACAAAGCTGCTTTGCTGCCTTGGTATAATGCCGTACATGTGCCAGTTTTACAAAGTATCGCAGATAAAATAAATTCAACGTAGCATCCCCCCTTCTTGTAGATAAACTCATTATATCTCATTTTATAGCTGTTTTCTATTGTTTTATCAAAATAATACATTTTATAAATAATGGACAAACGATTAAACTGATGACATAAGGAGTGGATTGCATATGGTTGAAAAGTTGTCCGTGAAGCAAAAACCAATCTTAAGAGGAGAAGCTGCACTTGCTGTGGCTGTGATTGTCAACACGTTCGGTGTGGTTTTGATGCTCTATTCAGAATCAGGCATTTCCGCTATTTCCAGCGTCCCGTTTGCATTTTCTTTGGTGCTTCCTCAGCTTACGCTTGGCACATGGACATATCTGTTCCAAGGGGTTCTGGTTCTCAGCCTGATGCTTATGCGAAAGCGATTTGTACCACAGTATTTATTTAGCTTTGTTGTCGGCTTTATATTCGGGGTGTTGTTGGATGTCCACGAATTATGGATCAGTATTCTGCCAAGCACCTTTGGTTGGCGTATCATTTATTTTATCGCAAGCTATCTTTTGATAAGTCTTGGGATTGCACTTTCCAATCGCTGTTGTTTACCCATTGTTCCAACAGATCTATTCCCAAGGGAACTTTCTCAAATCACTGGCATCGCCTATCCCAAAATCAAGATCGCATTTGACGTGATCTGCCTGGCCATTACCGCCGGAATGACAACGATTTTTCTTGGGCATCTGGAAGGGCTTGGGATCGGCACCATCCTTGCAGCTTTTACCATGGGGAAGGCAATTGGCTTGATTGGCGACAAACTGGACCGGCATTTTCGCTTTGTCTCGTTTCTATCAAAGCCCGGAAGTTCCGATAAAACAAGATAGCTTGAGCAAATATGGAGGTGAAAACATGTCTCAAAACAATCCAATTACCATCAGTTCTTGGTCGCTGGGCGATCAATGTTCCCTGGAGGAGAGAATCAAGGCTGCAAAATCCGCAGGCTTTGAGGGAATCGGTCTGCGAGCCGAAAACTATGTGGACGCACTGGATGCTGGGCTATCTGATGCAGATATGCTTGCGCTTTTACAAAAATATGGGATGCGTGTGACAGAGATAGAATACATAACAGAATGGGCCGAAGTTACCCGTACTTATGAACAGAAATACAAAGAGCAAATATGTTTCCATATGTGTGATTTATTTGGCGTAAAACACATCAATTGTGGGTTGATGGAAACATACCCGCTGGAGAGATCCGCGCAAAAACTGAGAGAATTATGCCAAAGAGCCGGGAATCGTATCATAGCAGTGGAACCCATGCCGTATAGCGGGTTGCCTGATGTACAGAAAGCGTGGGCGGTGATTGAGCGAGCAAGATGCAAAAATGCCGGCCTTCTTCTGGACTTCTGGCATTGGGTTCGGGCAGGGCTTCCGTATACAGAAGATATACTAAACGGTATTCCGGCAGAAAAGATCACTTCCATTCAACTGAATGATGTCCGGCCCTGTCCTTATGCACATAGCGTTCTGCGCGATGAATCCATGCATGACCGAATGAAACCGGGAACCGGCGCAGGAAATACGGCCAAATTCTTGGCCATGCTCCGGCAAAAGGGAGTCTCGCCTGCTGTAGTCGCGGTTGAAGTAATCAGCGATGAAGCTCTTGCGCAGGGCGTTATACCTGCAGCACAGGAAGACTATCTGGCCACAAAATCTATTCTGGAGCAGGCATGGCCAGAGCTTCTGTAAATACAATTTTCATTTCAGGAGGAAACATATTTTATGGAACTGCAAATTTCTGGACACACACAGCTTTATTGCCTGCTTGGATCTCCGGTCGGGCATTCCGGGTCCCCGGCTATGTATAATTACAACTTTGCCCGTACCGGCGTGGATGCCGTCCATCTGGCGTTTGACATCCCACAGAACAAGCTGGAGGAAGGGATCGCAGCAATTAAAGCCTTTCATATTAAAGGGTTCAACGTCACCATGCCCAATAAGGCTGCGGTGATCAAATATCTGGACGAGATCACCCCTGCGACCAAATTGATTGGAGCCTGCAACACGGTAACGGTTGCGGAAGATGGGCGACTGATTGGATATAATACCGACGGTATCGGGTTTTCCAACAACATGCGCGCGAATGGAATTGAACTGCAAGGGAAAAAAATAGTCATCCTGGGTGCTGGCGGCGCGGCGTCATCCATCTGCGTACAGGCTGCATTAGATGGCGCTTCTCAAATTACGGTATTCAACCGCCAGGACGAGTTTTATGCGAATGGGGTGAAAATCGTCAATAAACTGATGGATTCCGTTCCTGCTTGCAGAACTGCGATTCACGATTTAGCAGATCGTACTTTGCTTTCACAGCAAATCAAGGACTGTGATATTCTCATCAATGCTACAAAGGTCGGAATGAATCCGATGGATGGCGTTTCCCTGGTAGATCCGTCCCTGCTCCGTCCAGATCTGGTCGTGGCGGACACCGTCTACAATCCCTTAGAAACCCGTCTGATGCAAGACGCGAAAGCGGCTGGCTGTAAAGCGGTCATAGGTGGTATAGGCATGCTGCTTTGGCAGGGGGTGGCGGCTTTCAAGTTATTCACCAATCAGGAAATGCCAAGAGAAGAAGTTCAAGAAAAATTCTTTTCAAGAAGGGAGCGATGACAATGAAAACCTTGACACTCTGCGTTACTTATCACGCAAAACCAGGTATGCGCGATGCCTTTATCCGAGAAGTTTTTGCCGGCGGAGTACTGGATGAAATCCGCCGGGAAGATGGCTGCATTTCCTACCAATATTTTTTCAATGCAGAAAATGACGACCAGATCCTTTTACTCGAAAAATGGTTCTCGGAAGATCATCAGAAAGCACATATGAAGCAGCCGCATATGGATATTTTGATGACGATCAAAAATCGTTATATCAAGGATGTCACTATAGAACGCTTCTGCTAAATCCAGGAAACACGGAGACTATCGTTATTTGGTAAATTTGAATTTGCAGATACATCTCTGCCCTGTTATGAAATTTTAAAAAACAGCGAGAAATGAAGGCACTTTGAAATGCCCCCAAAAGGTTCAATGAAGGCGGTAAAAATGGAATACAAAATAGATGATAAAACATTAAAAGCGCCTGCATTTATTGAGTTTGTAAATAAGGTGCGGCAAGGAAATTACGACATAGATAAAACGCAAGACGCTTTATCCAAAACTTTGAATATAACTGCTTACGACGGGGATGAACTTGTAGGTTGCTTACGTATTCTGTCAGATGGTTACTTTTTTGGCACAATAACAGAGTTGCTTGTGCTTCCAGACTATCAGAAAAAAGGAATCGGAAGCCGACTTCTCCAACTTGCCAAGCAGAACACGCCTACCATGCTGTATTTTGGTTCACAGCCGGGAATTGAAGCGTTTTATGAAAAGAACGGTTGTCAAAAGAGTTTGCAGTCTTATATGATAGAGAAAAAATAATACTAACGTAGAAAGCTGCCGTTGCAAGAACACCACTTCCCACGGCAACACTCAGCGAACCAGAGTCGGAGTATGTGCTTCATAAAAAAAGGGGGGATCCGTTTGATCATCAGCGCCAGCAGACGGACCGATATTCCCGCCTATTATTCGGACTGGTTTTGCAACCGCCTCCGGGAGGGGTTTGTCTGCGTCCGCACCCCCATGAACTTCCACCAGGTCAGCCGCATTGCGCTGTCGTCGGATGTGGTGGACGGCATCGTATTCTGGACCAAAGATCCGCGGCCGCTGATGCCCCGGCTGGAGGAGCTGCGGGCGTATCCATACTATTTCCAGTTCACCCTGACCCCTTACGGAAAAGATATGGAACCGGGCCTGCCCGATAAAGGCGCCGTGCTCCTCCCGGCTTTTCAGATGCTGTCGGACATGATCGGCCCCGAGCGCGTCATCTGGCGGTACGACCCCATTCTGCTCACCGCCCGCTACACGGCAGACTTCCATATCACCGCTTTCCGCCAGATGGCTCAGCGGCTGGAGGGGTATACGCACAAATGCGTCATCAGCTTTGTCGACCTCTACCGAAACACGCAGGCCCGCCTGAGCGGTCTGGGCTTTGCGCCGCTCGCGGAAAAGGAAATTGCGGAGCTGGCGCAGCGCCTGGCTGAGATCGCCGGCAGGCACCGCCTTGTATTGGAGACTTGCGCTGAAACAATCGACCTCCGGCGGTTCGGCATCGCGCACGGCCACTGCATCGACCGCCGCCTGCTGGAGCAGCTGGCCGGGTGCCGGCTCGCCTTGGAGAAGGACAGGAACCAGCGCCCCGCATGCGGCTGCACGGCCAGCATCGACATCGGCATGTACGACACCTGCCGCCACGGGTGCAAATATTGCTACGCCACCCACAGCCCCAAAACCGTCGCGCACAATACCAAAGCGCACGACCCCTTCTCCCCGCTGCTCTGTGGGCAGCTCCAGCCGGAGGACGCCGTGCATGCGCGCACGGTAAAGTCCTGCCGGGAGGAACAGCTGCGGTTTTTGGATTGATCTTAAATGAAAACGCAACCCCGGGAGACAGTGTCCGCCTCCCGGGGTTGTCTGCTGTTCTTTCGTCTGCATTGCAAAACCGAGTGCTTTCACCGCATGAAATGGCATCTTTTGTGAGCCGTCTCACCGGTTGTCTGAGCGCCCCCGAAAAGCCTTCACCAATTTTTGGGCCTGCTGCGTAACGCTGCACCACGCGCCGGCGTCCGCCAAAGCACCCAAGCTGCTGCCCACACCCACACCCGCAGCGCCCGCCGCATAGTATTGCGGTGCGTTGTCTGCGGAAATACCGCCTACCGCCACGATCTTCGCTTCTCGGAGCGGTGAGAGAACGTCACGAATGTATCCCGGCCCTAGCCGGCCGGCTGGAAACAATTTGACATATTCGCAACCCTGCGCCAAAGCGGCCTGTATTTCGCTTGGCGTGAACACGCCGGGAAAAGCCAGAATGCTGTTTTTCTGGCACAACGACACAACCCCCGGATGGTAATTGGGGGCAACGACGAACTGCGCGCCCGCCTCCAGTGCGCGGGCACACCGATCCTCGTCGGTGATCGTTCCCGCGCCGATATACAGCTTTCCGTCCCAGATTTTACGCAATTTTGTAATCATTTCAAATGCGTCCGGGCTGTCCACCGTCACTTCGGCCAGACGGATGCCCCCCGCATACAAGGCCTGTACCAAAGGCGCCGCCTGCTCATAAGGCCGCCCGCGCAGAATGGCAATGGTTCCTGTTTCCCGCAGCGCATCACGCGTTGACATAAGCTCCTCCTTTAGATGCAAAACAAGTCTTTTAGCAATTTGAAGCAGGCGCACCCCGCAGCCGGCGGATCTTCAGCAGCCCAGTGACGCTGAGACCGCAGCTCTCCTCGTAAGAGATGACCCGCAAATTCTGCCGCAGCCTGCTGGGAATTCCCATCAGCGGCAGACAAATCAGGAACGCGTCTGCAAAAACCTTGCGCCCGTACAACACCAGTTCTCCGCACTCCGGTGCAAAAAAGCGCCGAAACGTTTGCCAATCCGCACAGGTGAGCGCTCCCAGCACATGGGAGAGGGCCTGTCGCCGTGTGATGCCATCTGTTTTCTGACGCACCCGTGCACAAAACAGCGCGCGGCTGAGGCCATATTGTTCGGCGGCACGGAAGCCCTGCTGCACGTTGGGCGCATCCATTTCACAGCCGTTGGAACCGGGCAGCGTCACCGAACTTTTTAAAATGGTGTGATTGCAAACAGCCCACAGCAATTCTCCACTCAAGGTTGTGGCTGCCCGTGTGATGCTGCCGTTTTCCACACATATGATTTTATTGTGAGAGCCAAAGTGGACAAAGAGCTGCTTTTCTTCGTCTTCGGAGTCCATCGCTCCAAAGACCTCCACTTCCTCGCCCCGCAGCATATCGGCGTCGTTCGGGTCGTCGGATTCAAACCGGATGCCCGGCACAAAGCAAAACGGAACGTTCGAGATTTCCGGGAGGACGCGCACCTGCGCGTTTGCGGCCAACTGTGGCAGATTTGCCGGCGCCGCGATGTGTTTGACTTCGCACAGGCCAGTATCCGAAGTGATCATCCCGGCGGCGTATATCTCCACGATGGAGCAATTCCACCGGCTCTGCAAAGCGTTCATTTCCCGGCGCACCGCCTCCCGCAAAAGGCTGTTCTTTCCCTCGTGCGCCGCATCGGCAGCACCGACACGGCATTGGCTCTGCGCTAAAATCCGGCCGTTCTCCACCAGCGTAAACCGGGTGTTGGTGGTTCCGCCATCTAGCAACAGCATGCATTTTCTCACAGTGGGTGCCTCCTTTTTGCCTCATATCCGGCCAAAGCGAGCCAGCAGATCCTCCACGGTAGCGCCGGCCAGAATCGCGCGCCGGGTCTCCTCCTCTCTGTCCGCCTGTTCCCGCGCCAGTTTGTACACCTCAGCCAACCGGTCGCATGGGACCACTACCACGCCGATCTCGTCCGCAATCACCAAATCGCCCGGGCGAACCAAAACCCCACCGCACACCACCGGGACATTGATCTCAATGGGCTCCTGTCGGCCGGAGTAGGCCGTGTGCGACGCACGAGGCCCTACCGACTTCGCACTGATCGGGAATCCCAGAAGGCGCGCTTCGTCGGTGTCACGGCAGCTGCCGTCAATCACAGCACCTGCGATCCCCCCGTTATGAGCCAGACCAGACATCAACCCGCCCCAGATAGAAGTCTCCGTTTCGCCGAAGGCGTCGATGACGATCACATCGCCAGGGCGCGCCACCTGGTATACGGCCAAGCAGTCCACAATATCGCCGGCAGTCAGCTTCACAGTGATCGCCGGCCCGATGATCTTTTTATCTGCCGCCCGCGGCTTGATGTCAGGATGCATGACGTTGCAGCGCTCCATGGCATCCCCCACAACGCAGGACAAGGACAACACATTTTCCATCTCTCGGAAGGGCCGCACAAGTCCTTCATCAATGTCAGGACGCGGACAAATTATCTTTTTCAAAGCATTTCACCTCTTACGACGTTTCAAGCGGAGAAGTGGTATGCACTTCTCACAAAACTTCCCCGGGGATTTTCAACAGATAGTGCTCCTGCCCGTTTTCGCAGGCAAGATAGATTTGCCGAGCCGCTGGATCCCAGAATCCATGCGGATAGAAAAAACTTTCCCCCATCTCACACAGATCCACCTTCTTGGACCAGGTCCTCGTCCCGTCCAAGCTCACCCACAGGGACAGCGGCGTGCGCTTTCTCCAATCGCAAAAAGCCGTGCTGGCCGTAGGATTGTGGATAAGGACCGTCTTGTCCTCGATCTTTAAAAGCGTGATTTTAGACGCAGGATTTGGAATGTCCGTCGCCTGAGCAGGGCTCCACGTCTGGCCGTCGTCATCACTGAAGGAACGGTAGAGCCGGCCGGTATATTCGGCGCGCATCAACATTACCAACTTACCTGGGGCATACTCACACACATTGTTCTCCCACAGTGGAACGTCCGCTGTCAGATACCCTCTCAGATCGAAGGACTTGCCCCGGTCATCTGAAATCAGCGCGCCGCACCGGAACGGCCAGCGCGGATCAATACCGCCATTGGGTACAGCACTAACCGTCCAGTCCCAGCCGTCCAGACACTCCTGCCAGTAAAAGGGAAAAACCCAACGGCCGCTGTTCAGCGCCACGCCCTGCCGCACACTGCCACTGAGCAGGCCGTTGGGCAAAGACTGCGGCTGCGTCCAGGTCTTGCCGTCGTCATAGCTGAAGCTGCGGTAAAGGATGAGCTCTCTATACCGAGAAGGAGCGTAATAGGTCATAACAAACAGGCACACCGTATTCCCTTCGCAGAAGAGCTCGGTCGCCCAAACCGCCCGCTCACCATGGCGGAACAGGACCTGAGGTTCGCTCCAGCTGATCCCGTCATCCTGGCTGCGCACAGCGATTACAAAATTCTGATTGTCTGGCTCCGTGTGGCCGCCGCTGAGAAAAACGCACAGCAAATCCCCGTTGGGCATCCGCCGAAGCAGAGGCTCTCTGGCGTATTCAAAACGGGGCTGCGCCCTGAGAATCAGTGCTGCGGGAAAACGAAAAGCTGTTTTTGCATCCATATGATGGTCATACCTTCCCTGTGTTGGCATTGCCGGGCAATTATTCTTTCATCGCACCGACGGCAATGCCTTTTGTAAAGTATTTTTGGAAGAACGGGAAGATCACAATGACAGGCAGGGTCCCGATAAACGCCATTGCCATCCTCACTGTGCTGGAGGGCACGTTTGCAATGATGGAATTGACATCCGACGTGACCGACATGTTCTGGGATAAGAACTGCAGATCCATCATGATCTTGTTTAAAAAGTTTTGCAATGTGTAATAGGGAACTTCTGTGACAAACAGCAACCCATTGTACCAGTCGTTCCAATAACCCACGCCGATGAGCAGGCCGACCGTAGCCAAAATAGGTTTGGAAATCGGAAGCACCACGCTCAGAAAAGTGCGCAACTCGCCGGCACCGTCGATGCGCGCAGCCTCCAGCAGCGCTTCAGGCACGTTGTTTGCAAAAAATGTGCGCACCAGCAAAATGTTGAACCCGTTTACCAGCAGATGCGGGAACAGCAGCGCCCAGTAGGTGTTTTTGATGTCGAAAAGCTGGATGTACATCAAATAGGTAGGCACCATGCCACCGTTGAACAGCATTGTGAAAAACACAAAGAACATCAGCGCACGCCTTCCGATCAAATCTCGGCGCGAGATGGCATAGGCAAGCAGCACCGTAGTGGAAAGCCCCAGAATCGTACCCGCAAAAGTGACGAAGATGGAGTTGAAGAACGACGTGGAAATCACACCGCTTTGTTTGAGTAAGAACTCGTAGGCTTCTAAGCTCCATTCTTCCGGAAAAAACGAATATCCATACAGATTCAAAGTGTCGTTGTCGGTAAATGAAGCGATGGCCATAAGCACAATCGGCAGTACGCATACCAAGCTGACCAATGAAAATATGACATACGCTACAATTTGTGCTGTAGAACTCTCCCTCTTTGAACCGCGAATTTTCAAAATCCCCACCTCTTTAGAACAATGCGTTTTCCGGGCTGATTTTACGAACGATCAGATTGGTGATCAAGATCAGTACGAACCCGACGATGGACTGATACACGCCTGCGGCGGACGCCATACCTACATCCCCCAGCTGAATCAGGGCCCGGTACACATAGGTATCGATGGTATTGGTCACACTGAACAGTGCCCCTGAGTTTTGCGGCACCTGGTAAAACAGGCCGAAGTCGGAGAAGAAAATCCTGCCGATGGCCAGCAGCACCATCATGATGACTGTGGGCTTCAAAAACGGAAGCGTGATATACCAGATCTGCTTGAGCTTTCCCGCGCCGTCCAGCTGAGCAGCCTCATAGTAATCGCTGCTGATCGAGATCACAGTAGCATAGTAAATAATTGCCAAAAAGCCAAAATTCTTTAGTGTGTTGACAAACACCAGTATGAACGGCCAATACTGGGGTGTGGTGTACCAGTTGATCTCCTCCTTGCCCATAGGGCGTAGAATCTGTGTGTTTACAAATCCCATGTCATTGCTGAGGAAGGCATACACCAAGTATCCAATGATGATGATAGATAAGAGATACGGCAGCAAAATAACCGTTTGAAACGACTTGACGAAAAAACGGTTTTTGATTTCATTGAGCAGGATGGCAATCGCAATGGCCACCACCGTGTTCAGCACAATGAAAACAAGATTATAAAGCAGGGTGTTGCGGGTTATGACAAACGAAGTGGACGTGCTGAACAGGTATTTGAAATTTTGAAAACCGCACCACGGGCTACTGTAAATCCCGTCCTTAAAATTGAAGTTTTTGAAGGCCACCACCAATCCGCTCATTGGGATATAATTGTTAATCAACAGATAGATGAGCCCTGGCAGAGCCATAAGATACAGCGGCAGCTGCCGCTTGACTTTCCGAAGAGTTTTTTCGCTCATTTTCATCCCTCCAACAGTCTGTTGCGGGTCTCAGGCCGCGTCTGCAATCCCTTGAAATACTGCAAGGCCGCAGGGCACGGGTTACCCCACGGCCTTGCTGTTCGATTTTCGCTGTGTTCCGTCACAATTCACGAACAGGGCCGTTATGGCGCGTCATCGCGTTCGCCAAAACAGCTCAGCTTTGCGCGGCCACCCAGGCATCCAGTTGGCGCTGCTTTTCGGCAATAACTTTCTCGATACCTGCTTCCCGCAGGGCCTGCTGGAATTTGGGCAGATATTCCTCCGGATCAAGCTCGCCGTTTTCCAGGCCCAGACGATACTCGGCAAGTACGCTGTCCAGCGCGGCAATCTCGGATTTTACGGGAGAAGGATCAAACATGAAGCCAACCGCTTTGGATATCACCGCGCTCTCGTTGAACGCCTTCATTTCCTCGTAGTAATCGTCTGTACCGACCGTCTCCCACGCATAGGAGATCAGCTGATTTCCGAAAGACCATCCCTGATTCAGACCGTAACCGTCGTTGTCAGAAGTGACACCTTCCGGATAGCGGATCAGCGTATCCGTATCAGGCACGCGCTCATAGTGAACACCTTCAATACCCCAGTCCAGAATATTCAACACTTCCGGATCGGAATACAGCAGGTTCAGGAACTTCAGCACCGGTGCCTGATCTTCGCAGGTAATGGGAATTGCCATAACCACGCCATTGATGGTGTCGTTGGTAGAGATGGGCGTCGTCAGAATTCCGTCCAAGGTGGGAATGCCGGTCGTGTTCTCCACGTCCACGTAGCTGCCCGGCTTCTTGTCGCCCAGATACGAGAACAGCCGTCCGGACTTGTACAGGTTGATGCCCGTATCGGGGTTGATGGAGCCGTCGCTCAAAATCCAGCCTTTGTTATACCAGTCGCGGATGTAGTCCAACGTCTGGGCATACCACTCGGTTTCAAACAGGTTTTCCAGAACCAGATCGTCACCACCGCAATCCATCAGGACGCCATAGTAGTCACCCATCTTATCAAAGCTTGCAAATCCCGATTCCATAACACTCTTGCCGTTGTCCTGGGAAGATGTCATGACCAAATTCGGTTCCAGTGCGGACATCTTTTCAAACAAAACAGCCAAATCGTCTACGTTCTGAATTTCCTCGGCCGCTTCAAGCAGCCCGTGCTTTTCCAGAAGGTCGCGATTCAAGCTCACACCGCGCCGGGTCGCCATATCCTTGTTCACCGGGAAGCCGTACACATTGCCGTTCACAGTGACCGAATCCATATAGTCTCCCAGTGCATCCAGCACGCCAGGAGCATACTCAGCCATCAGGTCCGGGTCCACTACCGCCAGTTTGTTCTGGTTGATGGCAGAACTGAAATTGCCGCCAAACATAATGTACAGATCCAGTTTCTCTCCGCCGGAGATCATCAGGTTCATCTGCTGGTCGTATGTGCCCAGGCTGAGGGGCACCAACTCGACCTCTGCATGGATCTTCTCGCGCAGCTGCTCGTTCAGTGCGTCCTCGATCATTTGCATATCCTGCGGGATAAACAGGTTGCAGAAGAACGCAAACGTAATCTGATCGTAATCGTCATCAGCATCAGCGGTTCCCGTCGCTTCGCCGGAGGCGGCGGGGGATGAGCTGTTGCCGCACCCGCTCAGAAGCAACGTTGTAAATAGCACCAGTACTAAAAGTAGGGATAACCATCGAAATTTTTTCATGTTGCACTCCTTTTCTGTATGATTTTGTTGATATTTGGCTTCGCCATGCCCTATGGTGCTAGTTTAGCACGTTTTTTTGAGGCCAAACTACTTCTATTTAGACTTTTTGTTCCGAATTTTCTACCTAATATATAATAATTATAATTTTCGTGCTATAATACAGGTGCATTTGAACAATCTTTGAGGAGGATTTTGATGAAAAAACAAATATCCCTCCATTTCCCATGGCTACGCGACAGCAGCCTACAACGCCAGCTCACCTTCTTTATTGTTCTTTTTCTGGTCCCTCTTCATATTTTGCTTCTGGGTATCACTGCGGCGTCTACACTGATCATGTACCAGCACACCCGCACTACCTATCAGAACATGATTGATTTCTTCATGAATGAAATAGACACCAGCCTGGATTTTATCAGCCGCTTTTTGGTGAATACCGCGGCGGAGAACAGCACCTTTCAGAGCATCGCGTACGACTATTCCGACGTAGACCTGAACATGGAAAGCATCCGCCTTTACCGGTATCTGCAGCATAACGTCGTGCTGTACCCCGACCTGCAATACCTGTTTGTGCATAAAACACGGACGGAGCCTCTAATCGTACTGGCCCCCAACCCGACCTATTACGCCTTCTCCCTATCCAATTTCGAAATGCGGAACTACCTGATAAAATATCTGGCTGCCAACACCGACGGAGCCCGGGAATGGCAGCTGCTAACCATTGAGGGCCAACAATACCTTCTGTGCATGCTCAAATTCAACGACACGCAGCTCGGCGCCCTTGTACCTATCAGCGCACTTTTGGAAAAACTGGAAAAGTATCAAATTGAAAACGGACAATTCACTGTGACAGCGTATGTGCCACAAGACGGTGCGCCGCGCCTTTTTGCACGGCTGACACTCCATGAGCTGCGCATTTACGCCCACTCCTCTACCGGGGACTTTTCCATCGAACTGCGCTCCTCAGCGCCATTTGACAGCAATGCGCCCTTTGTGTTCTATCTTTTATGCACCGTGCTTTCCCTGGCACTGCTGGCCATTATCCCCCTCTCACGCCGCTACATGTGCCAGCATTTTTCCAAGCCCATCGACATCGTTCTCTCTCATATGCGGCGCGTGCAAACAGGCGACGCCTCCGTCCGCCTGCCGAACGATATCGGCAGCTGCGAAATGAACATTTTGGCACAGGCTTTCAACCATATGATGGACGATATCCAGCAGTTGAACGATCGGGTCCTGGATGAACAGAAACAGCGCAGCCAGGTGTATCTACAGTGCATGCAGCTACAGCTCAGCCCCCATTTTTTCCTGAACACGCTGAACACCATTTATCTTCTGTCATACAACGACGAACATAAGAAGTTGCAGGATATCACATTGAATATGATCGAATACTTCCGCAACGTATTCAACAGCTCCAGCCCCACGATTTCACTAGGCAACGAGCTACTACAGTGCCGCCGGTATATCTCTATCTATCAAATTCGCAAGGATCAGACCATCGACTTTCTGACCGACGTACCGGAATCTGTGATGGAGTACCCGGTCCCGCCGCTCTCGATACTGACCTTTGTGGAAAATTCGCTGAAGCATGCCGTACAAAACGGCGTACGCCTTCAAATCAGTGTGTCTATTCGATGCGTTGCGCTGCCAGAGGGCGGCATTGGCCTGCAATTTCGCCTTGCGGACAACGGACAGGGCTTCCCTGGCCCCATCCTTGAACATCTGAATGCAATGCATCCGCCGATGGAGGTGACCGGCAGCCACATAGGGCTGCCCAATCTGCAGAACCGCTTATTCTATTGCTACGGCACACGCACCTCTATCTGGTATGCGAATGCAGAGAACGGTGGTGCGCAGGTCACCGTAATCATTCCCATCACTTTTTAGACAGGAGGAGCCTATGACGGTTTTGATGGTAGACGACGAGCCGCTGACCATCCAAACGCTGGCCAAAAACATCGACTGGGCACACTTAGGTGTCTCGGCAACGCTGCTGGCCTTTAATGCCGAGCAAGCGAAAGAGCTGTTTGACGCAAGCGATAAAATTGATATTATTTTGTGTGATATCGAGATGCCCGGAACGGACGGCTTCTCCCTGTTACAATGGGTCCGCGAGCATCATTCCGAAACAAAAATGGTGATCATCACCAACCATGCGGTCTTTCGATATGCCCAGCAGGCCGTGCATCTGGGTTGTGTAGACTATCTGACAAAGCCGCTGAATCCGGAGGCGGTGTCGGAGATGCTCCGCGCCATCATCAAGGAGAAAACCGACCGACTGGTCTCCTTGGCCGAGAACGAGGCGGCCAAGCGAAACGCCTTGTGGCACGACATGCTGAGCAATCGGTTCTCCAACACCGCAGCGTCGTTTCCTGCGGAAAAATTTGCCGGCTATCTTTTCATTCCATGTCTGTTCAACGCATACTCGCATGCCTCGCTGAAACCGCAGGCCATTGTGGATTTGCGTTTTCAGGTCAAAAAGGAGCTGGCGGACAAGACCAAGAGAGACCCCTGTGTGATTCTGTTCCCTTGGCAGACCGGGCAGGTGGTGATGATCCGGGTGTTGACGGACTGCACTCCGGGGTTATGCAAAACACACTTGGCGCTGTTGGAAACACTGGCCCAAGAGGTGTCGGCGCGGTATGGCTGCAGTTACCTGATTGCAGAACCTCTTGCGTTTCCCGCAGTGTTGGACGAGGCCAAAAACATGTATAAATTTTCGTCGGATTTCCCCTGTTACTCCAGCATCCACTACAACTCGGAGACTGAACACGCTTATCGCGTCCAGCGGGAACCTGTTGTGGAGGCCAAAAAATTTATTGAACGCTACTTTGAAAGCGATATCAGCCGCAATCAGGTCAGTGAATATGTCCATCTGCACCCCGATTATCTAGATCGGTTGTTCAAAGCGGAACTGAATATGTCTGTCGCCTATTTCATTCGGGAGAAGAAAATTGCAAAAGCACAAAAGCAATTGCGCACCACTTCGATGAGCATCAGCGAGATCGCCTTTCAGGAGGGATACACCAATCTGTCCAATTTTACCGAAGCCTTTAAGCGTATCACTGGTCTGACGCCGCAGGAATACCGAAAAAAGAACACCTGAATTTCCCTCGTCATCCGTCTTCGCGCATGCCCTTGCGTTACGATGAGCATGATAAGGAGGAGCTTGAAATGAAGCATATCACCATTCCCGGCACGTCGCTTTCCTTCCCGCGTGTAGCCGCCAGTTTCGCACCGCCGTCCACTGACTACACTGAGACGGAAACCTACTACCTGCTGGACGCATATTTAGAATCAGGAGGTGTGTTTCTAGACACCGCCAACGTATATGGACGATGGTTCCCAGGCGGAAAACCGCTCAATGAGCTTTGGATGGGCCGCTACTTTGCCCGGCGCAAAAACCGCCACAAATTCCTTCTCGACAGCAAGGGCGGCGCCTTTGATCCCTGGAACAAAGGCGTCGTACGAGTCAACGCTCCGTGTATCCGCGCCGATTTGGAAAACAGTTTATCCAATCTGAAAACAGATTATCTGGATTACTACTGGGTGCATGTGGATTGCCCCCAGACGCCGGTAGAGGAAATTTTGGAAGTGTTGAATGAAGAGAAAAAAGCGGGTAAGATCCGGCATTTTGGCTGCTCAAACTGGAGCGCCCAGCGCATCGAACAGGCACAGAACTATGCCGCCCGTCATCATCTGGAAGGTTTCACAGCCAACCAAAGTATGAAAAATCTGGCCTGTCCCAACCTGCAGGCCGTTTGTGATGACGGGATGACCTATATCTCCAGCGAGCTGGAAAAGCTGCACCGGGAAAAGGCATTTCCCCTGTTTGCCTACACAGCAGCCGCGCGAGGATATTTTTCACTGTTCGACCAGCCTGCGTTTCTCAGTTCCGACGTTTATCGATCGCCCCGCACCTTGTTTGAAAATCCCACCACCCGCAAACGCGCGCAGGCAGTCCGCAAACTGGCCAATGAAACCGGCTGGGATCCCTCGCAGATCGCGCTGGCCTATTTGTACCACCAGCCCTATCCCACAGTTCCGGTGATAGGGGTACAAAGTGTGCGCGACATCTGCAACGTCCTCGTTGCCATGGAACTGCCTTTGACCCCAAATATGATTTGCCAAATCGCACAAAGGGGGGAAGCGCAGCCATGAACAGGCAAAAAAGCATTTTGGCAGTGGGTGCGCATGTGGGCGACATGGAGCTAACTTCCGGAGGGCTTTTGGCTACCTGCTCCCGGCTGGGCTGGAAGGTCGTTCTTGTCACGCTGACCAGTAGCGAACGCAGCGCCCCCGAGGGCATGGATCTAAAGCAGGTGAAGCAGACCAAAGTGAAAGAGGCTGCGGCTTTCGCCCGTGTGTTAGGCGCGGAATCTATCGTACTGGACATTCCGGACGGTTTCTTAAAGCCGTCGCGAAAGGTCAGCTTTCTGCTTCGAGACCTGATTTGCAGGAATACGCCAGAGATTGTAGTGACCCATTATGCCAGTCCCCATAAGGATCACATGGCGTGCCACACCATTGTGAACCACGCCGTGTTTTATGCGTCCCTGCCCAATTCCCGGCGAGGAGATCTGCCCCACAGTGTTCCCCACCTTCTTTATGCAGAAAACTGGGAAGATAACGAGGACTTTAAAAAAGAGCTGTATATCGACACCAGCGAGGGTTATGCACTGTGGCAGGATGCGCTGCAAAAAGAAACATCCGTTTTACAGTGCCCGTTTTTGCCAATCGTGGAATACTACACCGTGAAAAGCCGGCTGAACGGCATTCTTGCCCATACCGGCCACGCGGAATGCTATGCCCGGGCTGCGGGCCATCGAACGGTGAGGCAAGTGTCTCCTGTCGCCCGGGAAGGGGCCTTTCAAACCATGCCCACTCTTTTGTTGCAGCCATAGATCTCCCCGGCTCGGTTCCAAGCAAGACGGCTGCATCTCCCGCTAGGCTGCCTGAAGGCAAGGCCTTTTGTCCCATTTCCCGCGTGCGTCGCAAAGGGGATTTGCAAAAATAGAACAGGCGATTTCATTCCTCTTACAAATTTTCTCCGGATGCATCTTTCGTCTTCTGATCTTTCAAACAGTGTAAGCCCGGCATTACTGCCGGGCTTACAAATTACTAGCGGTGAATTCTACTATTTCCCCAACCCTTTTAACTTTTCGCAAATTGCGCTTAGGTATTATGCTTGAGTTTTAAATACTTTTTGACAGACAAAAGACTCAGGCTCTATGATACACAAAAAACAAAAAGAAAGGAAGAGAACAATTATGAGCAAAGTTATATGTTCTCCCGGATGCTATATCCAGGGAAACGGAGAATTAAAGAAATTGGCTGACTATTGTGCAAAGGCAGGTGCTAATAAGGCATACTTGCTGATTGATAAGTTTATTTATGATACATACAAAGATAATATCGAAAGCAGTTTTAAGGTAAAGTGTCTTAGATATACGATGGAAATTTTCGGTGGAGAATGCTCAGAAAAAGAAATTCGTAAGCATCAGAACGCATTGGGACAATCAGATATTGTCATCGGCATCGGCGGAGGGAAGACATTGGATACGGCAAAAGCAATATCCTTCTATTCCAATATCCCTGTGATCATTGTTCCAACAGCCGCATCTACGGATGCTCCCTGTAGCAGATTATCCGTAATATATACGGATCAGGGCACTTTTGACCACTATCTTCCGCTGAATAAAAACCCTGATATGGTCATTATGGATACAGAAGTTATTGCAAAGGCTCCCGTACGGTTCTTGATGGCCGGGATCGGAGATGCGCTGGCCACCTATTATGAGGCGGCAGCCTGCGAACAATCTGATGCTGTAACAATGGCAGGCGGCCATATTACGAAAGCCGCAATTACTCTTGCTAAACTTTGCAAAGACACGCTCCTTGAGGACGGTTTAAAGGCAAAAGCAGCTGCAGAAAAAGGTGTCAGTACAAAAGCACTTGAAAATATTGTAGAAGCCAATACTTATCTAAGCGGCATCGGATTTGAAAGCAGTGGTCTTGCCGCCGCCCATGCTATCCATAACGGATTGACGGTTCTAGAAGAAACTCATCATCTTCTTCACGGCGAAAAGGTCGCTTTCGGTGCAATCTGCCAGATGGTTTTGGAAAACAGACCTCTTCATGAGATTGAAGATATTATTTGTTTCTGTAAAAAATGCAGCCTTCCTACAACATTTGAGGACTTAGGTATTGATCAGGTGGATGATACCCGACTGTTGGAGGCTGCTGCCGCAAGCTGCGACAAAAACGATACGATGGGAAACATGCCGTTTCACGTAGACGCGGAAGATGTATTTGCCGCAATGATAACAGCAGATCAGATTTCAAAAAATATATAGACCATTTTAAAGACGAGCCGGATATTACTATGCACTGGTGAAAATGCGCTGCGGGTCGCCCGTACAGGAGATAGCTTCTTTTCATGCACACTTCTGGCTGATTAGCAATTTTGATTTTTAGCCGGTCTGGTGTAATCGATTTTTCATTTGAGAGCTTCACTCTTCATACCTGCATAGATACAGATGAGATACAAAGAAGGATACTCGATCATATGACAGGCTTCCACAAAGCGGTCATCCAGTTCATCCTCCGGCGATTGCGGGACGTACTCGACCTTCCAGCGTTCCAAGAGGTGCAAATAATCGCACAGCACCCGCTGACAGTACATCTCGCCATCCCGGAAGGCCCGTGCCAGTGGATATGGTTTGTTCAGCGCCACGGCTGCCGGGGACTTGTCTGGGTCGATGCCGAAATCATAGGCCAGCTTCTTTGCGGCCTTGTAGCCGCTCAGACCGAACAGCTGCGCCACGAAGTCAATCACATCACCGGTGGCCCCGCAGCCAAAGCAGTAAAAATAATCCCTGTTCAGCTTCATGCTGGGATGCCGGTCATCGTGGAAGGGACAGCAGATCATATCGCCCCGGTTGACCTTATAGCCGTAGTGCTCGGCGGCCTGTTTTACGGTGACAGAGTTTTTCACAGTTTCAAAAAATGTCAAAATAGTACCTCCATATTTAGGCATAGAAAAAGCGGCCTGCCCTCATCGGGCAAGCCGCTGCGTTCGGTGTTATGCGGTTTTGTTGGTTTCCACAGGTTCCGGCTCGGATACTGCATCCGGCGGCGGAAGTTCCCGTTTTTGCTGGCGGTAGAACCGCTGTCGGCAGGCGGGCGTACAGAATTTGGCGTTGGGGCGGATGGAGTGGAAGGTCTCCCCGCAGCACTGGCACACCAGCGCATACGGCTCACCCGGAACGATCTGTCCCTCGGCAATCTTTTTCTTGCGTTCCTTCTGCCGCAGATACTTTTCGTGATCACGTATGCGCTTCTGGCGGCGCTTTTCCTCTGCGGCCAATTCTTCCGGGGTCGGCTCCGGCATGGGGACGTCAAATTTGCCGATGAACTTGAGATAAATTTCAATCTCCTGGATGCGTTCGCCGGTGCTGCGGTCGGGCGCGTGAACCACAATTTTCTCCACAAACTCGTTGATCATCGGCGCGGTCAGCTCGGAAAAATCCGTGTACTTTTTCGCCAGAGCCAGGAACTTGTCGGCGCGGTCGGTGTCCTCGTTGAACTGGTCAAGGCTGGCCTGGTCGCTGGCAAAGGTCTGTTCAAGTTCGTCCTGCTCCTTCTCATATTCGGCGGACAACATCTCGAACCGCTTTTCCTCCAGCTTGCCCATCGCATAGGTTTCGTACAGCTTTTTAATCAGCATATCCAGCTCCGCGATCCGCTTTTTCGCCTTGGCCACCTTGCGCTTCAACTCTTTGGCGGCCTCCTGCTGACGCACCTGGGAGATGCTGCGCACCTTTTGGATGAATTCCTCGCGGTTGGAAATGGCATAACTGGCGGTGGTGCGGATAGTCTCCAGCACCAGTTCATTCAACGCCTTAGTGCTGACGCTGTGAGAAAAGCACTGTTTGGTTTCCCTCTCGATAGTCAGGCAGTAGGTGGAGCAGTTATAGGTATCGCTGCCGTACTCTCTACCGTCCGATCTGGTATGCCGCCCTCGATGATTGTACATCTTGGCCCCGCAGTCGGCGCAGAACACCAGGCCCGTGAAGGGGTTGGCAACGCCGGTGGTATCCGTCCGGCGAACCGTCCGCTTCACCTGCTGGGCCAGCTGCCATGTCTCCGGGTCAACAATGGCCTCGTGGGTGTTCTCAAAGATCAGCCAATCTTCCAGGGCGTTCTTCACCCTCTTGTCCCGGTAGGACTTTTTGGAGGAACGGAAGTTCACCGTATGCCCCATATATTCCGGCCTCTCCAACAGGGTGCTGACGGTGTTGCCATACCAGTCATAGGGGCGGTTCTTGTCCAGCATGGATGTGCCGCTCTTTTTGCCCTGCTTCTTCTGTTTTGCCCGCTGCTTGGCGAGATAGTAGCCGGGACACTCCACCTTCTCGGCGGTGAGCATTTTGGAAATCTCATAGGGGCCGTGCCCCTCCACGGCCAGCCGGAAAATGCGCCGCACCACAGCGGCGGCTTCCTCATCCACCAGCCAGTGGTCTTTGTCCTCCGGGTCTTTCTTGTAGCCATAAATGGCGCTGTTGGAGGTTGGCTTGCCCGCCTTGCCCTTCACCCGGTAGGCTGCCGAAACCTTTTTGGACTGGTCGCGCAGATACCACTCGTTCATGATATTCAAAAACGGCGCAAATTCACTGCTTTCCTGTTCATCGCTATCAATGTTATTGGCGACAGCAATAAAATGAACCCCATACTGCCGGAACATGATCTCGGTATAAAAGCCGGTTTGCAGGTAATTACGACCGATCCGACTGAGGTCTTTGCACAGCAGGTGGGCCACCTTCCCGGCCTCAATGTCGGCGACCAGGCGTTTCCAGCCCGGACGCTCAAAATTGCCGCCCGACCATCCATCGTCCGTATAGTGGACGATGTTGGTATAGCCCCGCTGTTTTGCAAAGCTTTCGAGATACCGTTTCTGGTTCAGAATGGAGTTCGAGTCGCCCGCAACGTCGTCGTCACGGGACAAGCGCTCATAGAGCGCGGTGATTTTTTCTTCCGTCTGTCTGGTTGCCATATCAGGCGCTCCTTTCAGACTGACGGCTCATTTGTGGCAATTCCATTATACCACATTCCCCGTCCATTGCCAGCCCATCATTGCGGATCAGCCGCAAAATTTTATCTTCCATCGTCTCGCTTGCAGTTTCGCTGAGATGGACACGCACCTTGTAGGTGGTCTTGCCGATATGCCGTGTCAAAAAGATGCCCTTCGTTTCTGCCATTGAACCTCTCTTTCTTGCGCCCAGGGCGCAGCCATTGTATAATGTGAATAGTTCCGTTTTGTGTAACTGTTAAAGCACACAGCTACTTGCGGTGCATCAGCATGGCGCGGTTCCTCCTTTCTCTCGCCTGTCAGTCGTTTTGTAATCTGATTGTTTATTATTTGGGTTACTATCTCTATTGATAGGAGAAAAAGCGGGTGTAAAACGGAACCATTTTCGCAGAAACACAAAAATATTTTTTGAGGGAGGCGAGGTCATGGCGCTGATACTGGATGATGACAGCCTGCTGGATGCGGCGGGTGGCTTCGCCGGTTGGGACGACGCCCTGGTAGACGATACGCTGGCGCAGGAGCTGGCACAGGAACGCGCCGTAGAACTGGAAAGCGAGCTGGAGCAGGACGAACAGCCCATTGACTACGACGCCGAGCTGGAGGACGCGGAGGAAGAAGCTGCCCCCACCAGCGAGAAGCGGCTGAAACGGGAGCTGCGGGCCGAGGCGCTGCGCCGGTTGGAGGATGCCGCCCGGACGGCGGAGGACTTCGCCGTTGTGGTGGAAGAATGGAACAAGCTCGATCGCAACCGGGAGCGCCGGGAACGGGATCACGAAAACCTGCGCGGTGATGTGCCGTTGGAATATCAGGCCGTGCCGGAGCCGAAGATCGTGCCGCGCTGGCTGAACAATCCGGCGATGCGCCAGCTGTGCAGCGGCAACTTCCTTGACATCCTCTTTGACTGCCCCTACGAGATGCACCAGCTGACGGCCAATACGTTCCTGTCCGGCATGATTGAGGAACTGAGCGAGGAACACAAGGAAATCCTTTATTTCCTCTCCATCCGGTTGTACAGCACCACCCAGCTGGCGCAGTTGCGCGGCCAGTCCGATCGCAACATCCGCAAGGTACGCAACACCATCCGAAAAAAACTGCAAAAGAAGCTGTACACCCATCTATGCCGGATGCAGGGCGAGGGCAAAAGCCTGACGCTGCGGGAGCAGCAGTTCATGGAGGAATATGCTGCGTTGCTTGGGGAAAAGGGCAAGGACGCCGTGATACGCCGGGAGAACAAAACCAAACGGCGCAAGAAAAAAGCCGCCCTTGACGACGGCAAGGACAGCAAGTAATATATAAGCGTGAAATAAGATTACATAGTATAAGGAGGGTGTTCATGGAACATACCGAAGCAAAGCAGGCCATGAAAGAACTGACAATGATGCTGATTTATCTTTCCCGCTTTTGTGAACGGGAAAAGTTCGCCGAGGCAAAACACTTTTATGCTTGGAAAGGCTATGATTTTGATGTACTGAATGGGTTGGACGATGAAGATTTGATTCGTCAGGGCAGCCGCAGGAGCAAGAGCCTTTATTTGACCGAAACGGGCAAAGAGTACGCCCGGTCACTGCTCGAAAAGTACGGTATTGACGATTGGAAGTGAGGGACGGTGGCATGAAGAATCTGTTTGAACAGTCCCGTTCCCATTGGGTGCGGTATGACCGCTATGAACTGAAAACCGCCGCTGATGGGAAACGGTACATCACACCGACGAAAGATGCAAAGCCCGATGTGTATAACCCCATGAAGGAGATGCCCGGTATGGTGCTGGACGCGCTTAATGTGGGGATGCTGATGATGGGCCGCAGGAAAGATGTGGACGTGGAAACGGCCATTCTGGAATTTGTCACAAAGTACGGCCTGCTGGGCTTGATGACGGCGCTGCCCACCACGCCGTCTTTCATGGATTACGAGGCTGTTTACCTGCCGAAGAATCACTTCATCAAGGCAGAGACGATGGAGACGGAGGATTATCTGGCGCTGTTCTATCCCTTTGAGCAACTGGACATGGTGAAAAAGGGCGTGGAATCTGACTGGACGGTTTCAAATGACCGCACGATGATCGCGCTGACCATGACCTTTGCCGACGAGCCAATGGCGAAAACGATGAGCTTCCAACGTGAATATGCGGAACCCTACGATTGGATCGCCCAGCAGCTCAAGGACTGGGCCTTCACGCTGACGACTTCCATTTTGTATTACCACGATTACGATTCCATCGATGAGGGAACTCGGAGCCTGTACCGCAAGGCGATGGCGGCCTTTGGCGGGATCGCGCCCAGCTACCACATCGAGCTGCTGGAAAAGCCGACGATTTACTGGGACTTCCACTCGCTTTTGCTGGGTATCCAGATGATGTTCAGCTTCATGCTGGTGGACGAGGCAAGACCGCTGCGGCTGTGCAAGCACTGCCAGAAGGTGTTTATGAGCAGCCGCGCCAACGCCGTTTTTTGCAGCGCACGGTGCAAGAACCAGTATAATGTTTATAAAAGCCGGGGAAAACAGAAAGAACAGGATGGTGACGAAAATGCCTGAGAGCCAGAACACGGAATGGAAAAGCAAGTGGAAGGACGAATATCTGGAATGGATTTGTGGCTACGCCAACGCACAGGGCGGGAAAATCTATATTGGCTGCGATGACGAGGGGAATATCGTGGGCCTGCCTAACGCCCGCAAGCTGCTGGAGGACATTCCCAATAAAATCCGGGACGCAATGGGCATTATTGTCGGTGTCAACCTGTTGGACGAGGACGGCAAGGAATACATTGAGATCGACGTGCCGCCGTATCCCATCGGCATCTCCTGCAAGGGCGTCTACTACTACCGCAGCGGCAGCACCCGGCAGATTCTGACCGGCCCGGCGCTGGAGGCCTTCCTCATGCGCAAGCGGGGTGCGACCTGGGACAATCTGCCGCTACCGGCTTTTTCGCTGGACGATGTGGATGACGAAACGGTGGCTCATTTTAAGCAGTGGGCCGCCAAAAAGGGACGCATTGACCGAAGCGTGCTGGATGAGCCAAAAGACGTGCTGATGGAAAAGCTGCACCTGATGAACGGCCCGTATCTGACCAATGCAGCCATGCTCCTGTTTAGCAAAGACCCGGAGAAATGGCAGCTGGGTGCGTATGTGAAAATCGGCTATTTTGAGACGGACGCGGATTTGCTGTATCAGGATGAAATCCATGGCTCTATTCTGGAACAGATCGACAAGATCGTGGAGCTGGTGTACCTCAAGTACATGAGGGCCAAAATCACCTATGAGGGGATGCAGCGGATCGAGCGGTACTTTGTGCCGGAGGAAGCCCTGCGGGAAGCTTTGCTGAACGCCCTGTGCCACAAACAGTATCAATCCGGTGTGCCGATCCAGATCAGTGTCTACGAAGATAAGCTGTACATTGCCAACTGCGGATGCCTACCGGAAAACTGGACACTGGAAAACCTGATGAGTAAACACGCTTCCAGCCCCTACAACCCCAATATCGCCCATGTGTTTTATCTGGCGGGCTTTATTGAGAGCTGGGGCCGGGGTATTGAAAAAATCTGCTCGGCCTGCGAAAAGGACGGCGTACCGCAGCCGGAATATACGATCAACCCCGGCGATATTATGATAAAATTCACCTCGCCGGAAGATCGGCTCATCCGTTCTGTTACCGGCAGGGTGACAGAAAAGGTAACAGATAAGGTGACAGATACGCTGGATGAGACATCACTGAAAATTCTGAATCTCCTTGCCGTCGATCCAGCATACACAACGACTTTCCTTGCCGAAAATCTGTCTCTGAGCCGGAAAACCGTGTCGCTTAGATTAAAAATGCTCAAAGAGAACGGCTTGATTGAGCGCATCGGTTCCGACCGCAAAGGATACTGGAAGTTGCTGAAATAACGCAAAATGCCCTCACGGCAGGCTTATAAGGCTTGCTGTGAGGGCATTACTGCTTATTCTGCGTACACGAGTTCATGCAGGACAATTTCTTCGGCTCGGCTGTGGATGCTGTTCCTCCGGCGCACCCACCCCATCTGATCAGCGGCTTTCAGTGCTTCGGTCACGCCTTCTCGGCACATCATCTCTGCTTCAATGATTTCCAGCCGGTTTTTGCAGGCGGCGTCGATTTCCGCCAAATGGGAAAAGAGCTTTTCTGTAAGCAGCAGGGTACTGTAAAGAGCCGGACGGTGGTCTTTCATATAGGCATGGCGCATCCGGCCATATTTGCCGATGTGGTACTCCCTTGTGTCTGACAATACGAGGTTGGGAATCAGATAGTCCCCGCATTGGGTGTAGGTCAGTTCCATAATGGCCTCCTTTGTGGGAATGTGTGGGGTTGACAGTTACGGTCAGGTGCAGGGCATCCCTCCTTCATCACAACTGTCTTTTCATTCGCCACAAATGAGCCGCAGTCATGATGTAATTTTCGGTGGTGTAATCCACCCTTTATAAATTACATCATGGGGAGAAGTGCGGTTATCATACCGTTATGGAACCCCAGCTCAAGAGACAGGGCGTACTTTTGACGAACTATGTCATGGAAAAACAAACGACTATCTCAGCCCTGTGCCAGCACAGGGCCGGTGGAACCACGCACGATGAGGCGTGGCATATACTCCGCCATGCTCACATACGGTGCCGCTGCATATGTCATCGCCGGGTGGGATATGACCATATCCACTGCAGCCTGGCAACGTATACGCAACTGATGATCCACCGTCGTGAGGCCGGGAATAACAATACTAGCTGAAAAGATATTGTCAAAGCCGCATACGGAAAACTCCTGCGGCACTCCGCGCCTTTGTTCCTGTAATTCCTGCAGGATACCGAGCGCTGTTATATCATTCACGCCGATGAGCGCTGTGGCCCTGCTCCCGGTTGCCAGAAAGTCCGCCGTGAGCCTGCGACCAATAGTATATTCATACGGTTGTCCGTTCTCCAGACCGTCTACCTCCCATTTCTCATCTGTAGTCAGCACCTCTATCTCGTCTGCCTTTCCGCAGGCTTTCATCTGTCGGCGCAGTCCCTCCAAACGTTGCTGCCGTGCCAGCGTAAACCGTTCTGACTGCGTGGAGATGAAGGCGAAGCGGCGATGTCCCAGCGCAAGGAGATGATCCGCAAGTAGCATGCCCGCATTCACATCGCTGAGGCCGATGGAGCATATGGGCAACTCGCCTGTTTCCTCCCCAACGAGCACAATAGGGAGCACCTCAGCCAACCGCTCGATGTATCGCAAAGATCCGGGTAGAAAGCTGTAAATGACGCCTCTGACATTCCTTCCGACAAGGATATCAAGATAAAACCGCTCCAGCTCTGGTTTTCGAAATGTGTTGCACACGGTGACACGATAACCGAGTGTCCCAGCGTACTCCTCAATTGCTTGGGCCAGTTCTACATAATATGGGTTCGCCAGTGTGGGAACCAGCACAAGCAACATATACTCCGTTATGTCCGTGCGTCGTTTCAGGCTTGCAGACGAACGGTAACCCAACTGCCGTGCCGCTGCTAGCACCCGTTTTCTTGTTCCGTTTCTGAAATTTGCCCGGCTACTGTGGTTCAGTGTAAGCGAGGCTGTCGTCTGCGACACGCCCGCCAACTCCGCCACATCCCGCAGGGTAACGTTCTTCATGTTTTCTCCCCCCTATTACAATAAATTTGGACAGGAAAGCCTGATAGCCAGTCCGGCTTTCCCTCCATCTCGTGCCTAAGCTACAATTAGAGGAGCAACTGGCTGACCAATCCCCCCTTGGGCTTATATGTCCGTGCGAAAGACTGTTAGCCATCCTCTTGTTGTAGCGTTCGATTTAAGCAGGTTGATCCACCGAATGTCGGAAAGTTCGCGTCACACAATAGATTGAATCGGCAACGAGAAAAGATGGACTCCGGTTGCAGATTCGTTGTATTGGAGGAATGAAGATGAACTGCGTTGGCATCGATGTTTCCAAAGGGAAAAGCATGATCGCCGTCATGCGGCCCTTCGGAGAAGTGGTGGTTTCACCCTTTGAAGTACGTCACACCGCCAATGAACTGAGCGAGCTGGCAGGGCTACTCAAAAGCTTGGACGGCGAGACCCGTGTGGTGATGGAATCCACGGGTAATTACCACGCGCCGGTGGCTTGGCTGCTCCACGACGCAGGGCTTTATGTCTCCGTAGTCAATGCAATACTGGTGCATGACTACGGGAACAACAGTTTAAGGCGGGGCAAGACCGACAAGAAAGATGCCGTGAAGCTGGCAAACTACGGCCTTGACCACTGGCTCACACTGCCGAGATATGTCTCCGAGGAGGATACCCGGTTCATGCTGAAAGCCTGCTACCGGCAGTACCAGCAGTATTCCAAAGTATAGACCGTGCTGAAAAACAACTTGATCTCCCTGTTGGACACCACTTTTCCAGACGCAAACCGCCTGTTTACCAGTTCACCCCGCGTCGATGGCAGCGAGAAGTGGGTGGACTTTGTCGCTGCCTTTTGGCATTGCGAGTTCGTTTGTGGCTTGTCTGAGAAGACCTTTATCTCCAAGTACCAGAAGTGGTGCAAGAAGCACGGCTACAATTTCAGTGAAGATAAGGCGCTGGACATTTATGCCTCCGCCTGTGGTCACTTCGGTGTTATGCCCAAAACGGATACGGCAAAACTTTTGGTAGAACAGGCTATTTCCCAACTCCGGGCAACTTCCACCGCATTAGCTGCTCTCAGGCATGAGATGCAGTCCCTGGCGGCCTCTTTGCCGGAGTATCCTGTGGTGATGGAGATGTTTGGTGTTGGCCCCACCCTCGGTCCACAACTCATGGCCGAAATTGGCGATGTGCGCCGTTTTCATTCTAAGAAAGCATTGGTGGCCTTTGCGGGCATTGACGCCCCGCCCTACCAATCCGGCCAAATGGATGTCCGTAACCGTAGCATTTCTAAGCGTGGGGCTGCCCCGCTGCGCAGGACGCTCTTTCTGGTGATGGGTGTCATCCTACAATGCGCTCCAACGGATGAGCCGGTCTACCAGTTCATGAACAAGAAACGCTCTGTGGGCAAGCCTTACCGGGTCTACATGATGCCTCTGCAAATAAGTTCCTGCGTATCTATTACGCTTCTGTGAAAGCCTACTTGGATTCCCTGGAACACGACTGATTTTCTTGTGCAATACCATCTGGCTGGCCGCCGTTTTAATTTTGAGATGCTCAGCGGCTTGATTTTGTGTTGTCCTTTTGCTTCCCTAAAAATCTGAAATTTCTACTTGACTTTTATTAGCAGGTCTTTTACCCATTTTCTTCGGACACATCCGTCGAACCTCCGCCTGTACATGCGGCGACGCTTTCCTCCGCGCCTGATTTATGTCCGCAGCGCCTGCCGAAAAGGCATGCCACAGCGCCCAACGCCGCAGCTGCACACCAAGCCAAAAACACAGCATTCCACCCCCACCGGGTGCTGAGGGCACCGAAGCCGATGCTTGACAGAGCGCTGCCCGCGTATGTGACCGCATTGAGGATGCCCGTCACTGTTGCTGTCTGCCCCTGGCGCCTAAAGCGCAACGGCAACAGACTGAGTAGCATCGTGCTTACACTCGTCAAGCAGGTGGTGCTGAACAGCAACACCGCGAATGTAATCCTAAGACTTTCTTTGCCCCAAAACAACCACAGGAGCAAGCCTGCCCCGCATACCCCAAAGAAAAGGCATGCTGTGGATGCTTCGTTCCGAAAGCGGCGCACATTCACGGCGTTGCCTATGTATACCCCACTGAGGTTCACGAGCGGCAGCAGCATCGTGAGCGAAACTGAAAAAGCGGTGAGCAGACTGAATTTCTCCTGCAGGAAGGACGGTACCCACGTCATGATGCCATCCTTCAAGAGACCGTGGATACACGCGGCCAGGCAGACGGGCGCCAGCGTGAGCACAAGCTGCTGTGTGCTCTTCTTCTCCGGCAGAGTGCTCCGTACATTCCCCTGAGCCAGCACATCCTCGATTCCATCTCTGTGTGCCAGCCGCTCCAATGCTGTTATGGCAGCTAACCAAAGTACACCTGCCACTGTGAGAAATAGGCCGCCCGTCCAAAACGCCCTCTGCCAGTTGCCCAGCGAGATGCATATCACACATATACCATAGGCCGCGAGCGTGCCCACCGGCGTGGTCGTGGCTAGATTTAGGCATATACGCGCGCACTGCGGTCCGGGCACAAGATCTGCCACTGTCCTCACCAGCGGAGCCCACGCCATAGACTGAAATAGGCCGTTAAGTGCCCAGATGAGCACCATCATGTCCGGCGTATGGCACAGTGCCATCCCCCAGTTGAGTATAGCGGAGCCAAGTAAGCCCAGCCCTACCAGCCTTTTTGCACAAAGACGGTCAGCCAGAAAGCCGCTAAAGAGCTGTCCAAATCCGTAACACACAAAAAATGCACTGGATATCTGGCCGAGTTTAAGCTTGGAGATATGTTCCGCAGTGTTTATCTCGGCAATACAGGCCGTAAAGTTGAGGCGTCCCAGATAAGTGCAGAAATAGCAGACCCAGCAGACTGCAAAAAGCAAATAGATACTTCTATGCGTGTATAATTTTTTCATAACAGTTCCACAGCAGTTGGGCCGCTGTGGAGATCACGCTCCCTGTCTGTCAGCCTGGATGACGATTTAATCCTTGAGGTAATACGGATTCATCCAGGCCTTGTGTCCCACGCCATCTGTGAGCTGCAGCCACAAAAAGCGTGCCGTATCGGGCACTTTGCTAATATCGATTTCTATATGCGTAAGGTCGTTCTCCGGCGAATAGCCACAGTAGACAGGGTCTATCCCCTGTGTCATTAAGTGCACGCGCCGGACAGGGGAGCAATCCAGCACGAAAACACCGTCCTCAATATAGCACTGCTTAATCTCTGGACCTGTGCTGGAATAAAAACGCATATCATCGTATGCCTTTATGATGGCCTCATAACTCAGCTCCGGTGCCTTGAACACGACCCAGCCGCCGCAGGAGTCAGCCTCACAATCGTACCCATCATGGTTGTCATCGGCGGCAATACAGCGGATACGGTGGTTCATTAAGCGTAGCGCCAGCGCATATTCACCGTGGCTGTATCCGTTATTGTTTGCCACCTCTGCGCTGTAGTTGAATATCTCCATCCCGTCAAAGAGGCCGTAATGCAAAAATTCGTCCGCTCCCTCGCATGACCATGTGGGATGATTGTAGTTCACGATATAGCCGTTTTGATGAAATTCGTCAATCTTAGCAGATATTGCTTCTGCTGTATACCGCTCTGCGCGGTATACGGGCACAGCGTGCGCTGGATTACGCAGAATCGCGCACAAATGGCATGTCTGGTTAAATTCATGCTTTTTACCGTAGAGGAAGCTGTCCGTGTCCACCTCCAACCCCACCAGAGTCAGAAAGTCCTTGTCGTTGAGTGCACTGTGGTCGATCAAGACATTGTGATCAGTGAAAGCTACCACACTGTATCCGTTTGCTTTATAATGTTCTTTCACCTGTTCGGGCGAGAGATTCCCATCAGAGTATGTGGTGTGGCAGTGCAGATTTGCCTTGTAAGAACTATATGCCCGAGGCAACAATTCAATTCGTGCCATTTTCCCCTCTCTTTCATTGATGCATGCAGCCCAGCTACACACTTTAAAAATGCCGCCCCTCAGAGTCCTATCAAGAGAACTTCGAAGGGCGGCGCTCTTTTCTAATATTCGTTCATGTCCTTCGATATTGCCGGCAACTTTGGATTATTAGGTGCTGTATTCTGTGCGTGCAAAGGCGATAGCCTCGTTCACAGCTTCCTCCAAACCTGGGCCACCAGCAGCTTCATATTCCGCCCGATACTGTTCCCAGCCGGTGTCTATATCCAATTGTCCCCCTACCATCTGCGCTAGATAACGGTTGGTTATTTCATACAGCTTGGTTTGGACATCCGCCCATTCCGCATCCAGCGTTGCCATGCCATAGTAGCTCGGAATCACCACATATACATCGTCAACGAACTCCTGTACTGTGTCCAGTGCATACTGGAAGCACTCTTTATCATCGTCGGTCGCCCAATCCATCGTGGGATCATACGGCGTCGTGACGGCATCCCACCAGTCATTGTCCTCCAGATTCAGCATCATCTCGCTGGTGCAGAACAGATAAGTGAACCAGACGTAGCGGCAGGTATCCTGGTACGGATAACCATAGTGCTTGTTGATATTAGTTATTTCCTCAATGTCAAAAACGATATCATCACCGTCCATCGTGTAAGTTAGGCCTTCGATACCGCAGAAGATGAGTTTTTGCCCTTCATTGCTGGCAAGAAACTCAACGAGGTCCAGTACCCGCTCGGGATATTCACAGCTTGTGGGAATAAAATAGTGCGAACCGAGATATACGGGCACGTCGTATATCTGCATCCAGTTCCCATCATCATCGGTCAGCGCAGTTCCCAGTGTGAGGTCTTTCAAAGAGCCATCGGGGTGGGCGCTCATCCAGGAGTCATACAGCTTTTTGAACTGCGTGTAATAGCCATAGCTGTAACCGTAAGAGGCCAGTGTATTGTTGTTGAACGCGGCGTAACCATCATCCTCATCCACTAGCGTACCCACGCCATTATGGATGCCGTTTTTGGCATACATTTCTGCCAGTAACCTCACTACCTCTTTGCTTTTGTCAGAAACTGTCATGAGAGTCCAGTGTTCCTCGTCTGTACCAATCTTCGCAGGGTCATCCGGCAAAAAGCCCGTCCAGATCCAGTCCCATGTAGCTGGGGTGCGCAATGTTGTGCCCAGTGGATTCGCTATGGTGCGGTCGATCTCCGCCCAGTTCGTAAGTTTGTTATTGAACGGCCACCAACCCGAGTAACCTGCATCGGCGGCCTTTTCCGTGAAGGCTACAAACTCACTCACTGTAGAGGGAACAACACCATCGTTTACTTCCTCCAGAATGGCCGTATTGTACGCAGGCACACCGTTGAAGTTTGGATAGGCGCGCGCAGAGAAGGAATAGATGGCATATGTGGCGTTTTCATCCCCTGTGTACATTTTATTGTACATCTTATATGTAGGATGATTGATGATCTTGTACAGAATGGGGTATCGCTCGGGGTCTGCATTAATGATTTTGCCGATATCATATACAGCTTCTTCTTCTGCATATTTTCGCAACAGAGATGCCACGCCCCAGGTGGGGAAAAGGTCGGGTGCCGCACCAACAGCCAGTTCTGTAGCCAAACGATCGTCATATCCCTCGATGCCAGTGTCATATTCAATGGTAACATTCACGGCTTCTTCAATGGCTTTTTTTATGGGATCATTGGCCATATACTCTTGATCATCCGTGTTGTTCGCATACTGTGAGAAACGGATTGTGACGTTCTCTCGTCCGGCGTTCGGGTTTTCCCCTTTCCCTCCTGCAGAACTTGTGGCTTCCACTGAAGCGGAGGTGCTGTTTGCCGCACTGGATGAAGGTGCGCCTCCGCAACCGACAAGCATACCGGCTACAAGAGCCAGCACGAGGCTGGAAGCGAGCAATTTCTTCAATGTGTGTTTCATTTTTTCCTCCTTAACAGTTTTTTATTTATGGTCAAGCGACTCGCGTCCGCTCTAACCATCCGTTTGCCGCCTCTGAAAAGTTTCCCTTTTTACTCTTTCACCGCGCCAATCAGCACACCTTTTGCAAAATGCTTTTGCAGGAACGGATATACGCACATGATGGGTAACATCGCACAGATGATAGTAGCCATGCGAAGCGCCATCGGTGGTGGAAGCTGTGCCCCCACAGATAGTGCGCCGCTGCGCAACTGCGACATCATGGATGTATCCGTCAGCACACGGCGCAGCACCCACGCGAAGGGCTGAAGCTTTGGCTTATTGGCGATGTACATCATATAGCTATAATAATCGTTCCAAAAACCAACAGCAATAAACAGGCCCACAGCCGCGAGCATTGGCTTGGACAGCGGCAAAATCACACGAAAAAACACACGAATGTCGTTGCAGCCATCGATGCGAGCCGCATCCTCCAGTTCCTTTGGGACAGAATAGGAGAAATAGTTGCGCATGATAATGAAATAGGTAATGCTCAAGCCATATGGCAACACCATCACCCAGTATGTCCGGATAAGGTGTATATCCATATACAGCATATAGGTAGGAATGAGGCCTCCGGCAAAAAACATGGTGAATACTGTGAGCACGTTCAGTGGCTTCATACCGGGAACATATTCCTTGCTAACGGCATATGCCATCGTGGAAGTTACCAACACACTGAGCGCCGTTCCAACCACTGTTTTGCTTGCAGATATCCACAAGCTCGTCACAAAAGACGAATTGCTGAATATCATCTTATAATATTGGAGGTCAATGCCGCCGGTGGGCCACAGCAGTATACCTCCCTTGACGAACTCCTCATATGGCGTGACGGAGGCCACCAGAACATACCACATAGGATAAAAGCATATCACCGCAAAGCTCACACAGAACACAATAACGAAAATATCATAGAAATTGAAGCCGAATCGCTGCCGCAGCGAACGGCGTAGCGTGGCTGAACGGACTCTTTCACGATCCATGAAAATTCCTCCTCAAAAGATACCCATGACATCCAATTTTTTCACGAATTTGTTGGAAAACACTAATGCGATCAGCCCCATGACGTTCATCAACAGATTGGCTGCTGTGGAAAGCTCGAATTCCATTCCACCGCCTAAGCTGATACGGTAAATATAGGTGGAGAGCACGTCGCCTGTTGAGAGTACAAAGTTATTGTACAGGTTATACACCTGATCGAAATTTGAAAGGAAAAGCTGTGATACATTGAGCAGAAACATAACGGCCACGCTGGGCAGTATTCGTGGGATTGTGATATGGAACAACATATCCTTGCGGTTCCCGCCATCTATCGCCGCCGCTTCGTACAATGTGGGGTCTACTCCTGCAATAGCAGCCAGATAGATGATAGTGGAGTATCCTGCTGTTTTGATGATGTTTGTGACGACCAGTATGCCGCGAAACAGCTCCGGTCGCTTCATGAAATCGACAGCCTCTCCTCCCATGGCTACGATAAGCTGATTTACCATGCCACCCGTGTCGCCGGGAACTGGTGCCTGTAGGAACACCTGCACCAGGCCGGCAAAAATAACCCACGACAAAAAATACGGAAGATACACACATGTCTGCACTATGCTTTTCAGACGCCGTATCTGAACTTCATTTATCATCAGTGCCAAAAACACATTAAAGCTGAAGCCAAAGATGAGGTTGTAGATATTGATGATAATCGTATTTTTGAATGCCTGTATGAATGAGGGATCGGAGAGCAGTTCACGGTAATGCGCAAGCCCTACCCAAGGACTTCCCAGAACACCAAGGTTCATTTTGTAGTCTTTAAAGGCGAGTACAATGCCATACATAGGGCCGTAGCTGAAAAACACTAGGAAAATGAATCCCGGTATGGCAAGAAGATAGATGAACCAATATTTTTTGATTGTGGAAATTATTCTTATTCCACTCTTTTCTTCTTTTGCAATATGTTTTGTTGACACAGATAAACGCCCACCATTCATTTGATTTACCTCCCCTGCTTAAGTACATTTGACTAAACATTATTGAACTTATAGAAAAACAAAACGAGCCTTGCCTACGATGATATCATCGTAAGCAAAACTCGTTCTTGTTCATTTTATCATAGACTAGAAGAACAGATTTAACCTGTCTGTCTGTCTGTCTGTCTGTCTGTCTGTCTGTCTGTCTGTCTGTCTGTCTGTCTGTCTGTCTGTCTGTCTGTC
>ERZ856578.1801-NODE-1801-length-38218-cov-42.520831_pt1 | contig 38218 bp, 34 predicted proteins | sample MGYA00514384_ERZ856578 | MGnify/ENA primary metagenome ERZ856578 (study PRJEB29103, sample SAMN06111958) | human gut metagenome | biome: human gut; feature: ankylosing spondylitis patient; material: healthy_person | host: Homo sapiens | place: China:Hangzhou...
CCCGTCGGGGACACGTCCTCCAGCGCGGCCACCGGCCCCGAAGCCGTGCCGGTCAGCACATTGGCGTATCGGTCGTCCGACACCGTTTTGTCTGCCTTGGCGTCCCACTGCATGGGGGCGGACAGCGGATACCGGACGGCCCCATCCGCCGATACATCTAACATCAGATTGGTGCATCCTGGATAGGTGGGGATCCGCTGCGGCCCGTGCTGGGTCACAACGGGGGCGTCCAGCTGATACACCACCGTCATCGGGGTGCCGGCAGTGGCTTGGGCGTTAAGGTAGGCTTTCCATCCATCCAGCGTTGCTATTGTGGTAAAGACGGATAATGCTTTTTGCGTGCTGGCAGACGCAACACAAACCGCCGTTTGCATACCGGATGCCCCGTTTTTGATATATTTGAAGTGGGTGCAAACACCAGCCGCTGCCGGCGCATCGAAAACGTCCAGCAGCGTATATCCGTATACTCCCGCGCCGCTTGTCCTTGTTGCCCACGCCTCTGTTCCGTCCAGCTCCACCCGTCCCCACCGCCGGTTTTCCACGCCGGTGGCCGCGTCGTATTCGTCGCGGATGTCGCCGGCGCCGTACAAGGGCTCCAGCGCAGGCAGGGGGACGGTCTGGCCGGTATACGGCTCGTAGGGGGTGGCGGCGGTGCCGAACTCTAACTGCGCGGAAATCGGTGCGTCCGGCGCGATCGGCGTTGTCTGGTCTGGATAGGACACCACCAGCACCGCATAGCGATAGGTGTCCTTGTTCGGCGTGAACCTAAGCTGCGCCGCTGTGTTGTTGGCGCTTTGCAGCCAGCCAAGCCCCACCTTATTGGCACCTAAAAAGTAGACGTTTAATGCGGCATATCCCGCCGCGACGGAGAACACATACTGCACGTGCGGCACGATGGGGATAATTTCGGAGCGTATGCGTGATTCCGCCTGGGTGGTGTACGCCCCTTGGTAAAATGTCGGCGGACACAAATTCTTCCCGCACACCGTCAGGCTCGCCGGCTGCACGCCTGTCAGGGCGTACGGATTGTCCGGCCCCTTGTCGCCCGTGCCTGCCTCGGTGGTCGCGCCCAGAACGGTCACGCCGCCGAAGGCCGCGTCGTCCGCGTCGGCCAGGGTAATTACTCCGTCGGCAAATGGGCGGCGAATCTCGGTGGCCCGCAGATACCGGCTGTCGCTTTCTCCGGCGGTATAGCACAGCATATCCCCGGTGGGATCCACCTGGACGGTGTACCCCTCCGGCATGTCGCCGCCGCCCACGTACACCCCGCTGACCCCCTGGGGGCCCTGGGGGCCGGTGTCGCCTTTTTCGCCCTTCAGCTCGCCCGCGTCCAGCTTGGCCTGCACCGCGTCGGCCACGGCGTTGGCGTTGGAAGCGGCGGTGCTGGCCGTTCCTGCCGCTGTGTTGGCGCTGGCCGCCGCCGTCCGCGCCTGCTCGGCTGCCGTATTGGCCCCGCTGGCCGCCGTGTCAGCCGCCTCCTTGGCCTCCTGCGCCCCGCCGGCCGCCGCGTTGGCCGTGGCCGCGGAAGCGTCCGCGCTTGCAGCGGCGCGGTTCGCGTTGGCCGTCGCCGCGTTGGCGCTGGACACAGCTTCATCCACCTTGTCCGACGCCGCGTTCGCGCTTTCGGCGGCTTCGTTCGCGGCGTCAGTGGCCTCCCTTGCGTCGGTCATCAGGGCGGACAGGTTGGTTTTCACCTCGTCCTCCAGGGGCCCGGCACTCTCCCGGGTGGCGAAGGTCAGCAGGGCGGGCAGGGTGTAGACCACCTGCTCCTCCTGGCCGTCCGCCCCCGCCGCCACCGCGCAGAGCCGCAGCGTCCCGCAGCCCCCCGCCCGGGTCCACGGCTCGGGCAGCAGGCAGGACAGCTCTCCGTCGACGGGGGTGGCTTCCCCGCCCGCGTCCAGCCCGCCCATGCTGTCCACGAACTCAAACCGGTAGCGGTATTCTGCCCGCAGCAGCGCCTCGTCCAGGGCGAAGATCACCCGGGTGGCGTTGTGTTCCCCCTGCACCCCGGCGTATTGGGGGTTGGAGGGGCGTACCCCATTGGCGTCCGCTTGGACGCGCAGGGTTCGAATGGGTTCCTGCATATGCATTCCTCTCTTCCTTTCGATTAGGCCCTGTTTGGAAAATCCAGAATACTGTCTATTTCTACTGCGAAGCGCCGATAGCTGCGTCAAAAATGCTCCGAATCCGAAAGGATTCGTCCGCTTTTTTCCTTGCTCTTGACGTTTCGCAGCGAAATATCCAGCACTTTTTATTTTTCAAACAGGGCCTACGCTGTGCGCTTGAACATGTAGCAGGTGATATAGGGCTGCAAAACGGGCACCGGCTTGCCCTCGCCCCGCAGGGCGAAATCCCACCCCCCCGCGTAGTTGCCGGAGGCGAAGAGGGTGACCGTGCCGTCGTACACCGCGTCGGTGGGCAGGTTTTCCCCGGTGAGCACCACGCTTTTCGCGCCGCCCACCTGCTCGGGGGAGGCGAATTCGGTCTGGGCCGCGTCCACGCCCACCGGCGTGCGGCCCGTTCCCCAGGGAACCCATTCGCCGCCGAGAAAGCTCGCGGGGCTGACGTTCACCGTGGACAGGTAGAGGGAGCCCACGGGGTAGATTTTCGCCAGCAGGGCGGCGGCGTCCACAACGCCCGCGTCCCCTTTATCGCCCTTGTCTCCCTTGTCTCCCTTGGGGCCTTGCGGCCCCTGTGGCCCCGTGTCGCCGGGATCGCCCTTGGGACCCTGCGGTCCGGTCGTGCCGGGGTCGCCCTTGTCGCCCTGAGGCCCCTGCGGGCCTTGGGGGCCGGGGATGCCCTGGGGCCCGGCTTCCCCCCGTACCGCCGGAATGGGGATGAGATTGCCTTGCGCGTCCCGCACGCGCAGAATGGGTGTGTTCATAACGGTTCTCCTTTCCAGATGGTTGCTTTTTGCAACTTTGTGGTTTCAAGAGGCGGTCGCGTCCGCCGCCGCCGGGGGCTTAAGCTCCGCGAAGCGGCTGTACTGGGGCCGCCAGGCGAAGCGCAGCGTCCCGGTCGCGCCGTGGCGGTTCTTGGCCAGGGTGGCCCGCACCGGGCGGGAATCCCCGCCGGTCAGAAAGCGGTTGGCCCCCTCGGCCTGGAGGAAGAGAACATAGTCCGCGTCCTCCTCGATGGTGCCCGATTCCTTCAGGTCGGAGAGCTGGGGCCGCTTGTCGGGGCGCAGCTCCACCTGGCGGTTCATCTGCACCAGCTCCACCACCGCCACCCCGGTTTCCAGGGCCAGGGCCTTGAGGGCCCGGGTGGTCTCGGCCACCTCCTCGTACCGGCTGCCCCGCCGGGGCATCTTCATCAGGGCCAGATGGTCGAGGAAAATCACGGCGGGCCGGCATTCCCGGATGTGCCGGCGCAGGTCGTCCAGGCTGGGGGGCGCTTCCGCCACCCGCACCGCCTCCCGGCCCTGCAGCAGCCCGATGGCCCGGGCCACCAGGGCGCGTTCCTCATCGGTCAGCCGTTTGTCCCGGATGCGGGCGCTGTGCAGGCCGGTCAGCTGGGCCGCCACCCGGGTCATCAGCTGCCCGCCCCCCATCTCCATGGAGTAGTAGAGCACCCGCAGCCCCGCCGCCGCGTACCGCAGCAGGAGGGACAGGGCAAAGTCGGTTTTGCCGTGGCCGCTGCGGGCCGCCAGCACGAACACCGACCCGGGCAGCAGCCCGCCCATCAGGCCGTCCAGCCCGGGATAGCCGGACAGATGCCGCGTGTCCTGGCTGAACAGGCCGGTATACAGGTCGACATAGGCCTCCGACAGGGTGCAGCCCGGGGGCGAGCCGCCGCCCGCCGCCTCCTGCTCGCCCACCACCCGGCGCAGGGCGGCGGTCATGCCGTCCGCGTTCTCGCCCGACGCGCCGATGCGCTGGAGCGCCGCGCGCAGGCTGCGCTGCCGCCATTCCTCCCGCAGCTGCTCGGCGTAATGGGTGTAGCCCGACACCCGGGGCATCTGTTCGGCGCAGCGGAGGATTTCCGCCCGTTCCTCCGGGCTCAGGTCGGGCAGCAGGGTGACCGCGTCGGGCCGGGTCCCCGCCGCCTCCAGCTCCAGCCCCCGCCGCGCCACCTTGCGGTAAAAGGCCGATTCGAACCAAACCGGCTCGATGCGCGGCTCCCGGCAGGCCGGCCAGTCCACCACCAGGCACCCGATCACCGCGCGTTCTGTTTCCAACATACCGAAGCTCCTCTCCGATTCGTCCATCGCAAGTCCGCCGCCCGCCGAGGCGCCGGCTACCCGCTCAGCCGCCCATAGACGGTAGAGTAGGGGAAAGAAGCCTGTCCCCGCTATGCGGGGCGGCGGCCCCTTGTGCCGCCGAAGGGTTCTTTCCAATCCCGCTTGTGGTTACCAACCCTAGTTATGTGGCCGGCGAGAGGTTCTTTCCGATCTCGCTTGTGGTCAGCACTCTATCTCTCAACTGAGCCGCCCGCAGAAATTAGATGAAGGGAAAGAAGCGCGTCCCCGCTTTGCGGGGCGCCGGCTACTCGCTCAGCCGCCCGTAGAGAGTGGCGTAAGGGAAAGAAGCCTGTCCCCGCCTTGCGGGGCGGCGGCCCCTTGTGCCGCCGAAGGGTTCTTTCCACTCCCGCTTGTGGTTACCAACCCTAGTTATGTGCCGCCGAAGGGTTCTTTCCGATCCCGCTTGTGGTCAGCACTCTATGTATGGGGGCAATACGTCCAGCAGGCTGGCCTCCTCCGGGATGACGGCGGGGATGTCGTCCCCCGCGTCGGGGTACGCGTTCCCCTCAGGGAAGGCCCCCTGGGGGGCGTCGGGGGGAAGAGGTTCGGTTGTGTTGGGTTGGGTACGGTTCTGTAGGGCGCGCGTCGCGTGTGCGTCACCGGCGACAGGATCCGCCGCCTTGTCGCTGTTCAGTAGGCGTTGTTTCCTCCGCCGTTCCCGATCCTGCTCGCGCTTTTCTTCTCGTTTGGAGATGAGCCGCCCGGCGTAATCCTGCCAGTCGTGGATCCGGTTGTCCTCATCGACGAACCCCGCCTTTTTCAGCGCCGGGAGAACCGAGCGGAGGTGTTCTCCCTCCCACCGGACAACCCGCGCCACGCCAGTGGCTCCCAGGGCGCTCAGGTCTCCGTCCGGGGCGTGATCCAGCGCCCACCACCACAGAAAAAACAGGTGCCCGATCCCCTGGGAATGGGGAATTTTTAACCGCTTGCACAGCTTCATCAGCTTTGGACTTTCCGCCAGACTTTGGTGCGCTTCGATCCATGCCATACGTTCAACTTCCTTTCCTGATGTTCTATTATAATTATATCTCAAAATTGGATAAAAGTCAAGAGAAAGTTTCCGATAACTGGGAAAAAAAGAACGGATACTGTCGAATAAAAAAGTTGGCGGCAGGTGTATAAATCGGCCCAAACCGTGATAGAATGAGGGGGATGGAGGACGGCGTGTCCTCCACAGGGGAAAGGATGAGGAGCGTATGCATATCCGGGAGCTGACACTGGAGGAAGCGCGTGCGGTGGTGGAGGCTCGGGAGCCCCGGGGCCTGTTTTGGGCCCGGGAGGCCGACGGCTATCTCGGCATTGACAACCTCGCCGGCGAAGCCTTCGTCGAGACCTTCGGCACGCTGGAGGCCTGCCGCCGCTGGCTGAACCGCGAAGAGGCCTGACGCGTCTGCGTCAGGCCTCTCAGCGTGTCGACAAAGTCGACACGCTGCTGGACGGGGATGCCGGATCGCGGCGGCTCGCTATACTCGCCTTGCTCCCTCTATCCCCGCCAGTGCCACCCCTGCTCTTGAAAACCGGCGGAAACACGTGTGTTTCCGCCGGTTTTCGCCTATAAGGTGTGTTTGCGAGGCACATGTCCTCGCAAACACCGATCGGTAACCCGCCCCTGCTTTTTTCGTTTTCCAAATGGCGGATTCCCCTTTTTTGACAGATTGAAGAGGCCTGACGCGTCTGCGTCAGGCCTCTTCTATATATAGGGATCAATAGGAATGCTTGCCGGCGTCATCGTAAAAGGCGATATTTTCCAGGGAAGCCGCCAGAAAATGGGCCCGATTCGCGGGCGAGCCCTGCTCGCCCCACCATCCCCGCCCCGAGAGGGCGGTGATGGCGGGAAATCCCGCCCCGCTTGTTGCACCCCTGTAGGGGCGAGCATCGCTCGCCCGTCCCTCTGGCGGCGGGGGCATTACACGGGCGAGCACTGCTCGCCCCTACAACCCCTGTCCGAACGGGCGGTAATGGTGGGGAATACGTCCCGCCAGGGGTGGTTATTCCTTATATAAAGCGTCGGCGTTCCATCTGGCGGGGTTGTTGGCAATGTATTGCCAGATTTCCTGATAATCGGCGCGATCACGGACGATGTGATCATGGAAGGATTTCTGCCAAATGGAGCGTCCCAGCCGCTTGGTGACCGCGCCCTTCATTTGCTGCATCACGCGGGATAGGGAGGGCGTCTCCTGCCCGTCCCCGGTTAGGACGAGAAGCATGTGGAGATGGTTGGGCATGATTACATATGTGGCGATGGAGAGGGCGGGATACTGCCGGGGGATGGCCAGAATGGCTGCCTCCACAATTTTGCCAGAAGTGGACAGCCGGGTATACGCCGGGCAAACGTCGCTCGCCCTGGCAACGCTTCCCAGCAGGCATTGCTTGTTTTCCGTGCAGAGGGTGATAAAATACGCCCGGGGACAGCTGTAATCAAAATCTTGCAAGCGGTTCCGTTTTCTTTGCGGATATTCCATCATGACCACCCGGGTATACTCTACCATAGAACCCGCTGAAGGGCAATTCTGGAAAAGGCAATGGTGATGAAAAACCACACCATGCTTGTTGCCATAGCGGTGGGGCAATACGCGGGCGAGCACTGCTCGCCCCTACACCCCCGCCCCGAGAGGGCGGTGTCGTCGGGAAATTGCGCTCGCTTGTTGTACCCCTGTAGGGGCGAGCATCGCTCGCCCGTCCCCCCTGGCGGCGGGAGCGCTACGCGGGCGAGCACTGCTCGCCCCTACACTCTCTGTCCGAGCGGGCGGCGTTGACGGGAAATCGCGCACGCCTGTTGCACCCCTGTAGGGGCGAGCATCGCTCGCCCGTCCCCCCTGGCGGCGGGGCAATGCGCGGGCGAGCACTGCTCGCCCCACCATCCCCGCCCCGAGAGGGCGGTGATGGCGGGAATGTGGGCGTAGGGCAAGCGTTCGGCAGTCCATCTACAGCCCCAGGGTGCTGGCCGGCTCCGGCGGGGGGACGGGGGCGGTTTTTCGGGGCTTTTTGGGCGGGGTGCGGCGCTCCAGGCGGTACACCACGTCGGCGGCCTGGGCCACGGTGGGGGAGTGGGTGACCACGATGATGCACTTATCCTCCTCGTCGGCCAGGCGGCGCAGAATCTCCATCACCGCGTCCTGGGTTTCCCCGTCCAGGTTGCCGGTGGGCTCGTCGGCCAGCAGGACGGCCGGGTCATAGGACAGGGCCCGGGCGATGGCCACCCGCTGCTGCTCGCCGCCCGACAGCTTGAGCACCCGGCGCAGGCCCCGGTCCTCGTCCAGCTCCACCTTTTCCAGCAGCTCCATGGCCCGCCGCCGCTTCTCCGCCGCTTTTAGGGGCGCGCCCGGCATGGCCTTGCCCGCGATGTCCATGGACAGCTCCACGTTCTCCACGGCGGTCAGGTTGGGCAGGAGGTTGAAGCTCTGGAACACCACCCCGACGTACTGGCTGCGGTAGCGGTACTGGTCGATTTGCCGGATGTCCCGGCCGTCGAACAGGATGCGGCCCGCCGTGGGGGCGGTCAGGGCCGACAGGAGGGAGAGCAGGGTGGTTTTCCCCGCGCCCGACCGGCCGACGATGGCGTAGATTTTTCCCTTTTCAAAGGGATAAGACACGTCCTGCAGCACGGGGACGCCCCCGCCGTAGGCATAGCCGACGTTTTCCATGGTGAGAATACTCATAGCTTTATCACGCTTCCCTTTCTAGCCTCTTTCGGAGAGGATTTTCAGCGGCTCGTACCGCATGACCGACGCCACCGCCACGCAGGCGGACAGCAGGGTCAGCGCCAGCCCGATGCCCAGCAGCTGGAGCACCACCACCCAGTCGGTGGCCGAGCTCACGTCACTGAGATAGCTGACCATCTGGCGGCCCATGCCGCGAAAGCCGCCCCCGCCCCCGGTGGGGAGATCGGCCGGGGCCGCGTCCGCCCCGCCGCCGTCCATGCCGCCGGGCCGGCCGAAATTCTGCTGCCGGTTGGCCTGCTGGGTCTCCTGGGCGGAAATCTGGGAGGCCAGCAGGGCGTTGGTCACCGGCACCGACGCCGCGCCGCCGATGGCGGTGCCGAGAAGCAGAAAGGCGAAGGTGACGACGAACAGCTCGGTGAGAAACTGAAGGGCCACCCGGCTCTTGCGCATCCCGATGGCGGTCAGCACCCCGATTTCATATTTGCGCTCCCGGATGTTGAAGATGTGGAACACGATGAGGATGACGCCCCCGATGAGCAGCACCACCAGCAGGAACCAGGCGGCGAACTTGCTCAGGTTCTGTAAAGGCAAAAGGCTTTGCTCATAGGCCTCCACGTCGGTGGAGGTGACGGTGTAGTCCTCCGACAGGCCCATGGCCCGCGCGTCGGCCTGGAAGGCCTCGTAGGCGGCCGTGTCCGCGAAGGAGTAGACGCCGGCGGTCTGCGCCCGCAGGGCGGTGGTGCCGGTGACGCCGGTCTCCTCGTCGGTGGAGGTGACAGCCGCGGCGGCGGACGCGTCGGTGATGGCCTTGAGGGCGGGATAGCTCAGGTAAATCTGGTTGGCCGGGTCGCTGGCGGCGGAAAAGCCCTTCATCATGCCGCCCTGCTCCGTCCCGGCGGCGCTGTTGTGGTAGAGGCCGGCGATGGTCAGGGCCACGGTCTCGGTCTCGTCGTTGGGGTTGACCAGGGCGAGCGTATCGCCCACCTGCAGGCCGTTGAGGGTGGCCAGCTCGTCGCTGATGAGGCAGACCGGCTCGGCGACGGCCTCGTCAAACACTTCGCCGTCGGTCACCTGGCAGGTGCCGGCCACAAAAGCGGTCATGGCGCTGTGGCTGGAATACCCCACCAGGGTGAAATCCCCCTGCGCGCCCATCCCCTCCAGGGGGGAGCGCCCGCCTTTGCCGCTGTCCGGCAGGTTCGGGGGCTGCTGGGCTTGCGCGTTGCCGCCGCTATCCGACGAGCTGGAGGTGTCCACCGCCTCCAGGCCTTCCCCCGCGTTCAGGGAGGTGGTGAGCGTATAGGTGAAATCCTTTACATACTGGGATTTGGCGTAGGTCTGCATCTCCTCCAGGGAGAGGGACTCCATGCTGCGGAAAGCGTTCTTCATGTCGCCGCCCTCCTGCTGGATCTTCTGCATCATGGCCTGGCGGTCGAGGGAAATCTGGCCGGTGACGGCCAGGTTTTCCAGCCCGCTTTCCCGGGCCGTGGCGGCGGCCTGCCGGATGGAGAGCGCGAGACAGCTGGCCACGGCGATGACCAGGACGATCAGGCCGATGAGGATGTTGCGGCCCTTGGAGCGCAGCAGGTTGCGCAGGGCGTTTTTGACAATGTACAAGCAAATGCCTCCCTAGCGGTTTTGTTCCTCCTTATTGTAGGCAGGCCATGTGTCGGTTTTGTGTGCGGTGGGTGTGCATCGGATGAAAACAAAAAAGCCCTGGCGGGCCTGCTGGCAGGATATGCCTATCAAGTTGAGCGTTGGTATGCGGGGCATCACCCCGCGTTCCTATGCCACCAATGTGGCGCCCGCCGTGGGGGGATACCCCCCACTGGAAGAACGGGGTGACACCCCGTTCTTCATCCCCCATAAAGGAATGGAAAAAGAAAGATGGGGGAGAAAGAAAAAGCCTTTGGAAACCATCCGGCGGGGGGAGGCCGACGCTGCGGCTCGCGGCAAGCGCTGTGTCGCTGCGGGCTTCCGACCCCACAAGAGACGTGGTATCTTTCTAGATCTCATGTCGCCGCAGGTACGCCCGCTAATAATCACGCGGCAGCAGCGTTCTGCTTTCTGCCAGCCCCGCCTCGCGCCTGCGTGACCACACGTTGCGGAAGTCGGGCGACCAACTCTCCTGGGGCTGCGCTGCACGAGAAGAATCAAGAGACAAGGGGGGACGCTCTGCCGCTGCCGGTCTCGCCGGCTTAGGCCGCCGAGCCCATACGGACGGCCATTGGATAGACAAGTGGTTACGCAGCCATTTGAGCAGAGGCGAGATAAACGTGTAAACCGCCGCTTTTCCTTGATTCTCCCAACGAATACGCGGGGTTCCGCCCCCGCGAGAACGATGCCTTTTCCGGGTTTCTCCGTGGTCAGGCTGTTGGCCGCGCGGGGAGGGGGTTCGTTAAGGGGGGCCGGCGCTTACTTATCTTTGCTTCTGCGTCGGCCCCCCTTGACTGCCCTTGGGGTCTTAGGGGAGGTTGGGCACGCAACCTCCCCTAGCGGGGCCCGGGGCAGCGCCCCGGAGGGTGAGGCAGAGACATAGGGGTTCCCTCTGGGAACAAGTCCTTTATTGCCACCCCGGGCAGACGCACAAACCCCCGCCCGGAAGCCCCATGAGGGCCTCCGGACGGGGGTTTGCTTATCCCCTTAGCGCCCGGGTGGCGTTGAGGATGGCGATGACCGACACGCCCACGTCGGCGAAGACCGCCTCCCACATGTTGGCCAGCCCGAAGGCCCCCAGCGCGAGGAACAGCAGCTTGACACCCAGGGCGAAGACGATGTTCTGCCGCACGATGCGCAGGGTGCGGCGGGACAGGCGGATGGCGGCGGCGATTTTGGAGGGCTGATCGTCCATAAGCACCACGTCCGCCGCCTCGATGGCCGCGTCCGACCCGAGGCCGCCCATGGCGATGCCCACGTCGGCGCGGGAGAGAACGGGCGCGTCGTTGATGCCGTCCCCGACGAAGGCCAGCACCCCGGTTTCCGCCGGATGGGCCAGCAGCTCCTCCACCTTGGCCACCTTGCCGTCGGGCAGCAGCCCGGCGTGGGTTTCATCCAGGCCGAGGGCCGCCGCCACCCGGCCGGCCGCCGCCGGCGCGTCGCCGGTGAGCATCACGGTTTTGCGCACCCCCAGGGCCTTGAGCTGCGCGATGGCCTCGGGCGCGTCGGGCTTGATTTCGTCCGAAATGACCAGATACCCGGCGTAAACCCAGTCCGACGCCGCCGCATGTGTGGCGGCGGACGCCACCGCCACGTGCACGGCGGTGCCGGGGATGTCGCCCGTCTCGTACGCCGCGCCCAGCTCCGCCATCAGCCGGGCGTTGCCGGCGGCGACGGCGCGGCCGTCCACCACGGCCCGCACGCCCCGGCCCGCGATTTCCTCCGCCCCGGTCACCCGGGCGGGGTCGATGGGCTTGTCAACCGCCCGTTTCAGGGACAGGGAAATGGGATGGTCGGAATAGCTCTCCGCCAGGGCGGCCAGCTCGAGCAGCCGGGCCTCCTCCATCCCCACGGGATGGCATTCGGTCACGCGGAAGCTGCCCCGGGTCAGGGTGCCGGTCTTGTCGAACACCACGGTGCCGGTCTTGGCCAGGGCCTCCAGGTAGTTGCCGCCCTTGATGAGGATGCCCTGGCGGGAGGCCCCGCCGATGCCGCCGAAAAAGCTCAGCGGGATGGAAATCACCAGCGCGCAGGGGCAGGAGATGACCAGGAAGATGAGCGCCCGGTGGAGCCACTCCGCGAAGCCGCCGCCCAGGATGAGGGGCGGCAGCACGGCCAGCAGCGCCGCGCCGATGACCACCACGGGGGTGTACCAGCGGGCGAATTTGGTGATGAAATTCTCGGCCTTGGCCTTCTTGCTCCCGGCGTTCTCCGTCAGCTCGAGGATCTTGGCCACCGTGGATTCCCCATAGGGCCGGCTCACCCGGACGCGCAGCAGGCCGGTCTGGTTGATGCAGCCGCTGATGACCGTGTCGCCCGCCGCCGCCTGCCGGGGCACGGATTCCCCCGTCAGGGCGGAGGTGTCCAGCAGGGAGCGGCCCTCCAGCACCTCGCCGTCCAGGGGCACCCGCTCGCCGGGCTTGACCACGATGACGTCGCCCACCGCCACCTCCTCGGGATCCACGCGGGTCAGGCCGTCCGGCCCCTCCACGTTGGCGTAGTCGGGGCGGATATCCATCAGCGCGGCGATGGACTGGCGGGAACGCCCCACCGCGTAGGACTGGAACCACTCGCCCACTTGGTAGAAGAGCATGACGGCGATGGCCTCGGGGAAATCCCCAATGCACAGGGAGCCGACGGTGGCGATGGCCATCAGGAAGTTCTCGTCGAAAATCTGGCCGTGGGCGATGTTCCGCCCGGCCCGCAGCAGCACGTCCCCGCCGACGACAAGATAGGGGACGAGATACACCGGCAGCGCCCACCAGCCCGCCAGGGCCGGCAGGGTCTTCGACAGGGCGACGGCCGCCGCGAACAGGACGGCCCCGGCGAGAATGCGGAAAAGGGTTTTCTGCTGTTTTTTGGTCATGCGGCTCATGGCGGTTTCCTCGCTTATTTCAAAATGGGGCTTACACCTCGATGACGCAGTCGGGTTCGATTTTGCGGCAGACGGCCACGGCTTCGCGCAGGATGGCGTCGAAGCGGCCCTCGTCGGCCTCCAGGGTGAGCTTTTGGGTCAGAAAGCTGACCGACGCGTCGCGCACGCCGTCGATGCGCCGGATGGCGTTTTCCATCTTGGCCGCGCAGTTCGCGCAGTCCAGATCGCGCAGATTGTACCGTTTTTTCATAGAGTATCCCCTTTCTCAGCGTTTACTCCGCCAGGTGTTCCATGCCCTGGCTGAGGATGGTGCGCACGTGCCCGTCCGCCAGGGAGTAGAACACGGTTTTGCCCTCCCGGCGGAACTTGACCAGCTGGCTCTGCTTGAGCACCCGCAGCTGGTGGGAGATGGCCGACTGGTTCATGTTCAGCAGCTGGGCGATGTCGCACACGCACATCTCCGCCTCCAGCAGCACGTACAGAATCTTGATGCGGGTGCTGTCCCCGAAAATCTTGAACAGCTCCGCCAGGTCGTAGAGGATTTCCTCCTCCGGCATCTCCTGGTTGACCTTGTCGATGATGTCCTCGTGGGCGTGCATGAATTCGCAGCGCTCCACGCCGTTGCTGTCGACCATTCGCGTTGCCTCCTTGTGTAAACATATGAACCATCGTTCATTTATTATTATATGCACATCTGTTCATTTGTCAATAGGTTTAAGAAAAATTTTTTGAATGCATGCCGGCGTGACTCTTTTTTGTCTCCCCGCCCATTTGGACAGAGGTGGTAGGGGCGAGCAGTGCTCGCCCGCGAAACGGCTCTGCCGTCCTGGGAAACGGGCGAGCGATGCTCGCCCCTACAAGGCCGCCGCGCTCTGTTGCAAAGCTCTTTTGTCCCCCGCCTATTCGAACAGAGGGGGCAGGGGCGAGCCCCTTTTTGCTTGTATCGCCCGCGTTTTTGGTGTATACTGTGAGCAGAGTAAGGGAAAACGGGGGTACGCTTGTGAATATTCGCCACAAAAGAGGCGCGCGGCTGCTGACGCTTCTCCTGGGGCTGGCCCTCGCGCTGCCGGCGGCGGCGGAGCGGGTGGAAAACCGGGCCATAACGCTGCCGGAAAACGAGGCCGGGATGTATACCGGGGAGCTGGCGGATGGTTTGCCCGAGGGGGACGGGCTGTTCATCTGCCAAACCCCGGACGGCAAGAGCTGGACGTATGAGGGCCGGTTTGTCAAAGGCGTGTTCGAGGGGCCGGGCCGGCTTACCTGGACGGACGGCAGCGTGCGGGACGGCCAGTTTTCCGGCGGCAAGCTCAACGGCTTTGGGAAGTACATCGACCCGGACGGCGCGACGATCTATGAGGGCGAATGGAAGGACAACGAGTGCTCCGGGCAGGGGACGATTCGCAAGGACGGCTACGTATGGAAGGGCACGTTTGCCCGCGACAAGCTCAACGGCGACGGCGCCATTTATACCGCGGACGGCGAGCTGGTATACCGCGGCCGGTTTCGGGATAACGTGATGGCCGACGGGCTGCTTTATAAGGACGGCGTCGTCTATACGGTGAAGAACGGCGTGAACCTGGGGAAGGCCCGCCGCCCGAATGAAGGAGGTCGGCTATATCGTGATAGCGGGCGCGATTTCGCTCGTTGTCATCGTCGTTTCGGTGGTTCTGATAGTACGCGAGGCTCGCCGCCGCCAGGTGGCCGCCCTGGATGCCGTATCGTCGGAGGACTACCAGCCGACGGTGCCGGTGGAGGAGCCGGAAGCGGAATCCCGGGTGGTGGATTGCGAGAACTGCCGGGCCTCCTCCTGGGTGCGGCCGGGGGAGGAGGCGGAATGCCCCTACTGCGGCTCCCCCCTTTCCTGGCAGGATGGCGAATAGCCGCCCGCGTCCGTGACAACGCGTCAAACGGAGAGCCCCCGCCAAACCGGCGGGGGCTCTTTTTTCACTGGTTCATGAACCGCTCGTAGGCGGCGCGCAGCTCTTTGCTGGTCTCTTCCGGACAGGTGGGGTTGCAGTGGGCCCACGCGCCGGTTTCGCTGGAAGCGTTGTACTTGATTTTGTCCGCGCTGCGCATGGGGGGATAGAACGCGATGTGGAAATGGAACAGCGCGGACACGTCCTCGCCGTTCACCGGCTCGTTGTACATGCACATCATGTAGGGGAACTTGAAGCCGAACAGGCTGTCCAGCATCCCGGTGGTGCGCCGCAGCACCTCGGCCAGATCCTCCCGCTCCTCCGGGGTGAACTGGGCGATATTCGACCGGTGGGCGTTGCTCATGATGTACACGCCGTAAGGGTATTCGCTGAAGAAGGGGAGGAACACCGTGAAATGTTCGGTGCGGAAAATCACCCGCCGCCCGTCGGCCACCTCCGCGTCCAGCATGTCGCAGAACAGGCAGCGGCCCTTCTCCTGCTGGTACGCCCGGGCGTTTTCCACCTCCAGCTCCAGCTTCTTGGGCAGGAAGGGGTAGCCGTAAATCTGGCCGTGGGGATGGGGCATGGTCACCCCCACCACGTCCCCACGGTTCTCGAAGATGAACACGTACTTAATCTGCGGGTCGGCGGCCAGCGCCTCGTACCGCTCCACCCACAGGTTCACCAGCTTGACGATGTGAGAGGTGGGCAGCTCGGGCAGGGTGACGGTGTGCTGGGGGGAGTAGAGGATCACCTCGCACTTGCCGTAGCAGGGGGCCGTCTCGAAGAAATCGGTGGCCACGTCGTCGGGCGCCGGCGGGTTGGGGGACAGGGCGGGAAAATCGTTGTCGTATTTGTAGACGTCGTACGCCTCCGGCACCTTGCCCGAGCCCGGGCAGAAGGGGCAGTAATCCTTGGGCATCTGGGGCCGTCCCTGCCGGTGGGAGGCGATCATGATCCAGTCGTTGGTCAGCGGATGCTTGCGCAGCTCAGCCATTCTATTAACTCATTCCTTTCTAAATCTGTTTGAAAGAAAGTCAACCGGACTTTCTTTCAAACAGAGTCCAAGCAAATCCCGCCCAGGGGGCGGATGCTCAGCACATGGCAGCTTCCGGGGCCGAACACGCCCTCCATCAGGGCGCGGAACGCCTCGAGCCTGCCGGTGGGCACGAAATTCTGGGTGGTGCCGCCGAAGCCGCCGCCGTGCACCCGCCACGCGCCGCAGCCGTCCAGCGCCCGCTGGGCCAGCGCCAGCGCCAGGCTCAGCCCCTGGAACTCCACGTCACAGGCCGCGTACACGTTTTGCAGATACTCGAAGGAGGAGTGGCCCGACTCCACCACCAGCCGCTTGAACTCGTCGAAATCCCCGGCGTTCAGGGCCGCCACCTGGCGGGAAACCCGCTCGTTATCCCCCAGGAAGTGGATGGCCCGCAGCACCGCCCGATCCCCGTGGGCCTTGCGCAGGGCCGGGATGGCGGGAATCAGCGCCTCCATGGAGGTTTCGCGCAGGTAGGTCACCCCGAGGGAGGCGGCCACCGCCCGCATCTCCGCCGGCACGGCGGCGTATTCGTGGGTCAGATCCGCGTGGTTGCCCCCGGTGTCCACGATGCACAGCGCATGATCGGCGGCGGCGAAATCGAAATCCACCGTCTCGATAACCGGCTTGTCGGTGTCGGCAAAATCGATGGTGATGATGCCCCCCACCGAGGAGGCCATCTGGTCCATCAGGCCGCTGGGCTTGCCGAAATAGACGTTTTCGGCGTACTGGGCGATTTTCGCCACCTCCACGGCGGACACGGCCCCGCCGTTGTACAGCTGGTTCAGGATAGCGCCCAGCAGCACCTCGAAGGCCGCCGACGACGACAGGCCGGAGCCCTTGAGCACGTCGGAGGTGGTGTAGGCGTCGAAGCCGCCCACCCGATAGCCCAGCTGGGCGAAGCGGGCCGCCGTGCCCCGCACCAGGGCGGCGGAGTGGTTCTTCTCCGCGTCCCGGACGTCCAGGTCGTCCAGGGACACCTCGTCCATGTCGTACCCCTTGGACTTGACCCGGACGCGCCCGTCGGCGCGGGGGGCCGCCACGGCGATGACGTCCAGGTTGACGCTGGCCGCCAGCACCCGGCCGTGGTTGTGATCGGTGTGGTTGCCGCCGATTTCGGTGCGCCCCGGCGCGGAGAAGAGAACCAGCTCCTCCGCCTCGCCGAAGGTGTCGGTGAAAGCGGCGGCCGCTTCACAGTACCGGTCGCGCTGGGCCTCCACCCGGCTCTCGCCGTACAGGCGGGCGAACAGGGCGTCGTAGGCCCCCTCCCGGATACGCTGGATAAGCGCTGCGGCTGCGGTCATAGCGATCGTTCCTTTCGTTTTAAGAGAATCTTCATTTCTGCGTTTCGCCGATTTCATAATTAGAGGGTATAGTATCATTATAAGCTGTCCGGCGGGAACATCCATCCTGTATTTTAGCAAATCCATGGACAAATGTTGCATCACCCGGTATACTATAGGAAGAAAACAATCCGGGGAGGCGGCGCTGTGGACAGCTTTAAGCATTCCTTCAAAAACACCCTTAAGGAGAACCTGGGCCTGGCGGTGTACAACACCGGCTATCAGAAGTGCGACGGCCAGCACACCTGGGGCCCGGCCAGCCGGGATCACTACCTGGTGCATTATGTCTCGGCGGGGCGGGGGACCTTCACCTGCGCGGGGCGGACCCACGCCCTGGCGGAGGGGGCGCTGTTCCTCATCTGCCCCTCCCAGGTGGCGGGCTACGCGGCCGATAGGGAGGAGCCGTGGGAATACTGCTGGGTGGGCTTCAACGGCACCGAAGCGGGCCGTTTGCTGAGCCTGGCCGGCTTTTCCCGGGAGACCCCCGTGCTGCGCCCCCCGCGTCCCGAGGGGCTGAAGGAGATGCTGCTCCATATCTACCGCTCCGGCGGCAATACGCCGGCGGCGGACGCGGATATGGTGGGGTACCTCTACCTGTTTTTGGCCGAGCTGATCCGCCGGAATGAGCGGCAGGCCCCGGCGGTCGGCACCAAGGATTACCTGGAGCAGGCGGTTCGGTTCATCCAGCGCAATTACGCATCCGACATCGGGGTCAGCGACGTGGCCGCCTACGCGGGGGTGAGCCGCAGCCAGCTGTACCGCACCTTTCAGGCCGGGTTCGGCCTGTCCCCCCACGATTTTCTGCAGAAATACCGCATCAGCGAGGCCTGCGCCCTGCTGCGCAGCCGCCGGTACACGGTGGCCGAGGTGGCCGGGTCGGTGGGCTTCAACGACCCCCTGTATTTTTCCCGCATGTTCAAAAAAATCAAAGGCGTCACCCCCACCGATTACCAGCGCGCCCCGGGGGAAACCATCGGCGGGACCGAATAATCCCCGGCTTCTGACGCAGTTTTGCGGCCTTTGCCCGGTATCTTGGCCAAAACCCCTTTGCTCCACCCGTGGAAACTCCATAAGACGCTGAAACCGCCTTGACAGCCGCCTTTTCCGTCCCCTATAATAATCGGTAAGATGTTTGGGATGGGCGGTGTGGTAGTGTGAAACGGAAATCCGTGCCGGGAGGAGGAGCGGCCCTCCTTCTGGTCAAAAGTCTGGCGTTGGCGGCCGTGGACTGCGCGTCGGTCTTCATTGCCTTCGCCGCCGCTCCCGGGTTCCATATAGGGAACTTCCCATGGGCCCTGCTCAATCTGCTGGTCGTGCTCGTTTTCGCGGACACGACGGTCCTGCTCTACCCCTACCTGAAACGCCGGTACGGCGCTTCCTACGCCCGGGGCTGGTGCCTGGCCACCGGCGGGTATTACCTGCTGACCATGGTGCTCACCCCCCTGTTCTACTGGCGGACGCCCGGCCCGTTGTTCACCGCCATGGTGGGCGGGGCCCTGGCGCTGTACGCCGCCGCCGTGGCGGCCATCCTGCTCACCCGCAACAAGCGCCGCCGCCGCCGGGATACCCAGGTGAACGGCGGGGTCATCGCCCTGAGCATGCTGGAGCTGGGCGGCAGCGTCCACGAGCTCCAGTCCCTGCTGCCGCCCCGGCAGTGGGAGGGGCTGAACAAAGCCTACGTCGCCCTGCGCACCTGCTGGGAATTCGCCGCCCCCTTCGGGCGCAGCGATATGCCGGTGGTGCTGGAGCTGGAGGCGGCCATCGCCTCCCGCGTGAGCGCCGCGTCCCATCGGGTGCAGGCCTTGTGCGCCGCCTTTTCCGAGCCGGATTTTCAAGCCGCGGTCCATGAGCTTCTGGAGATCGCGGAGCTGCTGAAAAGCCGGGAAAAACAACTGTTAAGCTGACGCCGGCCGGGCCATGGAAGGAGGTGCGCGGCATGGCATCTCCACCCGTCTGCGCCCCTTTGGCCGAGAGCCGGCGGGCGCGTGTGCGCCGCCTTGTCCGCATGCATCTGCTGCTGGCGGCGGCCCTGCTCCTCTACACCTTTGTCATCGGCCGGTGCCCGATTCTGTGGCTGACCGGCGTGCCCTGCCCCGGCTGCGGGATGACCCGCGCCCTCACCCATGCGGTGCGGCTGGACTTCGCCGGCGCGTTTTATTATCATCCGCTCTGGTTCGCCGTCCCGCCCGCCGTGCTGTACCTCGCCCACCAGGACGCCTGGCGTCTGCCGGGCGGGAAGCGGGCCCGGCAGATCCTGGTGATCCTGCTGGGGGCGGCCTTCCTGGCCGTTTACCTCTACCGCCTGTTCTGGCAGCCCGACCCGGCCATCCGGGTGGATTTCGGCGCGTCCGCCGTCGCCCGCCTGTTTGCCCGGCTTACCGCCTAGCCCTGGTTTAGCGCCCGGGCTTCACGCCAGGGCTTTACGCCCAGTTGCCCATCGTCATCCGCCGACCCGACCCCCTTCTGTCGGTTCATTCCCGCCTGGGCGGCCCGGCAGCCTCAGGCCGCGGAACCCTCATCATCCGCCGGAGAAATGGAGAGAAACCTTATGGCCAGTCCTATCGCCTTTTCCCTGCCCCAGAACTTTGATTTGCAGAATGTGGTCGGCCGTCTCGGCCGCTCCTTCCAGCTCAAAGGCTACGCCGTGCGTTCCTATCCCGTGGGCGCTGGGGCCTGCCTGGAGGTCAGCCGGAATACCGGCGGCCTGAACACCGTCATCGGCCGCTGCGAGGGCATCAAGATAAACTTCATGCCCGGCGCCAACCTCCTCAACGTCAGCTTCAGCGACGAGCAGTGGACGGATAAAATCATCGGCTTCGTCGTCGGCTGGTTCACCTGCTGGATCCCCTGGATCTTCACCGCCATCGGCGCGTATAACCAGTACCGGCTGCCCAAAACGGTGGAGAACGAGCTGCAGATCATCCTCGGCACGGTCAGCACCCCGACGGGCGGGTATTACCAGTCCCCCGCGGCCCCGGCGCAGCCGCCGGCCTATCAGGCCTACCAGACCTATCAAACCCCGCCGCAGCCCACCCCGCCCGCGCAGCCCGGCGGGTATTATCCGCCGCAGGGCCCGGCCCCGGCGACGCCGACGGTGCCGCAGCAGGCTCCCATGCCCCGGCCAGAGCCGCCGCAGCCGCCCCGCGCTCCCGCGCCCTCCGTCCCCGTGCAGGGCCCGGCCCCCGCGCCTGGCGCGCCGGTGCCGCCGGAGGAGCCGCCCTTCACCCCGCCGGATCCCTTCCATGTGCAGGTGAAGACCCCGGAGAACCCCTTTGCCTGCGAGGAGCCGCCCCATGTGGAGAACCCCTTTAAAGACGGGAACCCCTTCGATATGAGCAGCCCCTTCGGGCAGGTGAAGCCCAATTCGCCGCCCGCCTCGTCCATCCCGAGCACCCCCGCCCCCGCGGCCGTGCCGCCGGTGGGGGAGAAGGGCAAGAAGGTTTGCCCCTCCTGCGGCAAAACCCTGGACGCCGAAAGCGTGTTCTGCATGTACTGCGGCGCGAGACAGGATTCCTAAAGAATACGTCCCCCCTTCCGGGAAACTGAACCGGAAGGGGGGATTTTCTACACGAAATAGAATTATTTTATAGAACGGATTACCAATATTTCTCTATTCACTTGACAGAAGCGCTTTGTTAGGCTATACTTATATATAGAACATATGTTCTTTTCTGCGCGTGAAATTTAAGAGAGGGTGAAATGGGTTGGGTATTTTGGAGGACATATTTTCCGCATCATTTCATGGTGAATCTCTTCCTCAATTTCCAGATTGGATCGAATGGAGGCACATTTCGAGAGGACGGACGCATTGTCCGATTTGCCTGGGGTTGGATAAATGCTGGTTTACTGAGACTAACAAGCCGAAATTGCCACAGCATCCTTTATGTCACTGTATCACATTTTCTATTCCTTTATCACTTGTTCTGAAAGATGCAAAGTCGGAATGTGATGTCCGCAAATTTTCTGAATATGTTCTTCATCCGGAAAACAATAGAGGAAAAAAAGTTTTATTTAATAATTGGGGATACGATACGCCAGATTCACAACTACTGCAAAAGGAATTTGAAAAACAGGCGTTAGAAAAATATACAAAGGGGCAGTATACATTAGGTGTCTTGGATGAGTATGGTCAGAGAATCACTATACAAATAGAGTTAATCGATAGAAACACACAAAAAGAAATTATCGCTAATTCTGGATGGATGGTTTGCCCGAATGGTAAAATTCGATGCAATACGCCTTTAGTCGGAGGGAAGAAAAAGTGAAAGAATACGATCATGTGGAATTGCTTGTGGAAAAGGAACGGTATGCCCAATATGGCGTACACAAAGGGATGAGCGGTATTATCTGCGATCCCCGGCGGCTGCATGGAACGCGGCTGGTCTGCTTTGACGAGGAAGCGTATTTTGACGAATTTCCCATTCTGACCGTGCGCGAGGAGGATTTAAAGGTGATTCGCCAAGCGGAGGGCGCGTTGTAACGCGCCTTTTTTTGCCCGCCTCGTCCATCCCGAGCACCCCCGCCCCCGCGGCCGTGCCGCCGGTGGGGGAGAAGGGCCTGTTGCACAATGCATAAATATACGAAGAGACTGGGAAAAAGCGCGGTTTCGCGTCTAAAAGACGCGAAATGCGTGCCACCATTCATGGCACGCAAGCGGTTTTTCCGGGGGCTGTTGCAAAATTTTACATTTTGCAACAGCCCCCTCCTGCGGCAAAACCCTGGACGCCGAAAGTGTGTTCTGCATGTACTGCGGCGCGAGACAGGACGGATAACCCAAGGATAAAGCCGGCCCCCGCTGAAAATAGCAGGGGTCGGCTTTCTGTATTTGTCTCCCCGCCCATTCGGACAGAGGTGGTAGGGGCGAGCAGTGCTCGCCCGCGAAACAGCCCCGCCGCCCCGGGAAACGGGCGGGCGATGCCCGCCCCTACAAGGCCGCCGTGATCTGTTGCAAAGCTCTTTTGTCCCCCGCCCATTCGGACAGAGGTGGTAGGGGCGAGCAGTGCTCGCCCGCGAAACGGCCCCGCCGCCCTGGGAAACGGGCGGGCGATGCCCGCCCCTACAGGGCCGCCGCGAGCGGGCATATACCAAAGAGGGGACGGGGAGTAAACACGCACGCAGCGAATGGTTACGAGCCGCCGCGATCCAGTGTCCCCGTCCAGCTCCTTTTTTCATTCCCGCGCGTATTCCGGCGGAAGCTGCACGTTTGTGATTATTTTCCAGACCTCGCCCAGCGACCCGATTTTGCAGAAATTCTCCTTGCCCAGCTTGCTCGCGTCACATAGCAGGATGACCCGCTTGGCATTGCGCATGTACATCCGCTTGAGGCTGGCCTCGTCCTCGCTCGAGTCGGTCGCCCCGGTTTCGGGATGCACCCCCCGGCAGGAGAAGAAGGCCAGATCCGCCGTGAACCGGGAGACGAATTCGATGGCCTGCGGCCCGACGAAGCTCTTGGCGTTTTCCCGCAGCCGCCCGCCGGTGCCGTAGACCTCCACCCCCTCGATTTCCGACAGGATGTTGGCGGTTTTCAGACCGTTGGTGATCACCCGCAGATGCTGGAACCCCGTCAGCTTTTCCGCCAGCTGGCAGACCGTGCTGCTCGCGTCCATAAACAGGGTCTGCCCCTCGTGGATGTAGGGCAGGGCCCTCTTGGCGATGATGGATTTGGGGATGAGGTTTTCGGTCTCCCGCATGGTCAGGGGGAAGTCCCGGGCGTTCCCGTCCACGAACACCGCCCCGCCGTGGGTGCGGCGCAGCAGGCCGTTGCTTTCCAGCGCCTGCAAATCCCGCCGGATGGTCGCCCCGCTGGAATACAGCCGGGCGCACAGCTCGTCCACCGTCACCGCCTGTTTCTTGGATAAAATCTCCAGGATTTTGTTTTGCCGTTCGAGGGGCAGCATAGGCTCCAACCCGCTTTCGTTTGATTATTTGTGAGCGAAAATGCAGAAAACAACGAAATGTATTGCGCATTTATCGTTTTTCACGCCAGTTATAGACGAAATACGCTTTCTATACTATAATCGGAGTATACCAAAAATGAGCTGAAAAATCAAACCGCAGAAAGGACTGGACATATGTACGATTTGCAGAAAGGCTACGAGGTGGCCAAGGAGTTGTATGCCCAATACGGCGTGGACGTCGACAAAGCTATGGAGCTGTGCGACAAAACGCCGATTTCGATTCACTGCTGGCAGGGGGACGACGTGGCCGGCTTCGAGAAAACCGGCGGCGCCCTGACCGGCGGCATCCAGACCACCGGCAACTATCCCGGCAAGGCCCGCACCCCCGAGGAGCTGCGCGCCGATATGGATTTCGCCCTGGGCTTCGTCCCCGGCGCGAAGAAGATCAACATCCACGCCAGCTATAACGAGTGCGATACATACGTGGACCGCGACGCCCTGGAGCCCAAGCATTTCGCCGCGTGGGCCGACTGGGCGGTGGAGAAGGGCTACGGGCTGGATTTCAACCCCACCTTCTTCTCCCATCCCTTGAGCGAGAACGGCACCCTTTCCGCCGCGAACGACAAGGTGCGCCGCTTCTGGATTGAGCACGACCTGCGGGTGCGGGAAATCGGCGGCTACTTCGCCGCGCGCACCGGCCAGCCCTGCGTCATCAACCACTGGATCCCCGACGGGTCCAAGGAGGTGCCGGTGGATACCCTGGCCCCCCGTCAGCGCCTGAAGGACAGCTACGACCAGATCTTCGCCAAGGACATCCCCGGCGTGGTGGACGCGGTGGAAAGCAAGGTCTTCGGCATCGGGGCCGAAAGCTACACCGTCGGCTCGCATGAGTTCTATATGTGCTACGCCATGAGCCGGCCGAACGTCCTGGTCACCTTCGACACCGGCCATTTCCACCCCACCGAGGTGGTCAGCGCCAAGCTGTCCTCCATGCTGACCTTCAAGGATAAGCTGCTGCTCCACGTGTCCCGCCCCGTGCGTTGGGACTCTGACCACGTGGTCGCCTTCGACGACGAGACCCGCGCCATCATGGACGAAATCGTCCGCATGAACGCCCTCGACCGGGTGTACATCGCCACCGACTACTTCGACGCCTCCATCAACCGGATCGTCGCCTGGGTCGTGGGCTCCCGCAACACCCGCAAGGCCCTGCTGGAAGCCCTGCTCCAGCCGGTGGACACCATGAAGGCCCTGGAGCGGGACGGCGACGTCAGCGCCCGCCTGGCCTATGTTCAGGAGTTCAAGGCCCAGCCCTTCTCCCTGGTGTGGGATTACTACTGCCAGAAGACCGGCACGGGCGTGGGCCTCGGCTGGCTGGACAGCGTGAAAGCCTACGAGAAAGACGTGCTGTCGGGGCGGGGCTGAACCGCCGCCATCACACTATAGACAAAGGAGCTGATTCTGCTTGGCCGGTAAACGAGTGTTGGCCTTCGACTTCGGCGCGTCCAGCGGCCGGGCCATCCTGGCCTCCTACGAGGACGGCAAAATCTCCATGCAGGAGATTCACCGGTTTTCCAACGACCCGGTCACCGTCTGCGGCGTGTTCCACTGGGATGTGCTGCGCCTCTTCTTCGAAATCAAGCAGGGGATCACCAAGGCCGTGCACCAGGGCGGCTTCGACGCCATCGGCATCGACACCTGGGGCGTGGACTTCGGCCTCCTCGACAAAAAGGGCCGCCTGCTGAACAACCCCGTCCACTACCGGGACGAGCGGACGGTGGGCATGATAGAAAAGGTCTTCGAGACCATCCCGGCACAGGAGCTGTACGGCCGCACCGGCATCCAGTTCGCGCGGCTGAACACCCTCTTCCAGCTGGCCGCCCTGCGGCAGGACGAGCCGGAAACCCTCGCCCAGGCCGAGACCCTGCTGCTCATGCCCGACCTGTTCGCCTACCTGCTCACCGGGGTCAAGCGGGCCGAATACACCGAGGTGTCCACCACCCAGTGCCTCGACCCGAAAACCGGCGACTGGGCCTTCGATTTGCTGGAGCGGCTGGACATTCCCACCCGCCTGTTCCCGCCCATCATCGACGCGGGCCAGACCTACGGCCTGCTGTCCGACGCCATCTGCGAGGAGCTGGGCTGCCCGAAGGTGCCGGTCATCGCCGTGGCCACCCACGACACCGGTTCTGCCGTGGCCGCCGTGCCTACCCAGCAGGACGATTTCATTTACATAAGCTGCGGCACCTGGTCCCTCTTCGGCACCGAGCTGCCCGCGCCGGTCATCAACGAGACCTCCAGGAAATACAACCTGACCAACGAGGGCGGCTACGGCCGCACGGTGCGCTTCCTCAAGAACATCATGGGCCTGTGGCTCATCCAGGAATCCCGCCGCCAGTGGATCCGCGAGGGCGCCGACGTGTCCTACGCCGACCTGGAGCGGGAGGCCCTGGCCGCGAAGCCCTTCCAGTGCTTCATCAACCCCGACGACCCGAGCTTCGAGATGCCGGGCAACCTGCCCCGCCGGGTGCAGGAGTTCTGCCGGAAGACCGGCCAGTATGTCCCCGAAACCCGGGGCGAAATCATGCGCTGCATCTATGAGAGCCTGGCCATGCGGTACCGGTACACCCGCCGCTCCATCGAGGAGGTCACCGGCCGTTCCTATGAAGCCATCCACATGATCGGCGGCGGCACCAAGGATCGGCTGCTCTGCCAGATGACGGCCGACGCCTGCCGCTGCGAGGTGGTGGCCGGCCCCATCGAAGCCACCGCCATGGGCAACATCGCCGTCCAGCTCATCGCCCTGGGCGAGCTGAAGGATCTCAAGGAGGCCCGGCGGGTCATCGCCGATTCCGAACCCCTCAAGCACTACGCCCCCGAAAGCCCGGAGGTTTACGACGAGGCTTACGGCCGGTTTGAAAAATTGCTGTAAAGGTAGTGAAGGGTAGACCCATGAAAATTCTGGTGGTCAACGCCGGCAGCTCGTCCCTGAAATATCAGCTGTTTGATATGGACACGGGCCATGTGCTGGCCAAGGGCAACTGTGAACGCATCGGCGCCGGCGGCGCCGTCACCCACAAGAAGGCGGGCGCGCCGCCCTACAAGGTGGAAACCGCCCTCCCGGATCACGAGGCCGCGCTGAAATGGGTGCTGGATCTGCTGGTGGATCCCGTCCACGGGGTGCTCGCCGACATCCGCGAGATCGACGCGGTGGGTCATCGGGTGGCCCACGGCGGCGAGAAGTACAAGGCCTCCACCCTCATCGACGACGAGGTCATCGCCTATCTGGAATCCATCGTCAGCATCAACCCCCTCCACGGCCCTCCCGCCATCAAGGGGATGCAGGGCTGCCGCCGCCTGATGGGGGACACCCCCCAGGTCGGCGTGTTCGACACCGCGTTCTACGCGGGCATGGAGGACAAGGCCTATATCTACCCGCTGCCCTACCGGCTGTATGAGGAGAAGCGGATCCGCCGGTACGGCTTCCACGGCACCTCCCACCGGTATGTCTCCGGCAAGGCGGCCGAAAGAATGGGCCGCCCCCTGTCCGAGCTGAAAATCGTCACCTGCCACCTGGGCAACGGTTCCTCCATCACGGCGGTGGATCGCGGCCGGGCGGTGGATACCTCCATGGGCTTCACCCCGCAGGAGGGCATTCTCATGGGCACCCGGTCGGGCAGCATCGATCCCACCATCATCCCGTACCTCATCGAGCATGAGGGCATGACCGGGGAGCAGGTGGAGGACATGCTCAACCGGCAGTCGGGCCTCCTCGGGGTCTCCGGCCTGTCCAACGATTCCCGCAACGTCTGCGAGGCCGCCGCGCAGGGCCATTACCGCGCGGGGCTTGCCATCCGCATCCTGGTGCACGGCATCAAGAAGTATATCGGCGCCTACGTCGCGGAGATGAACGGCATCGACGCCCTGGTCTTCACCGCCGGCATCGGGGAAAACGACGCGGGGCTGCGCCGCCAGGTCTGCGCGGGCATGGATTATCTGGGCATCGCCCTGGATGAGGGAGCCAACAGCTCCCTGCCCCGGGGCGAGGCGGGGGACATCTCGGCCCCCGGCGCGCGGGTGCGCACCTTCGTCATCCCCACCGACGAGGAATACATGATCGCACAGGACACGGAAACCCTGGCGAAATCCGTCATCCATAGCCATTGATATAAAGGAAAAGGAGAAGTTCATCATGATGTCACCCTATGAAATCAAAAAGGAAATCTGCGAAATCGGCCGGAGGATTTACATGAACGGCTTCGTCGCGGCCAACGACGGCAATATCTCCGTCAAGGTCAGCGAGAACGAATATTACTGCACCCCCACCGGCGTGTCCAAGGGCTTCATGACCCCCGACATGATCATCAAAATCGACGCCGACGGCAACAAGCTGGAGGGCAAGCTGAACCCCTCCTCCGAAATCAAAATGCATATGCGCGTCTACCGGGAGCGCCCGGACGTGAACGCCGTGGTGCATGCCCACCCGCCGACCGCCACCGCCTACGCCGTGGCCGGCATCCCGCTGGATAAGTACCTCCTGCCCGAGGCCATCCTGGTGCTGGGCGACGTGCCGATTTGCAAATACGGCACCCCCTCCACCATGGAAATCCCGGATTCCCTGGAGCCCTACATCCAGACCCACGACGCCTTCCTGCTGCAGAACCACGGCGCTCTGACCGTCGGCTGCAACCTGACCAAAGCCTTCTTCGTCATGGAAGAGGTGGAGTTCTCCGCGAAAATCGCCCTCATGGCCCAGCAGCTGGGCAACCAGAACGAGCTGACCTGCGACGAGCTGGCCAAGCTGATGGAACTGCGGGTGAAGATGCAGATCCCCGGCAAGCACCCGGGCTGCAAGAAGTGCCCCAACCTGGGCACTGAAAACTGCAAGTGCAAGCAGAACCTGCCCCACGGCGCTTCCACCTCCTGCTCCTGCGGCTCTGCCGCCCCGGCCGACGTCAGCGACGACCTGGTGGCCGAAATCACCCGCAAGGTTCTCGCCGAGCTGAAGAAGTAAGACCGGATTTTTAGAGTGGGGGATTTATTCTATCCTCCACGGGTTTCAGGATTTGCTTCCATAGCGGGGGTGAAAAAATCCTGAAAGGATTTTTAGAGTGGGGGATTTATCCCCCACGGGAAGGAATTAGGTGGTGTTTGTGCCGCAAAGCAAACGGTTCCAGGCGCTGGCACAGCGCCCCGTAAATCAAGACGGTTTCGTCACCGAATGGCCGGAGGCGGGCATCGCGGCCATGGAATCCCCCTATGATCCGCCGTCCTCCCTGCGTATGGAGAACGGCCGGATCGTGGAGATGGACGGCAAGGCCCGGGCGGATTTCGACTTCATGGACGCGTTCCTCGCGGATCACGCCATCGATTTGGACGCCGCCGAGGAGGCCATGGCCGTCGACCCGCTGGAGATGGCCCGGATGCTGGTGGATATCCACGTGGACAAAACGGTCATCAACCGGCTGGCCGGGGGCATGACCCCCGCCCGGCTGTGCGAGGTGCTCCGCCACATGAACGTGGTGGAAATGATGATGGCCATGCAGAAGATGCGGGAGCGCAGCACCCCCTCCAACCAGTGCCATGTCACCAACCTGCGGGATAACCCGGTGCAAATCGCCTGCGACGCGGCGGAGGCCGCCCTGCGCGGCTTCGCCGAAACCGAAACCACGGTGGGCATCGCCCGGTACGCGCCGCTGTGCGCCCTCGGGCTTCTGGTCGGATCCCAGTGCGGCCGCCCCGGCGTGCTCTCCCAGTGCGCGGTGGAGGAGGCCACCGAGCTGAAGCTCGGGATGCTCGGCCTGACCACCTACGCGGAAACCATCTCGGTTTACGGCACCGAAAAAGTGTTTATCGACGGGGACGACACCCCGTATTCCAAGACCTTCCTCGCCGCGGCCTACGCGTCCCGCGGCATGAAGATGCGCTGCACCTCCGGATCGGGCAGCGAGGCCCTCATGGGCCACGCGGAGAAGAAATCCATGCTCTACCTGGAGGCCCGCTGCCTGCTGATGATCAAGGGCGGCGGCGTGCAGGGCACCCAGAACGGATCCATCAGCTGCATCGGCCTGGTGGGCGCGGTGCCCTCCGGCATCCGGGAGGTGCTTGCGGAGAACCTGCTGGCCGCCATGCTCGGCCTGGAGGTCGCCTCCGGCAATGACCAGAGCTTTTCCCACTCGGACATCCGGCGCACCGCCCGCATGCTGATGCAGATGCTCCCCGGCACCGACTTCATCTTCTCCGGCTACAGCTCGGTGCCCAACTACGACAACATGTTCGCCGGCTCCAACTTCGACGCGGAGGACTTCGACGATTACAACATCCTCCAGCGGGATTTGAAGGTGGACGGCGGCCTGCGTCCGGTGACGGAGGAGGCCGTGCACGCCGTGCGGCTGCGGGCCGCCAAGGCCATGCAGGCTGTGTTCGACCGGCTGGGCTTCCCGCCCGTTTCCGACGAGGAAGTGGAGCAGAACGTCCTGGCCAACGGCAGCAAGGATGTCACCGCCCTGCGGGACGTCAACGAGGACCTCAAGGCCGCCAAGCGGATCCAGGACGGCGAAATCGGCGGCCTGGACGTGGTCAAGGCCCTGGACGCCTCCGGCTTTTCCGACATCGCCGCCTCCCTGCTCGAAATGCTCAAGCAGCGGGTCTCCGGCGATTACCTGCACACGGCGGCCATCCTGGACAAGGATTTCCACGTGCACAGCAGCGTCAACAACCCGAACACCTACCAAGGCCCCGGCACCGGCTACCGCCTGGACGGGGCGGAATGGGAACGGGTCAAAAACATCCCGCAGGCCTTTGACTGCGCGTCGATTCAGTAAGGAGGGCGAAGCCATGGAACTCAATGAAGAACTGGTCGCCCTCGTCACCGAAAAGGTGCTCGAGACCCTGCGGGCGGGGGAAACCGCACCCGCCGGTTCCCAGGCGGCGGGGCTTCGCATGACCGTCCGCGACGGGGAGGAGGCCAAGCCCGGCGTCACCCCGGACGAGGTGGTCATCGGCGTGGCCCCGGCCTTCGCCCTCTCCCAGGTGAAAACCATCGGCGGCCTGCCCCATGCCGACGTGCTGCGGGAGCTGAGCGCCGGCATCGAGGAGGAAGGGCTGCGCGCCCGGTTTGTCCGCTTCCGCGACATCTCGGACGTGTCCTTCATCGCCCAGCGGGCCGCTAAGCTCAGCGGCTCGGGCATCGGCATCGGCATCCAGTCCAAGGGCACGGCGGTCATCCATCAGAAGGATCTCTTCCCTCTGACCAACCTGGAGCTGTTCCCCCAGGCCCCCCTCATCACCCTGGAGATTTACCGCCAAATCGGCAAGAACGCCGCCCGGTACGCCAAGGGCCAGTCCCCGGTGCCGGTGGCGGTCGCCAACGACTTTATGGTGCGCCCCAAATTTCAGGCCCGGGCCGCCATCCTCCATATTAAGGAGACGGAGCATATCGTGGAAGGCGCTCCCCCCGTGGAATTGGAGGTGACCTGGCATGGCTGACGCGATGGAGGCGCTGGTGGCGAAAATCACCCGCGAGCTCCTGGAACAGACCGGCGGCGCTCCGGCCCCCGCCGCCCCCGCCGGCCGCTTCACCGCCGCGGATTACCCGCTGCTTGAGAAGCACCCCGAGGTGGTGCGCACCCCCACCGGCAAACCGATGGAGGCCATCACCATGGAGGCCGTGCGCAGCGGGGCCATTACCGGCGAGGATCTGCGTATTTCCCGGGACATGCTCCTCTGCCAGGCCGACGTGGCCGAAAGCGCGGGAAAAAAGCAGATGGCCGAAAACCTCCGCCGGGCGGCGGAAATGACCGCCGTGCCCGACGATAAGGTTATTGAGATGTACGACCTCCTGCGGCCCAACCGGGCCACCAAGGCCCAGCTTGAGCAGATGGCCGCCACCCTGGAGAATGACTACGGCGCGGCCATGTGCGCCCGCCTGGTGCGGGAAGCGCTGGAGATTTATGAGAAACGGGGCATTCTGCTCCCCGGCTGACAGAAAGGTGGTGGAGACATGGCACGTGCCGGGCGCGTGGTGGCGGGCATCGACATCGGCAATTCCACCACCGAGGCCGTCCTGCTGGAAAAGCTGGACGGCGACAGCCGCTATCTGGCCGGCGCCATGACCGCCACCACCGGCGTCAAGGGCACCCCCGATAACGCGAAGGGCTGTCTGGAGGCCCTGGACGAGGCGCTGCGGGCGGCGGGGCTTGCCTACGCCGACGTGGCGCAGATCCGCCTCAACCAGGCGGCCCCGGTCATCAGCGACCTGTCTATGGACACGGTCAGCGAAACCACCGTCATCGGCTCCGCCATGATCGGCCATAACCCGGACACCCCCGGGGGCGAGGGGCTGGCCGTGGGGAAAACCGTCCCCATCGCCCGGCTGGCCGAAGCCTCCGGCGACGTGGTGGCCCTGGTGGACGGGGACTGCCCCTATTACCGGGCGGCGGAAATCCTGAACAACGCCCCCGCCGGCTGCCGGGTGGTGGCCGCCATCTGCCGGAAGGACGACGGCGTGCTGATTGCCAACCGGCTGAAAACCCCCATCCCGGTGGTGGACGAGGTGGCCCACCTCGAAAAGGTGGAGCCCGGCGTCCCCGCCGCCGTGGAGGTGGCGAAAAACGGCGAGAGCGTCAAGACCCTCTCCAATCCCTACGGCTTGGCCGGCCTGTTCGGCCTCACGCCGCAGGAAACCCGGGACGCCATCCCCGTGGCCCGCAGCCTCATCGGCTGCCGCTCCGGCGTGGTGCTCCGCGCCGAGGGGGCCAGCGTCAAGGTCAGCAAAATCCCCGCCGGCACCGTGGACATCCAGGGCGACCGCGGCCGCGCCCGCCTGGACGTGAACGCCGGGGCGGACGCCCTGATGAAGGCCGTCGCCCAGGCGGGCGACATCCGGGACATTACCGGTGAGCCCAACACCAACGCGGGCGCCCTCCTCTCCCGGGTGAAGGCCGGCATGGCCTCCCTGACCGGCCAGTCCCCGGAGGAGCTGCATATCGTGGATATGCTGGCCGCCGATACCTTTTCGTCGGTGGAGGTGGCCGGCGGCCTGGCCGGGGAATCGGCCATGGAAAACGTGGTGATGCTCGCCGCCATGGTGCAGACCTCCCGTCTGCCCATGCAGGCTATCGCCGAGGAGCTGTCCCGCCGGACGGGAATTTTCGTCCGTGTGGCGGGCCGGGAGGCCGAAATGGCCCTTAAGGGTGCCATGACCACCCCCGGCGCCGGCGTTCCCCTGGCCATCCTGGATTTGGGCGGCGGATCCACCGACGCGGCGCTCATCGACGAAAACGGCGCGATCACCGCTGTCCACCACGCGGGCGCGGGGGAGATGGTCACCCGGATCATCGACCTCGAGCTGGATTTGCACGACCGGGACACGGCGGAGCTTATCAAGAAATACCCCCTGGCCAAGGTGGAGGGCCTGCTGTTCCTCCGCTTTGAGGACGGCAGCGTCAAGTTTGCCAGCGAGCCGCTGCCCCCCGAGCTGTTCGCCCGGGTGGTCATCGTGGCCGGGGATACCCTGGTGCCTGTCCGCTCCTCCAAGCGGCTGAGCATCGACCGCATCGCCCTGGTGCGGCGGGAAGCCAAGCGCAAGGTGTTTATCGCCAACGCGGAACGGGCCCTGCGCCGGGTGGCGCCGGACGGCGATCTGCGGCAAATCGGCTCGGTGGCCCTGGTGGGCGGCAGCTCCCAGGACTTCGAAATCGCCGACCTGCTGGCCGAGCACCTGATGGCCTACCGGATCACCACCGGCCGGGCCAACCTGCTGGGCTTTCTGCCCCCTCACAGCGCGGTGGCTCTGGGCCTGGCGCTGGCGGACGACGCATGAACCATGGAAAAGACGGTATGAAACTAGGGGGGAATGTCCCCCGCGAAGGAGGTGACGCGCAGCGGCATGGAACTCTATACGAAAAAAGGCGACGGCGGCCGGGCGAGTACCATCACCCGGATGAATATCCCCAAGAACAGCCCGATTTTCGAGCTGCTGGGCACCCTGGACGAGTTCACGTCGGCCCTGGGGGTGGCCAAGCGGAAGGCCCCGGCCTCCCTGGCCCCTCTGCTGGAGGAGATCCAGGGCCATGTCATCGCCCTGAACGGCGAGCTGGCCGGCGGCCAGAAATTCGCCACCGGCGAGAAGGTGCGGCAGCTGGAAGCCGCCATCGATTCCCTGATGGAAAATGTCCCGCCCTTCAGCGGCTTCATCCTGCCGGGCGGTTCAGAGGGCGGCGCGGCCCTGGATCTGGCCCGCGCCGTGGCCCGCCGGGCGGAACGCTGCGCGGTGGCTGCCTCCCAGACCGGCGGCGTGAACCGCGACGTGCTGGCCTGGATGAACCGCTTGTCGGATTTGCTGTACGCTCTGGCACGCGTCTGCGATCGCATGACGCCCGCCCCGGCTCCGGCCATATCCCCGGCTCCGGTCGTGTCGGATATGACCGCGCCGGTCATGGCCTCGGCCCTGACGGCGGACGGCTTTTGCGACCAGGCCGCGGCCCTCTGCCGGGCCGTCCGGCTCCACGCCAGGGAGCAGGGGCTGCGGGTGGTGGCTGCCGTCTGCGACGCCGGCGGCAACGCCGTCGCTCTCCAGCGGGACGACGACGCATACATCGCCAGCGTGGACGTGGCCTCCAATAAGGCCTTCACGGCGGTTTCCCTGAAAATGACCACCGAGCAGGTGGGCCGCTTGGCCCAGCCCGGCGCCCCCCTCTACGGGGTGCAGCACACCAATCAGGGCCGGATCGTGATTTTCGGCGGGGGCGCCCCCCTGATCCGCGGCGGCGTCATCGTCGGCGGCCTGGGGGTCAGCGGCGGTTCCGCCGAGCAGGACACCGCCCTGTGCAACTACGGCGTGCAGCTTTTTGAAAAGGAGATGGAAACCCTTGGCTTTTGAAATTTCCGAAGCACAAATCGAGAAAATCGTGGAACAGGTTCTGCGCAGCCTTCCGGACGCCTCCGCGCCGGCCGCACAGTGGGATGCCACGCAGTACGGCGGCCGGAAATTCATTGGGATTTTCGAGAGTATGGAAGCCGCCATCGAGGCCACGGCGGCCGGCTATAAGGCCCTCAGAGAGATGACGGTGGAGCAGCGGGAGAAAATCATCACCGAAATCCGCCGCCTGACCCGGGCCGAGGCCGAAACCATGGCCCGCCTGGGCGTGGCCGAAACCGGCATGGGCCGGGTGGAGCATAAGACCGCCAAGCACCTGCTGGTGGCGGACAAAACCCCCGGCACCGAGGACATCGTGTCCGAGGCGCGTACCGGCGACCACGGCCTGACCCTCGTGGAAATGGCCCCCTTCGGCCTGGTGGGCAGCATCACCCCCAGCACCAACCCCAGCGAAACGGTGCTGTGCAACAGCATCGGCATGGTGGCCGCGGGCAACGGCGTGGTCTTCAACCCTCACCCTCACGCCATTGCCACCTCGAATTACGCCGTCGACCTGGTCAACCGGGCCTCCAAGGCGGCGGGCGGCCCCGAAATCCTGGTCTGCTCGGTGGCCAAGCCCACCATGGAGACCGCCAAGGTCATGCAGACCCATCCCGCTATCAAGCTGCTGGTCTGCACCGGCGGTCCCGGCGTGGTGCGGGCGGTGCTCTCCTCCGGCAAGAAGGCCATCGGCGCGGGCGCGGGCAATCCCCCCGTCATCGTGGACGACACCGCCGACATCCGCAAGGCCGCCAAGGACATTATCGACGGCTGCACCTTCGATAACAACCTGCCCTGCATCGCGGAAAAAGAGGTTTTCGCCTTCCAGAATATCGCCGACGAGCTGATCCACTACATGCGGCAGAACGGCGCCTATCTCATGAGCGCCGAACAGGCCGACGCCCTGGCCCAGATCGTCCTGGTCGATCAGGAGGACAAGAAAACCGGCAAAATGCGCCGCGTCATCAACCGCAAGTGCGTGGGCCGGGACGCCGACGTGCTGCTTTCCATGATCGGGGTCAAGGCGGACAAGGAAATCCGCTGCCTCATCTGCGAGACGGATTTCGGCCATCCCTTCGTGCAGGAGGAGCTGATGATGCCCATCCTGCCCATCGTGCGGGTGGGGGACATCGACGAGGCCATCGACCTGGCCGTCAAGGCCGAGCACGGCAACCGGCACACCGCCCACATGCATTCCAAGAATGTGGATCATCTCAGCCGGTTCGCCAAGGCGGTGGAAACCACCATCTTCGTCAAGAACGCCCCGTCCTACGCGGGCATCGGCTTCGGCGGGGAAGGACATACCACCTTCACCATCGCGGGCCCCACGGGCGAGGGCATCACCTCCGCCCGCAGCTACACCCGCAAGCGCCGCTGCGTGATGGCGGATAACTTCCGCATCATATAAACGAGTCAATCAACGGATAGAAATTGAGGTGCAAACATGGATTTGAATGCGAATCAGGTGGAGAGCATCGTGCGTCAGGTCCTCACCCAGATGGGCGGGGCCTCCGCTCCGAAAAAGGCCGCGGGCATCCCCGCCACCGCCCGGGTCGCCATGCTCACCGGCCCCAAGACCATCGAGGTCAAGGAATTCCCCATGCCCCAGGTGGGCGACAACGACATCCTGGTCAAGGTAGAGGGCTGCGGCGTCTGCGGCACCGACGTCCACGAGTGGAAGGGCGACCCCTTCGGCCTGGCCCCGGTGGTCCTCGGCCACGAGGGCACCGGCGAAATCGTGGCGCTGGGCAAGAATATCAAGTGCGACACCGCCGGCAAGCCCCTGAAGGTGGGGGATAAGCTGGTGACCTCGGTCATCAGCTGCGGCGAATGCGGCATCTGCCGCCTGCATCCCGGCACCACCAACCTGTGCGATAACCAGGGCATCTTCGGCCTGATTTCCGACAGCCCGAACAAACACCTGAACGGCTGGTTCGCCACCCACCTGCTCATCAGCGGCAAGGGCGCGACCTACTTCGAGGTCAACGACCTGAACCTGAAGGAACGGATGCTGCTGGAGCTGGCGTGCGTGTGTGTCCACGCCCTGGGCCGGGGCAACGGCACCGGCCTGTTAAACTTCGGCAGCAAGGTGCTCATCCAGGGCTGCGGCCCGGTGGGCCTGATGATGATCGCGGTGCTGCGCGCGGCGGGCATCAATCACCTCATCGCGGTGGACGGCTCCGCCTCCCGCCTGGAGATGGCCAAGAAGCTGGGCGTCAAGACGGTCATCAACTTCCGCGAGGCCGACACCCTGGAGAAGCGGGTCGCGGCCGTCAAGGCGGTCACGAACGGCATGGGCGCCGACTTCGCGTACCAGTGCACCGGCGCGCCCCCCGCGGCCGCCGATATCTACAGCTACATCCGCCGGGGCGGCGGGCTGTGCGAGATGGGCTTCTTCGTCAACAACGGCGAATGCACCATCAACCCCCATTTCGCCCTGTGCAATAAGGAGATCAACCTGGTCGGCTCCTGGGATTACAGCGCGTCGGATTATCCCACCACCATCGCCTTCCTCAAGCAGGCGCGGGAGATGAAGATTCCGATCGAGGACCTGATCACCCACAGCTTCCCGCTGGATAAGCTCAACGAGGCCATGGAGGTCAACGTGTCCCAGAAGGGCATCAAGATCGCCTATGTGGCCGAAGCGTAAGCGAAGCTTACGATTCAGCTTGGAAAACCCCTTGCGAGCCAGGACGGCGGCTCGCATTTCGCGGCGAACGCCGCGAAAACGGTCTTTTCCCGCATCGGATAGGATGCGGGAACTCTCAGAAAGGTACGGGTACACAGTATGGCGCTTGGTTTGATTGAGGTCTTCGGCTTCACCACCTCCATCGTGGTGGCCGACGCCGTGGCGAAGGCCGCGGACGTGACCATCGTCGCGCTGGACAAAAATAAACCCGCGAACGGCGACGCGGCGGAGGTTCCTCTGCTGATGACCATCAAGTTCGAGGGGGACGTGGCGGCGGTGGAGGCCGGCATGCAGGCGGGCGTCGCGCTGGCGGAGAGCCGGGGGCTGCTGGTGACCAGCCACATGATTTCCCGGCAGGAGGCCGACACCGAGAAGATGGCCCGCATTAACGCTCTGGGCAAGGATAAGCTGAACACAGCCTATCTTGAAGAATATTGACCCCGCTCATTGGAAAAAACACTTGTCATAAAAGGAGAAAAACGATATGATGGAAGCATTGGGAATGATAGAAACCCGCGGCCTGGTCGCCGCTATCGAAGCCGCCGACGCCATGGTGAAAGCGGCCAACGTCACCCTCATCGGCTCTGAGAAAATCGGATCCGGCTTGGTGAGCATCATGGTGCGCGGCGATGTCGGCGCTGTGAAGGCCGCCGTCGAGGCCGGCGGCGCTGCCGCGTCCCGCCTGGGCGAAGTCATCGCTACCCACGTGATTCCCCGCCCCCACGGCGACGTGGAGAAGCTGCTGCCTGTCCTGAAGTAAGAACCAGTCCCAATAGCCGTTCAAGGGCCATTCATTGGCGGATTTTTCACCATACGGCGTTGTCAAATCTTGCATTCCATCAAGGAGTGCGGCGATTTTCCGCCTTGTCTGGTGAAAAATCCGCTCAAAGCCTGACCATTTCAGGCTATTGGTACAGGTTCTAAGCTCTCGACAGACCGGCTCAATTCGCTCTGGAAAGGCACGGTACCCGACATGAACAAAGCCATTGCCCTTTTGGAAGTGCAGGCTATGGTCACGGCCATCACCGGCCTGGACGCCATGCTCAAGGCGGCCGACGTGCGGCTCATCCATGTGGAAAAACGCCTGGGCGGCCGCCTGGTGACGATTGTGGTGGACGGAACGGTCTCCGACGTGACCGCGGCGGCTGAGGCCGGCCGGGAAGCGGCGGCCCGGGTGGGGAAGGTGAAGCTCTGCGAGGTCATCGCCAACCCCCATCCCGAGGTGACCAAATTCCTGTATACCGACTGACCGCTGAGGCAGCGGTTTCATTCCCGCGAAAGGATGCGATTCCATGGCAGAAGCCAAGAAGACCCCTGCCGCCAAGGCCGTGGAGGAGCCTGCGTCCAAAGCCGCCCCGGCGGCCAAACGCCCGGCCTCCCGCAAAGCGGCCCCGTCCGCGGCGGCTCAGCCCGCCACCACCACCCCTGTTATGAAAAAGGAGAAAACGAACATGGAAGCTTTAGGAATGGTAGAAACCCGCGGCCTGGTCGCCGCTATCGAAGCCGCCGACGCCATGGTGAAAGCGGCCAACGTCACCCTCATCGGCTCTGAGAAAATCGGATCCGGCTTGGTGAGCATCATGGTGCGCGGCGATGTCGGCGCTGTGAAGGCCGCCGTCGAGGCCGGCGGCGCTGCCGCGTCCCGCCTGGGCGAAGTCATCGCCACCCACGTGATTCCCCGCCCCCACGGCGACGTGGAGAAGCTGCTGCCCGTTCTGAAATAAGGAATAACAATACACGGAGGAACCAACAATGGAAGCTTTAGGAATGGTGGAAACCCGCGGCCTGGTGGCCGCTATCGAAGCCGCCGATGCCATGGTCAAGGCGGCCAACGTCACCCTCATCGGCTCTGAGAAAATCGGATCCGGCTTGGTGAGCATCATGGTGCGCGGCGACGTCGGCGCCGTGAAATCCGCCGTCGAGGCCGGCGGCGCTGCCGCGTCCCGCCTGGGCGAAGTCATCGCCACCCACGTGATTCCCCGTCCCCAT
>ERZ856578.1803-NODE-1803-length-38211-cov-5.591388_pt1 | contig 38211 bp, 29 predicted proteins | sample MGYA00514384_ERZ856578 | MGnify/ENA primary metagenome ERZ856578 (study PRJEB29103, sample SAMN06111958) | human gut metagenome | biome: human gut; feature: ankylosing spondylitis patient; material: healthy_person | host: Homo sapiens | place: China:Hangzhou...
GAAGAGATACGATATCCTATATTTGTGGCCTCGGAGCAAGGTTTAGATGCGAGCGCATAAAGCGAGCATTTAAACCGCTGCGACTAAAGTCACAAATATAGGATATCGTATCTCTTCCCGGGCGTCTGTCTCTTAATGAATTAAATAGTAACTGTTCACAATGATTTCAGAGCAAGCAGAGAACTTCTGCTCTTTTTGGGAACGTCTTATCTTGCCTGTGGTAAACGCCTATTTAATCAAATCTTCGAATGTGACATTGAAAAGATCACATAGAGCTTTGATTTCTATATCCGTTACATACCGTTGTTGCGTTTCAATTCTAGTAATTACATTTTTATCCATATCATAACCAGCAAGCTGTAATTCATGAGCAAGTCCACGCTGGGATAAATGATATTTTTTCCTTAAAGCAATTAAATTAGCACCGATTAGATTCTTTTTACCGGTAGCCGTGAATGGTTTTGGCATAATATCTCACCTTCCGATCAAATTTTGTAATGCGTAATAGCATATTCATATGGTTTTATTTTACAAAATTTGATAATAATACACGGTCGTAAAAGTGAGACAAAGCGGAAAAAATGAGACAAATTTTATTTAAATTTAAATGTCTCTGCTATTCCAAGCCATTTCTGATCTTTTTCACTTAAGGTAAGAGATGTCCCGTCTTTTAAATGATATCCTTTTGCAGTAGCGCAGCCAGAATATTCTCCGACGAGTTCTGGCCATTCAATACCGATTTCCGGGTCGTTCCAGGCAAGTCCGCCTTCGTCTCCCGGATGATAGAAGTCTGTACATTTATAACAGAATTCTGCTGTATCAGACAGAACAAGGAATCCGTGGGCAAATCCCTCTGGAATATAGAATTGTTTATTATTTTCTGCAGAAAGAATTTCACCAAACCATTTTCCATATGTTCCGGAGTGGCTTCGTAAATCAACAACAACATCAAAAACAGTACCGTTGATTACACGGACAAGTTTCCCTTGTGGGTGCTGTTTCTGAAAATGCAGGCCACGAAGGACTCCTTTTGTGGAGGCAGACTGATTGTCCTGAACAAATTCCATTGTAAGTCCGGCTTCTGCCATATCATTTTTATTATAGGTTTCCATAAAATAACCGCGGGAATCACCGTGAAGGGTAGGTTCGATAATACATAATCCTTCGATTCCTCCCACGTTCTTTTTTACTTTAATCTGTCCCAAGAGAGAGACCTCCTTTAATTGAAAATTCTTTTCTATTGTAATACTTCTTTTAAATATCTTTGTAATGCATCTTTCCAATCTGGTAAAGGTGTAAATCCAGCCTCGACCAGTTTACTTTTATCCAGTCTGCTGTTAAATGGGCGGGCTGCTTTGGACATGCCGTACTCAGCGGTTGTGACAGGAAAGACAGTAACATGATTTTCATCGTATTCTGTATGTCCAAGTGCAACTGCCTGACGGAAGATTTCTTTGGTGAAATCGTACCAGCTGATATAACCGCCTTCGTTTGTGGCGTGGTAGTAGCCGTATTTTTCGCTTTCTGCCATATCGACAAGGAGTCTTGCCAGGTCAAAGGTATAAGTTGGAGTTCCAATCTGATCATTAACTACGGTAAGTTTATCGTGATCTTTGCCGACAGTAAGCATTGTCTTGATAAAATTTTTGCCGTTTTGCCCGAATACCCAGGCAATACGGACGATAAAGTATTTTTCTAAAGTATTTGCAACTGCCTGCTCGCCAAGAAGCTTGGTTTGACCATATACATTTAGCGGTTTATAGTCTTTGCAGTCCGGCTTCCACGGTGTAGTTCCCTGACCATCAAAAACATAGTCTGTACTTAAATAGATCATTTTGCAATCAAGTTCTTTACAGGCAGAAGCGATATACTGTGTGCCAGCGGCATTGATTTTTCGTACCGTTTCCTGCTCGTCTGCGTCTTCGGCAAGGTCAACAGCAGTCCAGGCAGCACAGTGAACGACAACGTCTGGTGCTGTCTCTTTTAAAATACGGGTTACAGCTTCCTTATCTGTAATATCTAATGAAATATAAGGCATTTTTGTTACAGGAGAATCATCCTGAATCCCGGAATATTTTGGAGCAATGTCAGATCCGATTCCCTCGTAACTGCGTGAGGAAAGCTCATTCATTACGTCATGACCGAGCTGACCGTTAACGCCTGTTACAAAAAATTTCATGGTATAATTCCTCTTTTCATATATTTACAAATTTAAATATGAAGTCAACAAGAGGATAGATATCTGTTGTTGACTTCACAAATAAAGACTTTCGTTTGTCATGGGCGAAAATTCACTACCCTTAGGTGATAGTAGTTGACATGAAATAGGTGTTCAAAATAAATAATATTTTTTATGCAAGAGTGAGAAAATCAACTAGCGGTTTTTATACATTTTCTCATAGTAATCCTGATATTCACCGGAAATGATTGTTTCCCACCATTCCTTATTATCAAGATACCACTGAATTGTCTTTTTAATACCGTCTGCAAATTTTGTTTCAGGAAGCCAGCCAAGTTCATTGTGAATTTTAGTAGGGTCGATAGCGTAACGCATATCATGTCCTTTTCTGTCAGCAACATAAGTGATAAGACTTTCTGGTTTGCCGAGTTCTTTACAGATAATTTTTACAATATCGATATTTTTCATTTCGTTATGTCCGCCGACATTATAGACTTCACCAACACGTCCATTATGGATGATTAAATCAATCGCGCGGCAGTGATCTTCAACATAAAGCCAGTCACGGACATTTTCCCCTTTGCCGTAAACTGGGAGTGGTTTGTCATTTAATGCATTTGCGATCATAAGCGGAATTAATTTCTCTGGGAAATGATATGGGCCGTAGTTGTTGGAGCAACGGCTGATTGTTACAGGCAGCCCGTAAGTTCTGTGGTAGGCGAGAACTAATAAATCAGCGCCAGCTTTAGAACTACTGTAAGGGGAACTTGTATGGATTGGTGTTTCTTCTGTAAAGAAAAGATCTGGGCGGTCTAATGGCAGATCACCGTAAACTTCGTCAGTACTTACCTGATGATAACGCCTGATACCGTATTTGCGGCAGGCATCCATGAGGACAGCAGTACCTTTGATATTAGTATCTAGGAAAACTTCCGGATTTTCGATAGAACGGTCAACGTGACTTTCCGCAGCAAAGTTTACAACCATATCTGGATGTTCTTCTTCAAACAGTTTGTATACAGCGTCTCTGTCCGTGATGCTTTCTTTTACAAAGCGGAAGTTTGGATTATCCATCACTGGCTCTAAAGTAGAAAGATTTCCTGCGTATGTCAGGCAGTCTAAACAAATGATTCGGTAATCCGGATATTTGTTTAACATATGAAAAATAAAGTTGCTTCCGATAAATCCGGCTCCGCCGGTTACAATGATTGTCATAAGTAGATACTCCTTTTAATATAAATTCTCCTGATATTTTCCATCTAAAACATCTTTTAAATACTGACCGTATTCGTTCTTCTTGAGAACTTCGTAAACTTTGAGAACTTCCTCTTTAGAAATCCAGCCATTTAAGTAAGCGATTTCTTCAAGGCAGGCAATTTTGCGGTGCTGATGCTGTTCCATTGTCTTTACAAAGTTTGTTGCATCAACAAGGCTTTCGTGTGTTCCGGTATCAAGCCATGTAAAGCCCTGTCCGAGAAGCTCAACATTTAAAGAATTATTTTCTAAGTAAATGCGGTTCAAATCAGTAATTTCTAATTCGCCTCTGGCACTTGGGGTCAGATTCTTTGCATACTCTACAACACGATTATCGTAGAAATACAGACCGGTTACACAGTAATTGCTCTTTGGATGCGATGGCTTTTCTTCGATAGAAACAGCTTTGCCGTTGCGGTCAAATTCAACAATACCGAAACGTTCAGGGTCATCAACATAATAACCGAAAACTGTTGCACCATTGCCATTTTCCGCATTTTTAACAGCGGCACAGAGACGTTTTTTCAGTCCATGTCCGGCAAAAATATTATCGCCAAGAACCATAGCAACCGTATCATCACCGATAAATTCTTCTCCAATAATAAAAGCCTGAGCCAGTCCGTCCGGGCTTGGCTGCACAGCATAAGATAAATTCACACCAAACTGCTTTCCATCTTTTAATAACTCCTTAAAACGAGGAGTATCCTGTGGTGTGGAAATAATTAAAATATCACGGATACCTGCATTCATTAAAACAGACATCGGATAATAAATCATCGGTTTATCATAAATAGGAAGTAATTGTTTTGAAGTTACCATGGTAAGAGGATAAAGACGAGTGCCAGAACCCCCTGCTAAAATAATACCTTTCATAAAAACTCCTTTCGTTTGTTGTAATCAGAATCTCGATATTTTAATTATAAAAGATGCCCTTAGGGCACCTTCAAGTGGTTTTTCTTGCTATTTAATTCATTAAGCAACTAACAGACGAAGCCAAGAAAGAAATTATCAAATCCAAATAGACCTCCCTCTCCGTTGCCAAATTGGGTGTGACAACATTCGTATCATATCATAACCGTAGGATATATAAAAGATAAAAAATATTATCAAAACCGATACTTTCTCGGTGAAACCCCATACTTCTTTTTGAAGCACCTATTAAAGTAAGAAATATTGTTAAACCCAGTAGCGAATGCAATATCCAGAATATTATCGGTTGTTGTAGTGAGTAGTTCTGCCGCAATTTCTAAACGATAGTCATTAAGATACTGGATAAAGCTTACTCCCATAGTTTCTTTGAAGAACTTCATAAAGTAAGATTTGCTGTAAAAGCAATAATTTGCGATATCTTCAATCGCAATGTTTTCCTGAAAATTGTTAGCGATATAGGATAATATCGTCTTTATTTTTTTGAGAGATTTTTGGTTGATTGGTTTGATTTTATTTTGCCCGCAGTTTGAAACGAGAGTATATAGTATTTGAAATAAATGTGCCTTGATGGACAGTTGGTAAGCATAAGGGCGTAAATCACACAGGTGATCGATTTCGTTAATGGCGGTGATGACTGGAGGATAATATGGAGTCTGGTTGTTGATTACCGGGCAGATATTAAGGCTGCCTGAAAAAAGTGGCTGAATGAATTTATCGTTGCATAAGTCGTAGCCAGATGATTTTAAAAGGCTGGATTTGAATAGAATATTCTCGTATTCCATAATCTCCCTGTCTTTCTGGCTGATTGCGTGGAGCTGTCCGGGGAGGACAAAAATAATGTCTCCGGCGCTGACAGAATAGGTGGTTAAGTCTACGCTGACAATACCGGTTCCTTTTTTTATAACAATAATCTCGACTTCATCGTGCCAGTGAAGGTTTACTGACTTGAAGTCTAAGGGGATGGAGCACAGGTAGGTGTTGTATGGAAAATCATCAGGGGTATGTGTTTTATTTTCGTGATATATTTTATATTGAAGTTTATCCATTTCTATATTTTACATGTCGAATTTATGTATCGAATCTGGAGATAAATTCGAGAGTTTCCTTTCTTAATAATATAGATACCAAGCACGATTAGATATGTATACAGGGCATATCGTATATATCTTATATCTGTAATATTACATATCTATAAAGTTAAATATCAAAAAAAGATAGTATTGTGTAATAATATAAGACTGTACTGCAATAAATCAGTATTTAACAGTATTATAATATAATCACAGTAAAAATACACGAGAAACTTTTAGAAATGATTTTTGAAATTTTTTATGAGGTTGTGAGGAACTTTATGAAGCTATCTGAAATCAGATACAAGAGTTTTCGGGAATACATTATTTTTCAGGGAGGTATTACAATATGAAACTTTCAGAATTTGTAAAAGCAGAGTACGGTAAATCCATTTCAGAATGTACAAATGAGGAGCTTTATTATGCATTGCTTACATTAACAAAGAAAATGGCTTCTGGTAAGCAGCATGGTAATTCTAAGAAAAAATTATATTATATATCCGCAGAATTCCTGATCGGAAAATTATTATCGAACAACCTTATCAATCTTGGGATTTATGATGAGGTAAAGGAAGAGCTTGCACAGAACGGAAAAGATATTTGCGAAATTGAAGAATTTGAAAATGAACCTTCACTTGGTAATGGAGGACTTGGACGATTAGCAGCATGCTTTATTGATTCTATTGCGACTTTAGGATTAAATGGAGATGGTGTTGGATTGAATTATCATTTTGGACTGTTCAGACAGATTTTTGAAAATAATATGCAGACAACAGTGCCGGATCCATGGCTTACAGAGAAAAGCTGGCTTACCAAAACAGATGTGACATATGACATTAAGTTTAAAGGGATGACAGTGAAATCAAGAATGTATGATATTGATGTTATTGGATATAATAATACATCAAATAAGTTGCATTTGTTTGATGTAGAAAGCGTGGATGAAAGCATTGTAGAGGATGGAATTAATTTTAATAAAGAAGATATAAAGAAGAATCTTACTCTTTTCCTTTATCCGGATGACAGTGATGAGGCAGGTCGTATTCTTAGAATTTACCAGCAGTATTTCATGGTTTCCAGTGCAGCACAGTTGATTCTTGATGAATGTGTTGCAAAGGGATGTAACTTGCATGACCTTTCTGATTATGTAGTGATTCAGATTAATGATACCCATCCGACAATGGTTATTCCAGAGCTTATCCGTCTGCTTGTGGAGAGAGGTCTTGAGATGGATGAAGCGATTGAAGCGGTAACAAAGAGCTGTGCTTACACAAATCATACGATACTTGCAGAAGCATTGGAGAAATGGCCGATTTATTACCTGAAAAAAGCAGTGCCGCAGCTTATGCCTATCATCGAAGTTTTAGATGATAAAGTAAGAAGAAAATATCATAATCAGGCAGTGTATATTATTGATGGAGAAGAAAGAGTACATATGGCTCATATTGATATTCATTATTCTTCTAGTGTTAATGGAGTGGCATCTTTACATACAGAGATTCTTAAAAACAATGAGCTGCATCATTTTTATGAAATTTATCCAGAGAAGTTTAATAATAAGACAAATGGTATTACTTTTAGAAGATGGCTGCTGCACTGCAATCCACAGTTGACAGAACTTATCACTTCTCTTATCGGGGATGGATTTAAGAAGGATGCGATGCAGTTAGAAAAGCTGTTAGATTATAAAAATGATGAAAAAGTATTAAAACAGATTCTTGAGATAAAGTCTGCTAAGAAAATGGAATTAAAGAAGGCATTGATGGAAAAACAGAATGTTGCGATTAATGAAAATTCTATTTTTGATATTCAGATTAAGCGACTGCATGAGTACAAGAGACAGCAGTTAAATGCGTTGTATGTCATCCATAAATATTTGGAGATTAAAGCAGGAAAGAAACCATCAACACCGATAACCGTTATTTTTGGAGCAAAGGCAGCGCCGGCATACATAATCGCTCAGGATATCATTCATCTTATCCTCTGTCTGCAGCAGCTTATTAATAATGATCCGGAAGTAAGTCCGTATCTTAATGTTGTGATGGTGGAAAATTATAATGTAACATGGGCAGAAAAATTAATTCCAGCCTGCGATATTTCAGAGCAGATTTCTCTTGCCTCTAAAGAAGCAAGTGGTACAGGTAATATGAAGTTTATGCTTAACGGTGCGCTTACATTAGGAACAGAAGATGGAGCGAATGTTGAGATTCATGAACTCGTAGGTGATGATAATATTTATATTTTTGGAGATTCCAGTGATACGGTTGTTGAAAGATACGCGCAGGGAAGCTATCATGCGGCAAAATATTATAATGAAAATGCAGCGATCAAAGAAGCTGTAGACTTCATAACAGGAGAAGAATTAAAAGCAATTGGCGATAAAGACAGATTAGAGAGATTATTTAATGAACTTGTTTCTAAAGACTGGTTTATGACTTTCCCTGATTTTGATGAGTATGTAAAGACAAGAGAGCAGGCATATGCTGACTATGAAAACAGAGAAGAATGGGTACAGAAAATGCTTGTGAATATCGCAAAGGCAGGATATTTTTCTTCTGATAGAACGATTGAAGAATATAACAGAGATATTTGGAAGTTAGAGGACTAGAGTGTGTTTGAAAAATCATTCCTACAATCTGCACGCCCCAATTTGCAGGGAGAATAAGACGGACGCCGCTGCCGAAGAGTCAGTATCCTTAATTCATTTTTTATTAAGTGCCTGTTTTTGAGACCTGTCCCATTACTAAAATTTAAGTGTTAATTTTTAGTATCTCATCTCTTTGGGGCGTCTCCCTTACCTGCGGCAATTCAGAAATTTCCACCAGACTTGTAATATTCCACACACAAAATAATGATATTTGAATATAATTTGATAAAAAATGCACTATTAGCAAAAACTTTCTTGCGCTAATGGTGTTTTTTTGTCTTCTTTTTACGAAAACTATCTTTAGTGAAAAAGAGATTCATGGTATAATCGAACGAGGCAGAATGAGGCAGTATAGGAGGGCTTGTTCTGAAGGTTACGAAAAGTATAAAAAATAAGTAAATATAATCTCATTTTTTAATAAGGAGGAAAAAGTGTTGAACACAGTAAAATCAGAAGAGTTATATAAAGTAGCACTTGACCTGATGCCGGGTGGTGTAAACTCACCGGTCAGAGCATTTGGTGCTGTGGGAAGGAACCCTTTATTTATTGACCATGCAAAGGGTTCCTATGTTTATGATGTGGATGGCAATAAGTTTATTGACTATGTTTGTTCCTGGGGACCTGGAATTCTTGGACATTCTCATCCAGAGGTTCTTGAAGAAGTAGTGAAGGCTTGTTTTGACGGTCTTACTTTTGGTGCGCCAACTGGTAAGGAGAATGAACTGGCACAGCTTGTCAAAGACTGTGTACCATCTATGGAAATGATGCGTATGGTAAGTTCAGGAACTGAGGCAACGATGAGTGCGATTCGTGCGGCAAGAGGATTTACCGGAAGAGATAAGATCATTAAGTTTAAGGGATGTTATCATGGACATTCTGATGGATTATTAGTGCAGGCTGGTTCTGCAGCATTAACACAGTCTGTACCGGACAGCAGCGGAGTTCCTGCTTCTTTTGCACAGCAGACTTTAGTTGCTCTTTATAATGATAAGGATTCTGTAAGAGAGTTATTTGAGAATAATAAAGACCAGATTGCAGCTCTTATTGTGGAGCCGGTTGCAGCAAATATGGGTGTTGTTATTCCTGACGATGATTTTCTTCCTTTCCTTCGTGAGATTACAGAAGAGAATGGAACAATTCTTATTTTTGACGAGGTTATCACAGGATTCCGTCTTGGTGTTGGCGGTGCACAGGAGTGGTTTGGAATTAAGCCAGATTTATCTACTTTCGGAAAGATTGTCGGCGGTGGAATGCCAATGGCTATCTATGGCGGACGTAAGGATATTATGAGAAATATTTCCCCGACAGGAAAGGTTTATCAGGCAGGAACCTTATCTGGTAATCCGATTGCGACAACAGCCGGAATCAAGACTCTTGAAATTTTAAGAGACCATCCAGAACTTTATACAAAGATTGAAGAGAATACAAAGAAGCTTGCGGAAGCTTACAAAGTAAGAGCGAAGAAACAAGGTATCAATATTCATGTTAATCAGATCGGTTCTCTTATGAGCGCTTTCTTTACAGGGGAAAATGTAAAAGATTACACAGGAGCAACATCTTCTGATACTAAGGCTTATGCAGATTACTTTAACTATATGTTAGAGAATGGTATCTATGTGGCACCTTCACAGTTTGAGGCGATGTTTATTTCTGCAGCTCATTCTGATGAGGATATTCAGAGAACTATTGATGTGCTTACAAAATAGGAAAGATATTAAATAAAAGATATTATACTTATTCAGAATAATTTATCTAGATAGATTTTTTTGAATATATACGATTTGAATTATTGCAGATGAGTTGAATATGTATAGATTAGACCATTATAGATAGATCAAAAGAGCGTAGAAATCTGAATAATTGCAAATAGAAATAATTTATAAATAAGCAGTCTGTATTGGAAACAGGGGCGAAATTTTAAAAATAAAACACGTCTTAAAACATATTTATAAAAATGAATATAACTATAAATATAGTAAATGAGACAGAAAGTCAAAGGAGAAAAAATGGTACATTTTATTGGAGCGGGTCCTGGAGACCCAGAGTTACTGACAATTAAGGGAAAGAAATTAATCGATCAGGCAGATGTAATTATCTATGCTGGTTCTTTAGTAAATAAGGAAGTTCTTGCCGGAGCCAAAGAAGGCGCAGAGATTTATAACAGTGCGACAATGACTTTAGAGGAAGTTATTGAGGTGATGAAAAAGGCTGAGGCTGAAGGCAAGATGACAGCTCGTGTTCATACAGGAGACCCTGCAGTTTTCGGTGCACACAGAGAGCAGATGGACGAGCTTTCCCGTCTTGGAATTGATTATGATGTCATTCCAGGTGTGAGTTCTTTCCTCGCAACTGCGGCAGCTTTAAAGAAAGAATATACTTTACCGGGAGTTTCCCAGACAGTTATTCTTACAAGAATGGAAGGCAGAACACCAATGCCGCCAAAGGAAAAATTAAGAGATTTAGCAAAACATAATTCTACAATGATTATTTTCTTAAGTGTAGGAATGATTGAACAGCTTGCAGATACTTTAAAAGAAGAGTACAGAGAGGATACACCAGTTGCTGTTGTATACAAAGCTTCCTGGGAAGATCAGAAGATTGTTATCGGCAATCTGACAAATATCGCACAGAAAGTAAAAGAGGCAGGAATCACAAAGACGGCTCTTACAGTTGTAGGCGATTTTCTTGGAGACGAGTATGAACTTTCTAAACTTTATGACAAGACATTTACACACGAATTCAGACAGGCAAAAGAGTAAGCCGTGTGGTTTTGCTGGAGGCAGAAAATAAGAAATGGGTATACAGATAATTAGTATCAGTCATAAAATCGCACCTCTTCATGTAAGGGAAATGTTTGCATTTACAGAGGAGCAGCAAAAACATATGATGCAGGAGATCACAGAGCATTTGGAAGTTTCAGAATGTATCGTGTTATCTACCTGCAACCGGACGGAAATGTATGTGTATTCTGATTCGGAAAGCAAGGGATGTGTATTTAATCTGATGGAAGATGTACTGCTTGGCGAGGCAGGTGCACAGGATGAAGAAGATATCGGAAATTATCTTTTATTTTATCATGGAAAAAAGGCGATTCATCATCTGTTTCAGGTAGCGGCAGGGCTTGATTCCATGGTAATTGGAGAAGACCAGATTCTCGGTCAGGTAAAGACCGCACATAAGCAGGCAAGAGAGGCTGGAACAACGGGAGTGTATCTGAATACATTTTTCCGTATGGCAGTTACAGGAGCAAAGAAAGTAAAGACCGAAACAGAACTTTCAAAAACTTCTGTATCAACAGCGACACTTGCGCTGAAAGTAGCCGAAGAAGAACTTGGAACTTTAAAAGATAAAAAGGTTCTTATCATTGGTGCGACAGGTAAGATTGGCGGTATTGTTCTGATGAATATTCAATCTCTTCATCAGGCAGATATTTATGTTACGACGCGTAAGAATAAGCTCATCCAGACAAAGCATGGAAATGACGAGTTTACGACAATTGATTATGAAGATCGTTATGAATATTTAGATCAGATGGATGTCGTTATAAGTGCGACATCGAGTCCGCATTACACACTGACATATAGCAAGATGAAAAAGCAGCTTACGACAGCGAAGCGAAGAGTCTTTGTCGATCTGGCTGTGCCAATGGATATCGAAGCAAAAATCAGTGCGGTGGACGATACCTGCTACTATAATATTGATGATTTTACAAGAATCGCAAGGGAGAATAACCAGAAGAAACTGAGAGAAGCAGAGGCCGCATCAGGGATTCTTGATGAGTATGAACTTCAGTTTGAACAGTGGATGGTATTCCAGAAGTCTTTATCCGTTATGGGAAAGGTCAGAGATAACTTTGTAAAAGTAGCAGAACATAAAGGTGTGGAAAAGGCATTTGACCATTTCTTCTATTGGGTGAGAGAGAATAACGCACCGGAAGATTTGGAAACATTTTTCCAGTGCCTGGATCATTAAAAACAGACCAGAATATCGGTTTTAGAAGGAGAAAACAATGGGTAAATTATATGCAGTTGGGTTCGGTCCAGGTGGATATGAACACATGACAGCAAAAGCAATTGATGTAATTAAAAATGCAGACATCATTACAGGATACACTACATATGTAGAGATGTTAAGGAAGTTTTTCCCAGAGAAAGAGTACGTGGCAACACCGATGACAAAAGAGATGGATCGTTGCCGTATGGCGGTTGATTTAGCTGCCGAAGGGAAGACAGTTGCAATGGTAAGTTCCGGAGACAGCGGAATTTACGGAATGGCAGGAATTCTTTTAGAGATTGCCAATGAGAAAAAGGCAGATGTTGAGATTGAGACTGTTCCAGGTGTGACAGCAGCGAGTGCAGCGGCATCTATTCTTGGAGCACCGTTAATGCACGATTTTACGATTATTAGTTTAAGTGATCTGATGACACCTTACTCTCTTATTATGAAGAGAGTGGATTGTGCAGGACAGGGTGATTTTATCGTATGTCTCTATAATCCAAAGAGCAAAAAGAGAGCGGATTATGTAGAAAAGGCTGCAGAAATTCTTATGAAATATCGTGACGGCAAGACTCCGGTTGGTGTTGTTCGCCATGCGGGCAGAGAAGAGGAATCTTCCTATATTACAACACTTGATGCAGTAAAAGATGCACCGATCGATATGTTCAGTATCGTTATTGTCGGCAATTCCAACACATATGTACGCGATGGTAAGATGATTACCCCAAGAGGATATGAAGACAAATACGGATTCGCGAATGTAGAATAAGATGAGTATGTAAGCGTTTTTTTGCTTACAAACTTATTATACGAGTGGAGGAATAAGATGAAAAATATCATCAAAATCGGAACGAGAAAGAGTAAGTTAGCTCTGATTCAGACCGATATTGTAAAAGATAAAATTAAAAAAGCTTTTCCTGAAATAGAAGTGGAAATCGTAAAGATTGACACAAAGGGAGATCAGATCCTTGATAAATCCCTTACTTCATTTGGTGGAAAAGGTGTATTTACTGCTGAACTTGAAGCCGAACTTCTTTCTGGTGCAGTAGATATTGCAGTTCACAGTGCAAAGGATATGCCGATGGATTTCCCGGAAGGGCTTGGAATCGGTGCAGTCCTTGACAGAGCGGATGTGAGAGATACTTTTGTTACTACAACTGGTAAAAAATTAGAAGAATTAGAGCCAGGAAGCATTGTCGGAACAAGTTCTCTTCGAAGAGAATTATTAATTAAAGAAATTAATCCATATGTAACGATTAAGCTTCTCCGTGGAAATGTACAGACTCGTTTAAGTAAACTTCGTGACGGTCAGTATGACGGAATTATTCTTGCGGCGGCAGGAATCGAAAGACTTGGATATGAAAAGGAAGAGGGACTTCACTATCAGTATCTTGACCCGGATGTATTTCTTCCGGCCGCAGGTCAGGGAATCCTTGCAGTAGAAAGCCGCGTAGAAGATGCGGAGATGGCAGAAATCCTTGCGGCGATTCACAGTGAAAAAGCAGAATGTCTTTTAATGGCAGAGAGAGCATTTTTAAAGACAATCGGTGGAAGCTGTAACGCACCGGCGGCAGCACTTTGTCGTGAGGAAAATGGTGAATTTTCCATGCGTGCCATGTATGTGAAAGATGGAATTCATAGCAGAAAGACGTATATGACAGTGAATATAGAAGATGCTATAGCGGAAAAAGATGCAGACAGCAAGCCGATAGCTGGGACGGCTGTGGCAGCAGCCGTTTCTGTCGAAGAAGCTGTTAAAACAGACAAAGAGATAACAGAGAAAGATACGGCAAGAAAAAGTAAAGTAGAAATAGCAGCAGAACTTGGTATCAGCGTTGCTCATGAAGTAAACAAAGGTATGGTATATCTTGTCGGTGCAGGTCCTGGTGATGAGGATCTGATGACGAGAAAAGGACTTAAGCTTTTAAGAGAGGCAGATGTCGTTGTATACGATAACCTTGCATCCAGTTCCCTTTTAAATGAAGTGAGAGATGACGCAGAACTTATTTACGCAGGAAAGCGTTCTTCAAATCATCATTTAAAACAGTATGAGACAAACGAGCTTTTAGTGAAGCTTGCATTAGAAGGAAAAAATGTTGTCCGCTTAAAGGGCGGTGACCCATATATCTTCGGCCGTGGCGGTGAAGAAGGACAGGAACTTAGAGAAGCTGGTGTTGACTTTGAAGTTGTACCGGGAATTTCTTCTTCTTATTCTGTTCCGGCATACTGCGGTATTCCAGTGACACATCGTGATTTCGCATCTTCTTTCCATGTGATTACCGGTCATGAAGGCAATCATAAAAATGGTGTGAGTGTATTAAACTACGAGACACTTGCGAAAGAAGAAGGAACATTGATTTTCCTTATGGGACTCAAAAATCTTCCTAATATTGTAGCTTCGCTTATTGAGAATGGTAAAGATCCTGCGACTCCAGTCGGTGTGCTTCAGGAGGGAACAACCGCAAGACAGCGTGTTGCAACAGGAACACTTGCTGATATTGTAGAAGTTGTAAAGCGCGAGGGAATTAAGACTCCTGCCATTACAGTTGTAGGTGATGTTGTAAGTTTACGTCAGGTACTTGACTGGTATGGACACAAACCTTTATCCGGCAAGAGTGTTCTTGTGACAGGAACAACTTCTATGGTAGACCGACTTTCTCCGATTCTGAAAGAGGAGGGAGCAGAGGCCATTTCCTTTAGCTTAATCCGCACTGAAAGAATGAAACTTCCAGAGCTGGATGTCGCATTGAAGGAAATAGATAAGTATAACTGGATTGTATTTACCAGTGCAAACGGTGTGGAATGTTTCTTTGAGGAAATGCAGGAAATCCGAAAAGATATCAGAGATTTAGCGCATGTCCGCTTCGCTGTTATTGGAGACGGAACGAAAAAGGCATTGGAAGAACATGGAATTTTCTGTGATTTTATTCCGACAGCATATTCTTCAAAAGATATGGCAGAAGCAATGGTTCCTCATATCGGAAAAGATGAAAGTGTTCTTCTTCTTCGTGCAGAGGAAGCAAACAGAGTGCTGCCAGATGCATTAGAAGAAGCTGGCATTTCCCACACATGCATTTCTCTTTATCATACTGTAACGGATGAGAGAAAAGCAGATGAATTGAATCGTTTGATTAAGATGGCTGACTATGTAACATTTGCAAGTTCCAGTGCAGTTCGAGCCTTTGTATCTATGGTAGATAATCTTGACGAGGTCAAAGGAAAATATATCAGTATTGGCCCGGTTACAACAAAGACGGCGGAAGAGAATGGCCTCTCCATCGAAAAAACTGCTGTTGTATATACAGCAAGAGGTATGGTAGAAACAATGATTCAGGATGCAGTGGAAGAAGGTCAGAAATAAATGAAAACTCAGATAAAACGTTTTTTGTTAACACTTGGCTTTATGACACGGATTCCTGTCAATGTAGATCTTGGCGAAGTAAAAGATGAAGACATGCACAAAGGATTTTTATATTATCCGGTAGTCGGTCTGATTCTCGGACTTTGTGACATGGCAGTATTTCTTCTTGTAAGTCTTATTTTACCAGAAGTATTCGGAATCCTTTTTGCAATGCTTGCGAACCTCTGTCTGACAGGAGCCTTTCACTTAGACGGTCTTTCGGATACCGCAGACGGAATCTACTCTGCAAGAACGAGAGAGCGTATGCTTGAAATCATGAAAGACAGCCGCATCGGAACAAACGGTGCGGTAGCGATGTGCTTTGATCTGGCACTAAAGTTTGCCGGAATTTACTACAGCGATATAAGATGGCTGATGATTCTTCTTATGCCAATCGCCGGAAAAATGGTACAGGGAGCGATTGTGTATAAAGCAATTTATCCTCGTGAAAAAGGAATCGGTATTTATGTAGGAACTGTCAGTCTTGGAACAGTAATCGGAACCGTCATTCTTGGACTTATCGCAATGGTACTTGCCTTCTCCTGCTGGGGAGTCCTTATCTTTGCGATTCTCTTTGGATTCGCTTACCTTTTCCGTGTATATATCACAGGGAAAATCGGTGGAATCACCGGAGATGTTATGGGAGCAGGAAACGAGCTTGCGGAAGTATTATTACTGCTTGTTGTTATTGTTCTTACAAAGTATACAGGAATGACACCATTATCATTATTTCCATTTTAGTTTTTAAAAATGAGATAATGATGAGGGAAGTTGTAGAAAAAACTATTGATATTTATTTATATATGAAAGTAGATAAACGCTCCGCGAGGATGCGCAGTGATTCTGATAGGAATATGTCAGCTTCGCTGACCAGAATCACGCGCCAAGTCTCACGGACGTTCGACTTGAAATATAAATTTATGAAATAGAAGCAAGACTATACAAAAATATGAACAATATATGTTGGTATTAAAGTAGCAGAAGGGAAGATGGTTATGACTCTGGAGGAAGCAATCAAAAAAATTCAGCCGCTGGATGAGGAGGCAATGGAGTACACTCGTGCAAGATGGAATACTCTTGGGAAGCCTCTTCACAGTCTGGGAAGACTCGAAGAAATGGTGACACAGTTCGCTGGAATTTACCGCGATAAGAATCCGCATTTAAGGAAAAAAGCGGTTATTGTCATGGCAGCAGATAACGGTGTTGTAGCGGAAGGAGTTACCCAGACAGGGCAGGAAGTGACAAAGACAGTAACAGAAAATATGACAAAGCATAATGCGACAATCTGTATTATGTCCTCCATGAGTGGAGCAGATGTGTATCCCGTAGATATCGGAATTGCAACGGATTGTGACAATCCGGGTGTTTTTCCAAGAAAAATTAAATACGGAACAGACAACATGGCAAAAGGCCCTGCAATGTCGAGAGAAGAAGCGGTAAAAGCAATTGAAGTCGGCATCAGCATGGTAGCTGATTTAAAAGAAAAAGGCTATAATGTTCTTGCTACCGGAGAGATGGGTATTGGAAATACTACGACAAGCAGTGCTGTCTGTTCTGTTTTACTTGACCAGAGTGTAGAAAAGGTAACCGGAAAAGGTGCTGGTCTTACAAACAAAGATTTAGAACATAAGATAGAAGTAATCAGGCAGAGTATCGCACTCAATAAAGTAAATGCGGACGACCCGCTTGATGTACTTGCTAAAGTCGGAGGTCTTGATATTGCCGGAATGGCTGGCTGTTATATCGGTGGTGCGGCGCTCAATATTCCAGTATTTATTGACGGATTTATTTCATCCGTAGCAGCGTTAATTGCGATTCGCTTAGTACCGGAATGTGCGCCATATCTTTTCCCATCCCACTGTTCTAATGAACCTGCTGGACGTATGATACTGGATGCTATCGGCAAACAGCCATATATCCTTGCAAATATGTGCCTTGGCGAGGGAACCGGAGCGGTTATGGGATTTACGATTGCAGATTATGCATTTAAAGCATACTGGGAATTACCAAGCTTTGAGCAGACGAACTTTGGAACTTATGAAGAATTGAACTAAATATAAAATGCAGGAGGAAAAATGTTAGATAAAATTCAAATCGTAAAACCTGCCGAAATCGAAAAAAGAAGCATGGAAATCATCACAAGCGAATTAAACGGAAGAACCTGGCCAGAGCCGGAGTTCTCTATCGTAAAAAGATGTATCCACACTTCTGCAGATTTTGATTATGCAGATAATTTATGTTTTTCTGAAAATGCTGCGAATATCGGTGTAGAAGCTTTAAAAAATGGAGCACATATCGTAACCGATACAAGAATGGCATGGTCAGGAATCAACAAGAAAAAGTTAGCATCTTTCGGAGGAGAAGCTCATTGCTTCATGTCTGATGATGATGTGGCAAAAGAAGCAAAGGAACGCGGATGCACAAGAGCAGCTATCTGCATGGAAAGAGGAGCGGTTTTAGCAGAAGAGAAAAACATTATTTTTGCTATTGGAAATGCACCGACAGCTTTAATCCGTTTATATGAGCTGATTAAAGAAGGCAAGTTAAAACCAGCATTGATTATCGGCGCACCAGTTGGCTTTGTCAATGTAGTAGAATCCAAAGAACTGATTATGGAAGCCGGAGTTCCTTTCATCGTTCCAAAAGGACGAAAAGGCGGCAGCAACATTGCGGCAACGATTTGTAACGCGATGTTGTATCAGTTGTAAAAATTATTTTCTAAAAAATGAATTTGAATAAATCATTTTAAGAGATTATTTTCATGAAAATATATTGGAATTGAATTTATGAAAGAACTAAGAGAAGGAGTTTCCACTGGCTCCTGTATGACCGGTGGAGCGGAGGCTTCCGTGATCTGGCAGACAACGGGTAAATGTCCTTCAGTAGTGAAGGTGGATACCCCGATCGGGAAAACACTTTATCTTGATATTATTCCAAGAGAGTTCGGAGTCTGCGGCGTGGTAAAAGATGCTGGGGATGATCCGGACGTAACAAATGGAAGCGAGATTATCACAAAGGTTGAGTTGTTTGAGGAAGAGGGAGACATTTCCTTTTTCGGAGGAGAAGGAGTCGGCACTATCACGCAGGAAGGATTAAAGATTCCTCCGGGACAGCCGGCGATTAATCCCGTTCCCCGCCAGATGTCAGAAAAGGCAATCCGAAAGATTATCGGCAATAAAAAGGCAAATGTAACAGTAAGTATTCCCGGCGGAAAAGAACTTGCCAAAAGGACATTTAATCCAAGGCTTGGAATTGTAGATGGACTTTCAGTTCTTGGAACGACAGGGATTGTTCGGCCGATGAGTGAGGAAGCGATGAAAGATTCTCTGATTGCGGAACTTGATATGTATGCAAAACAGGGACATAAAACCATTCTTTTTGTACTTGGAGGAACGGGAGAGACTGCATTAAAAGAACAGTACGGCGAATTTCAGTGCATTTTGCAGGTAAGCAATTACATCGGCTTTATGATAGAAGAAGCGGTGGAAAGAGGCTTTACTGATATTTTAATCGGAGGTTTTGTCGGCAAACTTGTAAAAGTAGCCTCAGGCACAATGAATACGCACAGTCATGTGGCAGACGGGCGAATTGAAACTATCTGTACCCATGCAGCACTTCACGGTGCACCGACTTCCGTTATCAAAAAGATTTATGACTGTCTCACGACAAAGGCAGCAATGAAGATTGTTGAAGAAGAAGGCCTGATGGATATCTGGCCGGACATGGCACAGAAAGCATCGGAGTATTGCGAGAAAACCGCCCACAAAATGGCGAGAGTAGGCATCATTTTCCTTGATGGACAAAATAAAATTCTGGCGGCGAGCGAGAATATAAAAGAAGTACTTTCAGCCTGCAAGAAATGATTAGTAATGTATAGCTTGAAATAATTGCAGAAATCAAAAATGTAGGCGAAATCAGAAAGAAAATAATTGCAGAAGTAAAATAACTGTGGAGGTTAGAATGAGCAAATTAACCGTAGCTGGAATCGGACCAGGTGAAGCCGATTACATTTTACCGGCAGTAATTGAAAAAATGAAAAAAGCCCATACCGTAATTGCGGCAAAGCGAGTTTTACCGATTTTAGAAGAATTGTGCCAGGATGTCAGTGATTCAGCGTCTGTATTGCAGCATGATTCTATATCTTTTTTCGCAATGGGGAAAATTAAAGACACGCTAGAGCAGATTGGAAAAATTCTTTCCGAGGGACATGATGTTGTAATGGCGGTAAGCGGCGATCCGCTTATGTACAGCCTTTATCGCACAATCTGCAATGATCCGATCAGCGAGAATTGGGATATGGACATTATCCCTGGCGTTGGTTCCTTACAGATGCTCGGTGCAGCATTCGGAGAAACAATGGAAGATGCATTGATCATCAGTGTACATGGAAGAGCGAAAACAGCAGGTTCTATTGCACTTGCGGTAACAGAACATTCGAAAGTATTTTTCCTTTGCAGCAAAGAACAGGGCCCGGCATGGCTTTCTCGGATTATGCTGGACTATCAGCTTGATGATGTGACTGTCTGCGCCGGAGCGAATCTTTCCTACGAAGATGAAATCCTTGCATCCGGCACACCTGCTGAAATGGTAAAAAAAGAGTTCCCCTCTCTTTGTGTCGCAATGATTAAAAATCCATCTCCACGCCAGATTGTTCGTCCATGTTTTTTATCAGATGAAGATTTTGAGCGAGATAAAACACCGATGACCAAAGAAGAAATCCGCATACTCATTTTACATAAAATGAAGTTACATCCTGATGATGTTGTGTGGGACGTTGGCGCAGGAACAGGTTCTGTATCTATCGAATGTGCAAGACAGGTTCCATTTGGAACAGTACACAGCGTAGAGCGAAGCGAAACTGCCGTAAAATTAATTTACAAAAACAAAGAAAAATTTTCGGCAGATAATTTAACCGTCTACGAAGGGGATGCGGCCGAAACCGTAGCAAAGCTGCCTGAACCTGACAAAGTATTTATTGGCGGCAGCGGCAAAGAAATGTCTCAGATATTAGAGACAATCGCGGCATTTCCTAAAAAAATAAAAGTAGTCATTTCTGCGGTAACAATCGAAACTATCGCAGAAACCAATGAACTTTTAGGAAAATACGCCCCAGACTTCGATGTCATTCAGGCGACAGTCGGACGGGGAAGAAAAATCGGCAGCTATCATATCATGGATACGAATAATCCAGTAATGATATTCACAGCGTACATTTAAAGGCTATATGATAATGTATAATTATACAGTGCAGAATATTTTGCATTGTAGCCATATAATATATTCAAAAAAATGAATGTGTAAAAATGTAACAGTCTGTTTTTGATTGTTATCAGGGAACAAACAGGAGAGAAAAAATGGGAAAAAAAGCATTATTAGTAGTGAGCTTTGGAACAAGCTTTGAGGAAGCACTTCCAGCAATCGTCAACATCGAAGAAACCTGCAAAAAGGCATTTCCGGACTATGACTTTTATCGAGCATTTACATCTGGAATGATTATCCGCAAATGGGCAAGAACAAAAAATGTCATTATCCATAATCCGGATGAAGTGATGAAACGACTGGTAGCAGAAGGTTACGAAGAAGTAATCTGTCAGCCAACACATATTATAAATGGACTGGAATATGACAAAATGATGAATATGCTTCTGGCATATAAAGATCAGATTCCAACAATCAAGGTTGGAACCCCCCTTCTTACCGAAGAGGAAGATTACAAAGAAGCCTGCGAGATCGTTATGCAGGAATTAGAAAAGCCATTAGCGAAAGACGAAGCTTTTGTATTCATGGGACATGGAACAGAACACTTTGCCAACAGCGCATACAGCCAGTTTGAAAACATGCTCAGAGACCTTGGACATGAAAGCACATATGTCGGAACCGTAGAAGGATTCCCTAGTCTTGATTACGTTATCCGTCGTTTGAAAATAAGAGATATTAAAAAAGTATATGTTATGCCCCTTATGATCGTAGCAGGCGATCATGCCCGAAATGACCTCGCCGGAGCCGAAGCCGACTCCTGGGATTCCATCTTAAAAGCAGATGGATTTGAAACAGAAGTTATCATGAAAGGCTTAGGGGAAATTGATGCGATAGCAGAATTGTTTGTAAAACACCTGAAGAAGGCGGAGTCTTTGTAAAATGATTTTGATACAGAAAAGAAGCTGACTTTATTCCGTTGTGCAAAACACTTCATTTTGCCCAGTAAAGCAGGAACCTCTCGAGAACGAGCTCGAAGTTCCTATGGTCAAAATTCCGTAGCACAAAGTCATAAAGTTCAATCTTCTTTTCTGTATCAAAATCTTCCCAAAGATTTTAGTTCCAGAAGGGAAGAGTAGACAATGATTAACTATACCCACCAATAGATTTACATAGACAGGATTTTTTATATATTTTAATAAATTATTTTGAGTGACTTTGTGCTGTGGAGTTTTGACTGTAGACTCGCGAGCTCGTTTTTGAGCGAGTCTTGTACTATCAGGCAAAACGGAACGTTTAGCACAACGGAACTCAAAATAATTTATTAAAATATATATAAAATCCGTCTATAAAGGAGGATTTATGAAAGGCAAATTATATGGAATCGGAGTTGGCCCTGGTGATCCAGAGCTTTTAACTCTGAAGGCAAAAAGATTAATTGAAGAATGTGATATTGTTGCAGTACCGGTGAAAAAAGAAGGCGAAGATAGTGTCGCTTTAAATATTGCAAAAGGTGCTGTTAAGATTCCTGAGGAAAAGATTCAGGAAATCGTATTTACAATGGCAAAAGATAAGACAAAGCGTGAGGCTTGCCGTCAGGCGGCCGCCGAAGAAATTATGAAGCTGCTTGACGAAGGAAAATCAATCGCAATGCTTGCGCTTGGTGATATTGGAATTTACAGTACTTATGCATATGTTCATAAACGTTTGTTGAAAGAGGGATATGATGTAGAAATGGTTTCCGGTATCCCATCTTTTTGTGCTGGAGCAAGCAAGGCTGGTATTTCTATCGTAGAGGGAAATGAAGGTTTTGGTGTGATACCATCTCTGAAAGGAATTGATCAGGTAGAGAAGACGCTTGGTGTTTTTGATAACCTTGTTATTATGAAGGTTGGAAGTCATGTGAAAGAAGTGTATGATCTATTGGTTGAACGCGGCATGGAGAATAACGCATTGATTATCAGTAATGTTGGAATGGACGGCGAGTATGTTGGTCCGCTGATTCCTGACCGCGAGTATGGATATTTCACAACAATGATTATTAAAAGTGAGATGTAATTATGAAATATAATGTTTTGGTGATTGCCGGGACAACAGAATCAAGACAGGTGATTGAGAAGCTGCTTGGTGAGAATCCAAATGCAAGGATTCTTGCCAGTGTAGCTACGGAACTTGGAAAGGAAATGCTTCTTGAATATGACATTGATGTTCATGTAGGAAGGCTTGATCAGGATGGTTTTCTCGCACTTCTTAAGGAGAATCCATGTGAAAAGATCATTGATGCTTCCCATCCATTTGCAAAGATTGTATCGGAGACGGTGAAAAAGGTGGCAGAGTCAGCAGATATTTCGTATGAGCGATATGAGAGAACAAACCTCCAATATGATTATGAAGGCATTGTTCATGTAAAAGATGTACAGGAAGCGATTACCCTTTTAAATGAGTTGAAGGGAAATGTTTTTCTTACAACAGGAGTGAACACAGCGGCAGCATATATGTCCGGTGTAGAAAATGGAGCAGAGCGCCTTTTTATCCGTGTGCTTGATAATGTTTCATCTCTGGAAGGATGTGCAAAAGCTGGTTATCCAGAGGGGCATGTTTTCGGGAAAATGCCTCCTTTTACAGTTGAGGATAATGTGAAGCTTATCAGGGAAACAGAAGCAGAAGTGCTTGTTTCGAAAGACAGTGGAAAAACAGGTGGCGTTGATGTGAAAGTGGAAGCCTGCAGGCAGACAGGGATTAAGATGATTCTTATCGACAGACCTAATGCGCTCTAATATAAAGAAAGTAAAAAGTCTTGGAAAAGTGATATGGAGGTGTATCAATATATGGAAAATGTGAAACCGATGCCGCGAGTTTTGATTGCAGGTGCAAATAGCGGTTGTGGAAAAACCAGCATTACCTGTGGTATTTTGAAGGCTCTTGTGAACCGGGAACTTCATATTCAATCCTATAAATGTGGGCCGGATTACATTGACCCTATGTTGCACAGTCATATTACAGGAAGGAACTGTCGGAATCTGGACCCATTTTTTTCTACAGGCGAGGACTTAAGGTATCTTGTAGGAAAGGATAGCCAGGATGTGGATTTCTCTGTGACAGAAGGTGTCATGGGTTATTATGATGGTGTTGGTATCAGTTGTGAGAAGAGTACATGGACAGTTTCGAAAGAGACGGGAACACCGACCATTTTGATATTTAATGTGAAGGGAATGTCTCACACGATGATTCCACTTATAAAAGGAATGGTAGAATATCAGGACAATCCGATAGCTGGAGTTATTTTAAACCGATGCAGTAAGGGAATGTATCAGTTGATGAAGCCGGAAATTGAAGAGAAACTTGGAATTTCTGTTGTGGGATATTTTCCACAAAAAGAAGGAATCTATATCGGCAGCAGGCATTTGGGACTGATGACCGCAGCAGAGATTGATAATCTTGACGAGATTTTAAGTCTTCTTGGCGAGACGGCGGAGGAGTGCATTGACCTTGATCTACTTTTAGAAATCGGGGAAAAGGCAGAACCTCTTACAGCGGTAAAAAGACCGGAAGTTCCAGCGGAAAAGCGGGCGAAAATCGCGGTTGCGTGGGATAAGGCATTTTGTTTTTATTATAAAGAAAATTTGGAGATTTTGGAGCAGCTTGGAGCGGAACTTTGCTATTTTAGTCCGGTAAATGATGTGCAGCTTCCAGAGGATACGGATGGGATTTATCTTGGCGGCGGTTATCCGGAAACGTATCGAAAGGAGCTGGCAGAGAATCTTTCGATGAAAGAATCTATCTGCGAGGCAGCAAAAGCAGGCAAGCCGATTATTGCAGAGTGCGGCGGTTTTATGTATGTTTGTAATCATTTGGTAGAAACGGATGACAGTTCGATGGATATGCTTGGTCTGATTGATACCGATGTGCATATGACAAAGCGTCTGTCCATGCAGTTTGGCTATGTGACACTAAATGCGCTTTGTGATACTGCATTTTTTAAGAAAAATACGAATATTCGCGCCCATGAGTTTCACTATTCAAAGGCAGACAAAAGAGGCGATTCCTGCGAGATTAAAAAGTATTCCGGAAAATGCTGGAACGGTCTTTATGTAAAAGAAAATATCATGGCAGGATATCCGCATTTTTATTTTCATAACTGCAGGGAAGTTGCAGAGCGATTTGTAGATATGGCAGAGAAAATATCAAAGAATTTGAGTATGTAAAAAGCATAAGAGAGGAAACAGAATAATGAGACTGATTTATGCGATGTTACTCGGATTTATACTGGATTTAATCTTTGGAGACCCACATGGGCTGATTCATCCAGTACAGATTATCGGGTGGTTTATCGATAAGTTAAAAAAGGGCATGCAGCATATGATTTACGGCTGCAGCTATGAAGAAGTGAGAGAAAAAGAAATCGAGAGAAAAGCAGGAGTAGAAAAGACAGCAGGTTTCTTCTTAATGTTTTTTATTGTAGCAGGAACATTTGCCGTTGTTTATGGAATTTTATATGTGGCAAATCTGATTCATCCGGTTCTTCGCTTCTGTTTAGAGACATTTTTTATTTATCAGATTCTTGCGACAAAGAGTTTAAAAACAGAATCTATGAAGGTCTATAAAAAGTTAAAAGAGGGAGATCTTATCGGAGCAAGAAAGGAAGTTTCTTATCTGGTTGGACGTGATACAGAGAACCTCGATGAGAGCGAAGTGGCAAAGGCAGATGTGGAAACTATCGCGGAGAATACGGCAGATGGTGTTATTGCGCCAATGCTTTTTATAGCAATCGGCGGCGCACCGCTTGGTTTTGCATACAAGGCAGTCAATACGTTAGATTCGATGGTTGCATATAAGAATGAAGAATTGATAAACATTGGGTTTTTCTCTGCAAAAATGGATGATATCTGCAACTTTATTCCGGCGAGATTTGCCGCAGTAATGCTGATGATCGCCTCACTTATTTTACGTTTTGATTTTAAGGGAGCAGTGAAAATATTTAAAAGGGATCGTTTTGCACATTTAAGCCCGAACAGTGCGCAGACTGAAGCAGTAGCGGCAGGTGCATTGCAGATTCAGCTTGGGGGAACCCACAATTATTTTGGAAAAGCAGTCGTGAAACCGACGATAGGGGATGATATCCGTCCAGTAGAGTATGAAGATATAAAAAGAACCAATCAGTTATTGTATGTCAGCGCAGTTTTATCGATGGCGGTATGTTGTCTGATTACATTTTTGATTTATGTGCAGTTATTTTAAACACTTAATATATAATAACCAACGATTTAGAAAATTGAGGCTAAAGTTATGAAGAAGATTTCACACGGAGGAAACATTTACAAGAAAGCGAAGGAGATGGGAATTCAGGAGGAAGATATCCTGGATTTTTCCGCAAATATCAGCCCGCTTGGCTTGCCGGAACATATTCGCAGGGCAATGATAGAAGCGATTGATGGAACAATAAATTATCCAGACCCTGATTGTAGTCGTTTAAAAGAAGCCATCAGTAAGCAGGATAATGTACCAGAAAGTCATATTACCTGTGGAAATGGAGGGGCTGACCTTTTATACCGTCTGGCATTTGGTTTACATCCCAAAAAAGTATTGCTTCCGGCTCCGGCTTTTGTGGAGTATGAGGAAGCATTGTCCGCAGCAGGTGCACAGATGGAGTACTATCTTATGCGTGATGATTTTGTAATCAAAGAAGATATTTTAGAGCAGATAACGGAAGAAACGGATTTTGTTGTTATCTGTAATCCAAATAATCCGACAGGAATTCTTACAGAGAAAGAATTGATTCTTCGTGTTCTTGAACGGGCAAAAGAGACGAATACCTTTGTGATGGCTGATGAATGTTTCTTAGAAATCTGTCAAAATGAGAGTGAATATACAGTAAAGCCTTTTATAGAAAAATATGAAAACCTTATTATTTTAAAGTCATTTACAAAGTTATATGCGATTCCGGGAGTGCGGCTTGGCTACATTCTTGCAGGAAGTGAAGATGTGATTGCAAAGGTAAATCGCACCGGACAGGCATGGTCAGTAAGTCATATTGCACAGTGTGCGGGTGTGGCGGCACTTTCCGATAATGTATACAAAGAAAGGGTAATAGAGACGGTGGCAGAGGAACTTTCCTATATGAAGAAAGAGTTTTTTAAGCTGCCGGTTATTTTGTATGATGGAGCGGCAAATTATCTGTTTTTCCAGACACCGGGAATTACGGATTTAGATAGACGATTAGAAAGTTATGGAATCATGATTCGAAACTGCAGCAATTATGTGAATCTTGGAAAAGATTACTGGCGTGTGGCGGTAAAATCTCATGAGGAAAATGAAAAACTCATAAAAGCATTACGGATGATTTTGAAAGGGGAAGAATAATGGCAAAAGCAATTATGATACAGGGAACGATGTCGAATTCAGGAAAAACCTTTGTTACAGCGGGACTTTGCAGAGTATTTAAACAGGATGGATATAAAGTAGCTCCTTTTAAATCCCAGAACATGGCATTGAATTCTTACATTACAAAAGAGGGTCTGGAAATTGGACGCGCGCAGGCAATGCAGGCAGAAGCGGCAATGATAGAGCCGACACACTGGATGAATCCAATCCTTTTAAAGCCAACAAGCAGCATGGGTTCCCAGGTTATCGTAAACGGAGAGGTTTATGATAATTTAAGTGCACAGGAATATTATAAAATGAAAGATAATCTTGCACCGGAAGTCATGAAGGCATTTAATCATCTCTCCGAAGAAAATGATATTATCGTTATTGAAGGGGCAGGTTCCCCAGCCGAAATCAATCTTGCTGAAAATGATATTGTAAATATGGGAATGGCAAAAATGGCGGATGCGCCGGTTATTCTTGTTGCAGATATTGACAGAGGCGGCGTATTTGCTTCCGCATATGGAACGATTAAGTTACTTCCTGTGGAAGATCAGGAGCGTTTTTGTGGAATTGTCATCAATAAATTCAGGGGTGATGTGGATATCTTAAAACCAGGACTGGCTATGCTTGAAGATTTGACAGGTAAACCGGTACTTGGTGTTATTCCAATGGAAAAAATTGATGTGGACGATGAGGATAGTTTATCTGACCGCTTGAATCAGAAAACAATTACCGAGGGAATTGATGTTGCCGTTATCCGTCTTCCTCATATATCTAACTTTACCGATTTCAGTGTTTTTGAATTAATTGATGGAGTTTCTCTTCGTTATGTTACCGATAAAAAAGAACTTGGAGACCCAGATTTGATTCTTCTTCCGGGAACAAAAAATACAATGGGGGATATGGAATGGCTTATCGAGAGCGGATTAGAAGGTGCGATTATCCGCGCAGCAAGAACAACAAGAGTTATCGGAATCTGTGGAGGATTCCAGCTTCTTGGTAAGGAAATGCATGACCCGGACGGAGTAGAACATGGCGGGGATATGCGTGGACTTGGACTTCTCGATACCAAAACAATATTTAAAGAAGCGAAGACAAGAACGAGAATTCATGGACATATTTCTGAAGAACACAATATTTATAACCTTGATAATCTATCCGTAGAGGGTTATGAGATTCATATGGGAACAACAGAAAATCTTGGGGAAGCAATTCCAATGATTGCTCTTGAAGATGGAAGAACCGATGCATATATGACAAAAGACGGCCGTGTATGGGGAAGTTATCTGCATGGAATCTTTGATAATGAGGACCTCGTATTTGCTCTTGTGCAGGATATTATGAAAGAAAAGGGAATTAATCCTGCAGAAAATCATCTTAGTATAGCGGAATACAAAGAAATACAGTATAATAAGCTCGCAGATTTAATTCGAAACAGTCTGGAGATGGATGCAATTTATAAAGTATTATTTGGAGAGAAGAAAGAGATGGTTCGTTGCGCTGGAAAAAAAGATGATACTTCTGGAAAAGGCTTAGTTCATATTTACTGCGGAGACGGCAAAGGAAAGACAACGACCAGTGTTGGTTTAACGGTCCGTGCAGCAGGAAGCGGCAAGAAGGTTCTTTTCTATCAGTTCCTTAAAGATAACAGTTCCAGCGAAAGAAATATTCTCGAAAAAGTTCCTGGGATCACTTTAGTAAGAGGAAGAGAAATGCAGAAGTTTACATTCCAGATGAATGAGCAGGAACTTGACGAACTTCGTATTTATAATAATGAAATGTTAGACAAGCTTTTTGAAATGGCGAAAGACTACGATATGTTAGTTATGGATGAAAGTGTATATGCGATAAAAAGTAATCTTCTTGACGAGGAGAAATTAATCACACATCTTGAAGAAAAACCAGTTGGTTTAGAAGTTGTTCTTGCGGGAAGAAATCCTTCACAGAAATTAATGGATCATGCAGACTATGTTTCCGAGATTCAGAAAGTAAAACATCCATTTGATCAGGGTGTAAGTTCCCGTGTAGGAATCGAGCTGTAGCAATGGCATATTTTCCGATATTTACACAAATCGATGGAAAACGATGCCTTATTGCAGGCGGTGGAAAAGTTGCAGCGAGAAAGGTATATACGCTGCTTCAATACGGTGCAGATGTTGTAGTAATGGCAGAAAAAGTGTGTGGAGAAATCAAAGAAGTTTTACCTGAGGAAAATGTTTTTGAAGGCGTTTTTAAATATATTCATAAAAACAGATGTAATAAAAATGAATGGGATATAGATGAAAATAAATATGATACAGGTGGAAATATTTCTAATACAGAGTTGGAAAACACTCTCGATAAAAGATATAGTTCTAATAGTAATCTAAAAAACATTTCTTATGATTTGGAAATCTCAGAGAATTTACTGGAAAGTTTATCAGCAGATTTATCAGAAGATTTATTAAAAATCAGAAAAAATACCTTTTTAGAAAAGGAAATTGGCAAAGCTTTTCTTGTTGTAGCAGCCACAAGTAATCGTAAGGAAAACCACCATATTGCAGAAATTTGTCACGCTTATAATGTCCTTGTAAACGTAGCAGATTCTGAAGAAGAATCCAGTTTCATTTTCCCATCGGTTGTCCGCAAGGGAGATATTAGCATTGGGATTAACAGTGGGACAGGAAGTCCGACCGTATCCAAGCACATTCGCAAACAAATAGAAAAAGCTGTTCCGGATTATTATGCAGATATTGCAGTTTTTATGGGGAAACTCCGCGAGTATGTAAAGGCAAACTTTAAAGAAGAATCGCAGCGGCGGTATATTTTAAAAACAGCGGCAGCAGAGGCATTTGCAGAAGAAAGAGTTCTCACCCAAAAAGAAATAGAAGAAATAATAAGGCAGGGACAAAAATGATTGAATTAGTAGAAGACAAATTAGACATAGATACCTATCTCGAACTTCGCCAGTCCGTTAATTTTAGAAAGTTAACAAGGGATCAGGCGAAAAAGGGACTTAGCAACAGTATGTATACATTAGTTGCATTTAAAGACGGAAAGGCAGTCGGCATGGGCAGAATCGTAGGAGATGGAGCGATTATCTGCTATGTACAGGACTTGATTATTCGTCCAGAAGTACAGGGCGAAGGTATCGGTGGACTTATTTTGGAGACTTTGAAGAAATTTGTCATTCAGGAAGGCTACGAAGGAACAACAATGATGTTCGACCTGATGTGCGCTAAAGGAAGAGAAGAATTTTATAAAAAGCATGGATTTATTGCCAGGCCAACCGAGGACTTAGGTCCGGGGATGATTCAGTTTATTCAGATTGGGGAAGAGGGTTAGAGCGTGTTTGAAAAATCTCCCGCAAATTGTAATGCACATCTTACAGAAAGCATTTTTCAAACACATTCCAGTAAAGTTGCTTTTTATATTCAGTGTGGTAAAATATAAGCGTTAAAATTGTACTTTTTGTAACTATTTGGGATTGTGTCATTTTACTGGATATATGGCTTAAGATTACAGAAGCAATATGTTTTGTGTTTAGTAAAGTTCTGGATAGTTGTTATGTTTTAATAGTATTTATACAGATAGGAGAATATATTATGATTAGAAGAAGACGTCTTCGTGCAACAGAAAACTTACGTGCATTAGTTCGCGAAACATCGGTAAGTGTATCCGATTTAATTTACCCATTATTTGTTATCGAAGGAAATGATATCAAGAATCCAATTGATTCTATGCCTGGAATTTATCAGTATTCCCTCGATCGTATAGATGAGGAATTAGACCGCATTCGTGAGGCAGGAGTAAAGGGAGTTCTTTTATTCGGAATTCCTGCACATAAGGACGAATGTGGAACAGAAGCATACAACGAACATGGAATCATTCAGGAAGCAATCCGCTATATTAAAAAAGTATTTCCTGAATTAGTTGTAATCGCTGATATCTGTCTTTGTGAATATACTTCTCACGGACACTGTGGACTTATCAAAGATGGTATCATTTTAAATGATGAGACACTTCCTTTACTTGCAAAAACTGCCGTAACATGCGCCCAGGCAGGAGCAGATATGGTAGCACCATCTAATATGATGGACGGTCACATCGCAGCAATTCGTGAAGCTTTAGATGAGGCAGGATGCAAGATGACACCAATCATGGCTTATAGCGCAAAAATGGCTTCCGGATATTATGGACCATTCCGTGACGCAGCCCATTCTGCACCAGGATTTGGCGACAGAAAAACATACCAGATGGATTACCATAATCCAAGAGAAGCAATGCGCGACATTCAGGATGACATTGATGAAGGAGCAGATATCATCATTATCAAACCAGCACTTGCCTTCCTGGATATTTTAAAAACAGCATCCTGGGAAACAGACATGCCACTCTGTGCATACAATGTAAGCGGCGAATACTCAATGGTAAAAGCTGCTGCTGCAAACGGATGGATTGACGAGAAAAAAATCGTTATGGAAAATATGATCGGAATGAAGAGAGCCGGAGCGCAGATGATTATTACATATCATGCACTTGATGTGGCAAAATGGCTGAGAGAAGAATAGAGATTTGCTCTTGCCTGCGGCAAATACTATTAACAGAAAAAGGAAGATATGCTTTCAGCGACCAACAGCTGAAAACATTCTTCCTTTTCCCGTTATGCAAAGTATAGTGATTAATCCTATTCAGAATACATGAAATGAATTAATCTGATTATATTATAATATATTTTTAGAAAAAAAGCGATAGCAAATTAAAAAAATAATGAAAAAAGAGACAGTTTGGGTAATGTGAATAAAGTTATATCAGATATGAGATGATAATATATTTTCAATTGGCTTGATAATATTGAAAAACATTCTCATTAAGATTATACTAGAGTGTGTTTTAGAGTGTGTTTGAAAATAGAGTTTGGATGTTCATATCAAATTTATATATTATTTATAGATAGAAGTAATTAAAACTAACGATAACTATAGGAGGAAGAAATATGACTTTAGCACAATTACCTGTGGGAAAAGAAGGAGTTATTGAGACGGTAGGCGGAGAGGGAAATCTGCGCTGTCGTTTTTTAGATATGGGCCTTATTCCAGGGACAAAAGTGAAAGTGCTTAAAATGGCACCGATGGGAGATCCCATACAGATTCATCTTCGCGGATATGATATTACGATTCGAAAAGAGGATGGAGAGAAGATAGTATTAAAGGAGGGATCTGTCCAGTGATTTTTGCTTTAATTGGTAACCAGAATTGTGGAAAGACGACGCTATTTAATCAGATGACAGGTTCGAATCAGCATGTTGGTAATTTTCCCGGTGTAACAGTAGATCAGAAGATGGGAAAGTTTACTACAGCTTCAGTGGATGGGACAGTGGTAGATCTTCCGGGAATTTATTCTCTCCGTCCCTATACGAATGAGGAAATTGTCACAAGAGATTTTCTTTTGAAGGAGAAACCAGACGGGATTATTAATATAGTGGATGCAACAAATATTGAGAGAAATTTGTATTTGACACTGCAGCTTATTGAGATGAGGATTCCGATGGTACTTGCCTTAAATATGATGGACGAGGTCCGAAATAATGGTGGTTCTATTAATGTAAAAGAAATGAGCCGTCTTTTAGGGATTCCGATTATTCCGATCAGTGCGATTCGGAATGAAGGTGTGGGAGATTTAATACATACTGCTTACGAAGTTGCGGAAAATAAACAATATCCAAAAGTCTATGATTTTTGTACGCCAGGCCCGGTGCATCGCTGTATACATGGTTTGTATCATCAATTAGAAGACCATGCCAGCCGAAGCGGGATGAATGGACGGTTTGCAGCGGTGAAAGTAATTGAGGGTGATGAGGATATTATTGAACGTCTGAAACTCTCAGAAAATGAACTTGAAATGATGGAGCACAGTATTATTGAAATGGAAAGAGACCGTGGACTTGACCGTAATGCGGCAATGGCGGACATGCGCTATAGCTTTATTGAAAATATTTGTGAGCAATCAGTAGTGAAATGTCAGGTCAGCAAGGAATATGAGCGAAGTGTGCAGATAGATAGTGTGCTCACAAACCGCTATCTGGCATTACCAGTATTTGCAGGCATTATGGTATTTATTTTCTGGATGACATTTGGCCCGTTTGGTTCATTCTTAAGTGATGCATTAAGTGCAGGAATTGACTGGGTTTCAAGAGAAATAGAAATACTACTCACAAACTATGGAATTAATCCAGTGGTAAAAAGTCTTGTCATTGATGGAATATTTACAGGAGTAGGAAGCGTACTAAGCTTTCTTCCAGTTATTCTGATTCTGTTTTTCTTCTTATCTATATTAGAAGATACAGGATATATGGCGAGAATTGCCTTTGTTATGGATACATTTCTCCGTAAAATTGGTCTTTCTGGAAGAAGTTTCGTACCGATGCTGCTCGGATTTGGCTGTTCTGTACCAGCAGTAATGGCAAGCAGAACTCTTTCTTCAGAAAGAGACAGGAATCTCACGATCATGCTTATTCCATTTATAAGCTGTTCGGCAAAAATACCAATCTATACCGTATTTACAGCAGCATTTTTCCCACATAGAGGCGTACTTGTTATGTCCTGCCTCTACTTTGGCGGAATCGTAATTGGAATTTTGATGGCATTAATTTTCAAAAAGGTTTTATTTGCCGGAAAGCCAATGCCGTTTGTCATGGAACTTCCGAATTACCGTTTTCCTTCTTTAAAAAGCGTTTTACTTTTAATGTGGGAAAAGGCAAGGGACTTCTTAGAAAGAGCATTTACGATTATCTTTCTTGCATCAATGATTATCTGGTTTCTACAGACATTTGACAGCCGGTTAAATGTTGTGACAGACAGTGCAAACAGTCTTCTCGCCATACTTGGCCATTTACTTGCACCAATCTTCAAACCACTTGGATTCGCAGATTGGAGAATTTCTACTGCCCTTGTAACTGGAATCACAGCAAAAGAAGCAGTAGTATCTACACTCAGCGTATTATTAGGAACCAATGCAGCCCATGTATCTGCCGCCCTCGGTACTTTATTTACCGTTCGTTCTGCAGTAAGTTTCCTCGTTTTCACACTATTGTATACACCTTGCGTAGCAGCAATTGCCGCCATTAAACAGGAAATGCATTCTACGTTGAAAACGATAGGAATTGTCATCATGCAGTGTGGCGTGGCCTGGATCACAGCATGGCTGGTATATATTGGTTCTGGAGTGATTTTGTAAGTGTAAGACAGACGAAACCGGAGAAGGAAGCCCCCAAAAGAATCATATACCCTTTATCTGTGACCTCAGAGCAAGTGCTGGATGCGAGCGCATGGAGCGAACGTTCAACACGCCGCGACTAATGGCACAGATAAAGGGTATATGATTTTTTTTGAGCGTCTGCTTGATAAATTAAGAAAATTTATGTTTACTTCTTATAGTGGATAAGATAAAATAGGGATAAACACACAGATGGAAATATTCTACTGTGAAGAAAGGTGGTGGAAGTATGACTGTAATGTATTGGCTAGGAGCCGCAGCAATCTTTGTTGTAATTGAGATTATCACAATGGGTCTCACAACAATATGGTTTGCCGGTGGAGCTTTAGTAGGTGCAGTGATGGCTGCTTTTTCCCTGCCATTATGGAGTCAGATTATCGCATTTGTGATTGTGTCAGTAATTCTTCTTATTCTGACAAGACCGTGGGCATTGAAGTACCTTAACAGCAGAACGGTTCGGACGAATGCAGACAGTCTGATCGGACAGACAGCACTTGTAACGCAGGACATTGATAACCTCAATGCGAAGGGGCAGGTGAAAGTCGAAGGACAGATATGGACAGCGAGAAGTATTTCCGATGATGTACAGCTTCATGAAGGACAGAAGGTCATGATAGAATCTATTTCCGGAGTGAAGGTAATTGTAAAACCGATTTAAAAATGTACTCTTGGAATTTTTCTGTATTTGATTTTGTAAGAAGAATCTAAGAGTATATAAGGAAAAACAGGAGGTGTAACAAGTATGACTATTTTTATGATTATCATTATATTGTTAATCGTGTATATCGTAACATCCTGCGTGAGAATCGTACCGCAGGCACAGGCATATGTTATTGAAAGACTTGGTGCATATAATGGAACATGGTCCGTTGGAATGCATTTTAAAGTGCCATTTATTGACCGTGTTGCAAAGAAAGTTCTCTTAAAAGAGCAGGTTGTAGACTTTGCACCACAGCCGGTTATCACAAAGGATAATGTAACAATGCGTATTGATACTGTTGTATATTACCAGATTACAGATCCTAAGCTTTATGCTTACGGTGTAGATAATCCGATTATGGCGATTGAGAATCTGACAGCAACAACATTGCGTAATATTATTGGTGATCTGGAACTTGATTCCACTCTGACATCCCGCGAGACTATTAATACAAAAATGCGTGCGACATTAGATGAAGCTACAGATCCATGGGGAATCAAGGTAAATCGTGTGGAACTTAAGAACATTATTCCACCGACAGAGATTCAGAATGCGATGGAGAAGCAGATGAAGGCAGAGCGTGAACGTCGTGAAGCTATTCTTCGGGCAGAAGGAGAGAAGAAGTCTTCTATTCTTCGAGCAGAGGGTCATAAAGAGTCCATGATTCTTGAAGCGGAAGCAGAAAAAGAAGCAGCGATTCTTAATGCGGAAGCGAAAAAGGAAGCGACAATCCGTGAAGCAGAAGGTCAGGCAGAAGCAATTCTTAAAGTACAGAGAGCAACTGCAGACGGTCTAAGAGCCATCAGAGAAGCCGGAGCAGATGAAGCAGTTATCAAGTTGAAATCTCTAGAAGCATTTGAGAAGGCAGCAGATGGAAAGGCAACAAAGATTATTATTCCTTCTGAGATTCAGAATCTCGCAGGCCTCGTTACTTCTATTAAAGAAGTAGCAGCACAGCCAGAGGCAGTAGAAGAAGTAGATACCACCGAGAAGTAGAGTGTGCAGATTGCAGAAATGATTTTTCAAACACGCTTTAAGGCAGAAGCCGGATGATATAAAAGTACTATCAGAGAAATCTCATCAGGAGTTTTGAGTTTGTTCCAGAACTTTGATGAGATTTTCTTATTTTAAAAAATTGGGAAAAACTATGAAAACAATAATCAAAAAGCTACTGGCTCACTACTGGTTAGTGTATCCAGTATTAATTTTAAAGATGTTTATATATTATTGGCAGACGAAGCGGCTGGATATGCTTAGTATTTATGATGTGCCATTATTAAGTCTGTTATTTTTATTTTGTGTATTTGAGGCATTTTCTTTTAAAGAAAGTAAACCCAGACGATATGGATTTTATATTGTATACACATTAATTACGTTAATTATGCTGGCAGATGCAGCGTATAGCAGCTATTTTGGAAAATATGTATCTGTCAACCAGCTTTATCAGATTACAAGCCTTGGACAGATTGCAGGAGATGGAGATGTGATTGGAGCGAGTGTAAGTCCGTGGTGTTTACTGACTTTGATTGACTATCCTTTTGTTTTATATTGGTATCGCCTGCGCAATAAAGGTAAAAAAGGAATGCTTGATGAACTGGCAAAGTGCTGGCCGGAAAAGTTTCATTTTAAAAATGTGTGGAAAGAAAAGAAATTTATGTTATCTCTGATAAAGAGTGCATTGCATATCATTATTTACATTGTGGCAATCTGTGCGTGGTATTACTATGGATTGAATCCACAGAATCTTCGCTCAGTTCAGCAGGTAAACCACATTGAATTTTTTACCTACCATACGAATGATATAGTAGTAAATGTAGTCGGCAAGTTAAAAAGAAGTTCTGTTGACGAGAAAGCCATTCAAAAGAAGATGAAGAGCATTGTGCCAAAGTCATCTGGGACAGCCTATAAAGGTGTGGCAAAGGGAAAGAATCTTATATTGATACAGACAGAATCTTTTAATAACTTTGTTATTGGGGCAACATATAACGGTCAGGAAATTACCCCGAATCTGAATAAATTATTGAAAAAGGATACTATTTATTTCAACCATTTTTATTCAACAACCGGTGTGGGAAATACATGTGATGCAGAATTTTCAGCGTTAAACAGTTTATATCCGAATGACATCAGAGAGTGTTACCGAATGTATGTGGATAATACATATAACGGTCTTCCATGGATGTTCCGGGAAAAGGGATACAGTGCAATGGCGTTTCATGGTTATGTAAAGACGTTCTGGAATCGAAGCGAGGCATACAAGAATCAGGGGTTCCAGCATTATTATTCGGAAGAAGAACTGAAACAGACTCAGATTTCTGGCTTTGGAATTACCGACAAGGAGATGTTCCGCCAGGCAGTTGATATCTTAAAAACAAAGCAACAGCCATTTTTCAGCTTTATGATTACACTCACAAACCATATTCCATATGAATTGGATCAGTCGCTGGCAAGCCTTAAACTAAAAGACAGTGATGTGGGAAGTACTTTTGGTAATTACCTTCAGACCGTCAGATATACGGATGAATCCTTTGGAAAGCTGATAGAATATCTCAAAAAAAATGATATGTACGATAATACAGTAATCGCTATTTACGGCGATCATCAGGGAATGAATAAAGAAACCCCGTCCGTTCAATGGAAAATGACAGATTTCCTCGGAAAAGAATACGACTATGATGAGATGCTGAATGTTCCGTTCATCATTCATATTCCAGGATTAAATGAAAGTAAGGTAGCAGACACTGTTGGTGGCGAAGTAGACATTATGCCAACAATTGCAAATCTTATGGATTTAGATACAAAACAGCCCTATGTATTCGGACATGATTTATTGAATGCAGACGAGGGATTTGTAGCTCAGATATCCTATGTAGGAGAAGGCTCCTTTATCACAAGCGATGATAACATGCTATTTACAATAGGAAAAGACGGAACTGTAGCAAGTGGGCGTTTAATGTCTCTCCTGGATGGCAGCCGGAAAAATATCAACGAAAAACTCTGCCAGAAATATTCCGACCGTGCTCAGAGTCTTATAGACACTTGCAAGGAGGTGCTGGATAATAATCTGATAGCTAATTATATAACACATTAGATTTACTATTTAATTCATTAAGAGACAGACGCCCGGGAAGAGAGAAGATATCCTATATTTGTGACTTTAGTCGCGGCGGTTTAAATGCTCGCTTTATGCGCTCGCATCTAAACCTTGCTCCGAGGCCA
>ERZ856578.1804-NODE-1804-length-38197-cov-26.381689_pt1 | contig 38197 bp, 38 predicted proteins | sample MGYA00514384_ERZ856578 | MGnify/ENA primary metagenome ERZ856578 (study PRJEB29103, sample SAMN06111958) | human gut metagenome | biome: human gut; feature: ankylosing spondylitis patient; material: healthy_person | host: Homo sapiens | place: China:Hangzhou...
ACCAGAGGTTATTATGGTGCACGTAAGAATGTGTGGACCGTAGCAAAGAATACCTGGGAAAAAGGTTTGACTTATGCATTCCGTGACCGTCGTAACAAGAAACGTAACTTCCGCGCATTGTGGATCCAGCGTATCAACGCTGCTGCTCGCCTGGAAGGTATGTCTTACTCTCGTTTGATGGGAGCTTTGCATGCTGCAGGAATTGAAATCAACCGTAAGGTGTTGGCCGACCTGGCTATGAACCATCCGGAAGCTTTCAAAGCTATCGTTGCAAAAGTAAAGTAAATTGATATATAAATGTCAATAAGAGAAGGGTTCCGGTTTCGGGACCCTTTTTTTGTTAGCTTTTTGCAATTCATACCTTCTGAAACACTGAGACTTTACTTTTTTATTCATTATTTAAGGGGAAATTGTTGACATTTTGTTTGGAAGATTCAAAGGCTTTACATATCTTTGTGATAAGAAAAATGAGTTAGCCGCACTTGTTCGATTGGGAAACTCATCAGTTTTTTTTAATTCCGAGACAAAGCTCTTGTCGCTAATGGCGGGCCGCACCCTTCGGGGCATGCATCGCACAGCGGATTACAAAGGTGGCAAAGCACTCAAATCCTGTCATACGGAGTTTGTTCATATCTACGGTGCGGCTTTCTTCTCATATAAAGGGAAAATCTCTTACGGGATTTTCCCTTTTTCTTTGTATATTTACCGCACCAAGAATAAATACACAAAAACTGATTATTATGTTACTGCCAAAACAATCGCGCATAGCGATGACGGGTGTTACTGTAGTATGCTCTTTGCTTCTTGTTGCCTGCTCTCCGAAAGAGACTGTGCAACTGAATGTAATCCCGCTGCCTGCACAGGTTAGTGCTTCAGGAGGCTTTTTGAAAGTCGACAGTGCTGCTGTTTTTTCTACGGCAAAGCCTGCAAATGTTCGCTTTATCGTGGATGAGTCAATAGGTGGAAATCCGGAAGGATACCAGCTTGTAGTGAATGAAAAGGGTATCGACCTGAAAGCAGCCACCGGGACAGGTCTGTTCTATGGCGAACAGACACTCCGTCAGCTGTTTTCTCCCCAGGGAGTCCCTTATGTCACGATACAGGATGAGCCTCGGTTCAAGTACCGAGGGATGCACCTGGATGTGTCGCGTCATTTCTTTCCTAAAGAAGAAGTATTCAAATTGTTGGACGTAATGTCCTTTTATAAGCTGAATAATCTGCATCTTCACCTGACGGATGCAGGAGGATGGCGTATCCAGATGGATAAATATCCTAAACTGACTACGGATGCCGCTTTCCGTACCGAATCCGACTGGCGGAAGTGGTGGGATGGAAAAGACCGCAAATATCTTCCTGAAGGAACTCCGGAAGCCTATGGCGGTTATTACACCAAAGACGATATACGTGCGATCGTTGCCTATGCAGCATCTAAACATATTAATGTATTGCCGGAAATCGAATTTCCCGGTCATTCGGAAGAGGTCCTGTTTGCTTATCCGGAGTTAAGCTGTTCCGGTCAGCCTTATAAGAACGGAGATTTCTGTATCGGTAATCCGAAATCATTTACCTTTATGGAAGACATACTGGATGAAGTGATCGAACTTTTCCCATCCGAGTATATTCATATAGGAGGGGACGAAGCCGGTAAAGGTGCCTGGAAAACCTGTCCTAAATGTCAGGCTTTGATGAAAAAGAATGGCATGAAAAGCGTGGATGAACTGCAAAGTTATATGATACATAAGGCAGAGGAACATCTGATCTCTAAAGGCCGTAAGCTGATCGGCTGGGATGAGATACTGGAAGGTGGTCTTGCTCCGGAGGCTACCGTTATGTCCTGGCGTGGCGAAAGTGGTGGTATCAAGTCTGCCCGTATGGGACATGACGTGGTGATGACACCGGGTAATTATATGTATTTTGACTTCTACCAGGCTGATCCGAAAACACAACCTTATGCTATCGGCGGATATACTCCGATTAAGAAAGTGTATAGTTATAATCCGATTCCGGTCGACTCCCTGACTGCCGAAGAAAGTAAACACATCATGGGAGTACAGGCCAATACCTGGACAGAATATATTCCGAACGAACAACATCTGGAATATATGATGTTTCCTCGTGCTTTGGCTTTGGCTGAAATAGCCTGGTCGCCTCAGGAAAAGCGTGAATGGAATGACTTCAAACCCCGTATGAATGTTCATATCTCAAAATTACAGCAGATGGGTATCAATACATTTACTCTTTCCGACGAACTGGAAGTAACGATGAAGGTCGATACGGTCAGCAAACAGATTGAAGTCTACCTGGATGCCGAAAAGTATCCGGCAGAAATCCGTTATACGACGGACGGTACTGTCCCGACAGCCTCCTCCACAGTTTACGACGGGATGATTCAGGTGAAGGATTCAGCTTATATCAAAGCAGCCATTTTCAGTAATGGTCAGTTGCAGGGAACCCCGACCGAGAAGAAAGTCGATTACCACCGCGCCATCAACAAGCCTATACATTATAATAGTAAGTTGTATTCCGGTTATATGGCAGGCGGTATGAATGCGCTGCTCGATGGTTATCGGGGAGGGCTGACCTATCTGGATGGTCGTTGGCAGGGATACCTGAACGATCTTGATTGTGTGATCGATATGGAAGATGTTACCGATATTCACAAAGTATCCGCCCGTTTCATGCAACTGATCGGGCCGGGAGTTTTCCAACCGGCTACAGTCGAGTTATTGACATCCGAAGATGGAACGAATTTCACTTCACAGGGAATTATCCCGACCACCATCTCCAATAAAGATCCCGAACTTTCTTTCCAGGAATATCTTTTCCAGGGAGACTGGAAAGCCCGCTATGTCCGTCTGAAAGCTGATGAAGCGAATAAGGGGTTCATCTTTGTGGATGAGATCGTCGTATGGTAAGAAGGATAATGAACCAATGTGGTAAATATGCCAATGTGCCGATTCTAAGAATGAATGCATATGTCTCTCATTGGCATATTGGCACATTTTCAAATTAGCATATTATTAATTAACTAAATAAATCGAGAATGAAGAAGCAAGTAATGAGCCTCCTGCTGTGTGGTAGCCTGATGGCGGCAGCACAACAGCCGGTAGATTATGTAAACCCTTTTATCGGGACCAGCAACTACGGGACTACTAATCCCGGAGCCATCTGTCCGCAGGGTATGATGAGTGTCACTCCATTCAATGTGATGGGATCGGAGAGCAACCGCTTCGATAAAGACAGCCAATGGTGGTCCACTCCATACTCCGCTGACAATGACTACATGACAGGTTTTGCCCATGTAAATCTGAGTGGGGTAGGTTGTCCTGAATTAGGTAGTCTGTTATTGATGCCGACCGCCGGTGAACTGAAAGTCGATTACCGGGAATATGGTAGCAAATATAAGGATGAAGTAGCCCATCCCGGTTATTATAGCAATGTCCTGACAAAATATGGAATCAAGACCGAAGCGACAGCCAGTATGCGTACCGGCCTTAGCCGTTTCACTTTCCCAAAGGGGCAGGGGAATATTCTGCTGAACCTGGGAGAAGGATTGACCAACGAAACCGGAGCAACCGTTCGTATCGTCAACGAAACCGAGATTGAAGGAAGCAAGTTGCTGGGAACTTTCTGTTATAACCCGCAGGCCGTTTTCCCGATCTATTTCGTAATGAAGGTCAGCAAGGCTCCCAAGTCGATGGGATACTGGAAGAAACAGCGTGAAATGAAAGGTGTGGAAGCCGAATGGGATGTCTATTCAGGCAAATACAAACTATATACCAAGTATAACCGTGAAATGAGCGGCGACGATGTCGGTGTATGGTTCACCTATGATACGGAAGAAAACGAAGCCATCGAAGTCAAAATGGGTGTCTCTTTTGTCAGTATCGAAAACGCCCGTCTCAACATGAATACGGAACAACCCGGTTTCGATTTCGATAAAGTCAGGACAACCGCCAGCAATATGTGGAACAGCGACCTGTCTCGTGTAAAGGTAGAAGGCGGTAGCAAAGACGACAAGACAATTTTCTATACCGCTTTATATCACCTGCTGATTCATCCGAACATTATTCAGGATGTGAACGGTGAATACCCGATGATGGAAAGCCTGAAAGTAGGTCATACTACCGGAAACCGTTACACCGTATTCTCTTTGTGGGATACCTATCGTAACGTAAGTACCTTGATGACCTTGCTTTTCCCCGAACGTCAGCTCGATATCATCCGTACCATGGTCGATATGTATAAGGAAAGCGGCTGGTTGCCTAAGTGGGAACTATACGGACGCGAAACCCTCACGATGGAAGGTGATCCTTCCATACCTTATATAGTAGATGCCTGGATGCGCGGCCTTCGTGATTTCGATGTAGAAACAGCTTACGAAGCGATGCGTAAAGGAGCTACTACACCGGGTGAGTTCAACCTGCTTCGTCCGGACAATAACGATTATATGAGCAAAGGATATGTTCCGCTTCGTGAACAATACGACAACTCCGTATCCCATGCTTTGGAATATTATATAGCTGACTGGAACCTGTCCCAGTTTGCTAAAGCATTGGGAAAGAAGGAAGATGCAAAACTCTTCTATGACCGCTCGATGGGCTATAAGCATTATTACAGCAAAGAATTCGGTACGCTTCGTCCGATTCTGCCCGATGGAACATTCTATTCTCCCTTCAACCCTAAACAAGGTGAAAACTTCGAACCCAATCCCGGTTTCCATGAAGGAAGTGCCTGGAACTATACTTTCTATGTTCCCCACGATATCCCCGGTCTGGTTAAGCTGATGGGAGGCCAGAAGAAATTTGTAGACAAATTACAGATGGTATTCGACGAAGGCCATTACGATATGGCAAACGAACCGGATATCGCCTATCCATATCTGTTCAGTTACTTCAAAGGTGATGCCTGGCGTACACAGAAACTCGTTCGTGAATTGTTAAGTAAATACTATCATAATGCACCGAACGGTCTTCCCGGCAATGATGATACCGGAACCATGTCAACCTGGGCCGTTTTCTCTATGATGGGATTCTACCCGGCTTGTCCCGGCGATATGGATTATGTACTGACTTCGCCGACCTTCAATAAGGTCACCATCGATTTGAATAAGAAATTCTATCCAAAAGGTGAGTTAGTAATCGAATCCATGCATAACAATCCGGAAGACATCTATATTAAAGAAGTAACAGCCGACGGAAAGAAGCTAAAAGGCTATACCATTTCTCAGGAAGAATTGGTAAATGCCGGAACGCTCAAATTTATTTTGGAAGATACGCATAAATAAGAGATAAAAACATGGCAGAAATAAGCCCTGGAAGTTTTGAAACTTTCCAGGGCTTTCTATTTCGAATATAGGATACTTGATAAATAATAAATCCTTTTACCTTTGTAGTCATCGGTTTTTCCTTTATTTTTGCAAAGACAGAATTAAAAAAGGACAGATGAGCAAATATAAATATTCGCTATATGGGTATCATGCTATAGAGAAAGCTGATATTACTATCAATGGAATAACTGTGTTGTCCGGAGAAAATGGTTGTGGCAAAAGTACTTTGTCAAGATGGTTGTATTATATAATTAATGAATCGAACAAATTTGATGAATCTCTTTATGAGGAATTCTCCAATCAATTAAGAGGAAATCTTCATAAATTGTTTAGAGCTAGTCGGGAGATAAGTCAGAGCGATGAATTCACCTCATATCATGAGGTGATCAATCAGATAAATGATCAAGTTGATATAGACACATTGAAAGAAAGATATATAAGTTTGGTTAAGCAGTTCGAGTTGAGACTGATATCTTTCTTATCTGCAGAAATGATGAAGAGCAGAAAAAAACGTATTTTCTCTTATCTGAAAATTTCATATAATGATGATAAAATCCTCTTAGAAAAGAATATTGCTGAATTTTTTAGTTCATTAATAGCTGATTTTGATCAAAAATATGAAGAACTTTATCTTAATAAAGAAAAACGCTCATTAGATCAACTGTATAGATTTATAAAAAGAAATTATTTAGAGGAAGATAAAGCCCCGTCAAAGATACAGCTTTCAGAAGATGGGGTTAAGCTATTGGAAAAAGGAAAATTTGATGCTCCATTGATGATTCATAGAGCAATATATATAGATACTCCAATGGCTTTGTCTGATAAAGCTAAAACGTTAAGTACCCATTGGACAGATTTATATGAAATGATGATAAGTCCTCGGGGAGAAATGCCTCAGTCTGGCAAAAAAGTGTTGTTACGTATCAGGCGACTGATAAATGGGCAGATAACAGTTGAAGACGATACATTTGGTTTTAATAAGGAATTGCATTTTCATCGGGAGGATGGTTTAAATATACCTTTGGAAAAAGCTGCTACCGGTTTGAAAGCTTTTGCCTATTTACAGCGTCTTTTGGAAAATGGTTATCTGAATGAAGAGACCTTGTTGCTTATTGATGAACCCGAAGCCCATTTACATCCTCAGTGGATAGTGGAATTTGCACGTTTATTAGTTTTGCTGCATAAGGAATTAGGCTTAAAAATTATGATTGCCAGTCATAATCCGGATATGGTTGCAGCTATACAATCGATTGCTCATAAAGAGGATATTATCGAAAATACCTGTTTTTATCAGGCGACTAGAAGTGAGAATTCATTACAATATACATATCAAAACCTCGGAAGCGATATAAAAGAGATTTTTGAGTCTTTTAATATTGCGATATCCCGTATTCAAGATTATGGTTCCAATAATTTATAATGAAGACATTATTGTTTCTCATTTGATAGCAAAACATTGTTTGTGTTTATTAGATGAAGTCTCTCAAAGAGATTATAATAAAGTAGGGATTTTTTCAAGCAAGATCAAATGTTTGGCTTTGGATGATTACGAAACAAAGTTCTGTGGTGGTTCAAAAGATAATACAATGGATGCAGCAGTCGGAATTAGTGATTATCAAAATAATCGAAAAGTAAATCATAGATTGTTGTTGGTAGAATTGCGTTTGGATTATCAAAGTTCTAGAAATCTGGATAAAAGCTCGTTAGTTCGCAAAATAAAACATTCTAAAGATTTATTATCAGAGTCTAGGATTGCCCCCAATAGTTGTTTTATTTTTTCTGAAGAGGTTGCTCCCAAGGCTCAAAGTTGGGTACGGCGCTTTGCTCGTGAGTTTAGTGCGAATTGGGAGGTGATGAATCCCATACAGTTTAATGCTTTTATAAAATTTGAATCAGATATGCCGTATCAACCGGAAAATGATTTAGATAGAATAAAAGAAGTCTTGTATGAATGTTTGAAGAAAAAGGATTTAAAGAACTTTTTTGATAATACAAGATATTGGCGTACAGAAGCTTTAAAATATAGGAATCAATTTAAATTATTGGAATTTGAAGCCATTACAGATACGCTATGGAATATATGGAAATCTTTTGATATAGCGGCTTATTCATCTGATGAAATGGATATTCTTGAATCAGAAATAGAAAAAGAGGATTTGCAGATTCTCATTGGAAGATACGCATAAGTAAGAAAAATAAATTATTGTAAGAAAGCCCTGGGGAATAATGAACTTCTCAGGGCTTTTTGTATTTAGGAAACTGTATTATGAGTGTAGAGATTGATAGGTGAATTTGTTACTGAATGTAAAATCTTTTGAAAAGATGAAAGGGGGATAATTCAAAATGACTAGAAAAAACGATCGTTTTTTCTAGTCATTTTTTTGTGCTGCAAAGGTAAGTGATATTTATTGAAATACAAAGAGTTTCTGAGAAATTATCTATTTGTTCTTCAATGTTTTAATTCGTTTTTTTCAAAAAGCCGCTTCAATCATAGGTTAACAAAAATTAGGCAAATATAGTGACTAGAAAAAACGATCGTTTTTTTTAGTCACTCCAATGACCTTTAAGTATAAGAATTACAATGATTTATGTAGGTTGGCCGCTTGGGACTGACGAACTTTTTTACATAATATCCTTAATTTACAACTTATGAATATCAATGGTTTTGCACTAGTATTATCACGCGTTAAATTTTTTAACCGTTGGATCGTCCTATTTATTGATTTATTTCTATCAATTCTGGCAACTGCTACTTCTCTGTCATTCCTGTGGTATATCCTTGGAACAGAGCTTGTGGACGATTCCCTTTTTCATATATTATCCATTTCTTTCTGCAGTAGTCTGGCAAGTTTCTTTTTGTGCCAGACCTATAAAGGTGTGATCCGGCACTCTGCATTTACAGAAGCCGGACGTCTCGCTTTATCCTCATTGATAAAGGTTCTTTTCATCGTTGTTTTGGTCTACCTGAGCACAACGATTCAATCTCCTCGTGAATTAGCCTTAGGAGCTGTAGTAGACTTATCCCTCACATTCTTCCTTTTAACAATACTCCGTGTTTTCATGATCGTTTTTTATACGATTATAGTCAATAGTGTATCCTTAAATCAAGGGAAACTATTGATTTATCAGGGTGATAAGTCTGGAACTTTCTTGTTTGATGCTTCCCTGAGTGACAAACTATTGTATAAAGTTTGTGGTTTCCTGCGCTTTGGAGATCATACCTGTTTACGTGTAGGAAAATACAGAATATATTCAATTAAAAAGCAGGTAGACTTTAACCATTTGGTTAATAGGAAAAATATTAAAGCAGTGCTGTTTACGGACTATCATTTAGTAAAAGAAGAAAGTGAGCGTTTAGTTCGTTATTGTGAAAAGAAGAAAGTTCGTATGTTGATGCTTCCTTCTGTCGATGAATTGAAGAAAGGTAAGGTTAATTTCCGTAATCTCCCTGAAGTACATATAGAAGATTTATTAGGTCGTGAGGAAATCTGTATCAATATGGCTGAAATAGCTACTTCTTTAAAAGGTAAAGTGGTTTTGGTCACCGGAGCCGCCGGTTCTATTGGCAGCGAACTCTGTCGTCAATTATGTACATTCAATCTGAAACAATTAATTTTATTCGACAGTGCCGAAACTCCCATGCATAATATACGTCTGGAACTGGAAGAAAAATTTCCTCAGGTAGAATTTGCCGCTGTAATGGGAGATATCCGGATGATCGACCGTGTAGAGTCTCTTTTCTTGCGTTTCCAACCTCAATATGTGTTTCATGCGGCAGCTTATAAGCACGTACCTTTGATGGAGGAAAATCCTTGTGAAGCTGTTCATACGAATGTGTATGGAACCCGTAATGTGGCGGATATGGCTGTCAAATACAATGTAGATAAATTCATAATGATTTCTACCGATAAGGCGGTCAATCCGACTAACGTAATGGGAGCTTCCAAACGCCTGGCAGAAATCTATGTACAAAGTTTAAGTATCGCTATCAGCAAAGGCTTGCATCCGGGCAAAACCCGTTTTATCACGACTCGTTTTGGTAATGTTTTAGGAAGTAACGGTTCTGTTATTCCCCGTTTCCGTGAGCAATTAGCAAAAGGAGGCCCTTTGACAGTGACTCATCCCGACATCATCCGCTACTTTATGACAATCCCGGAAGCGTGTCGTTTGGTACTCGAAGCTGCATTTATGGGCAAGGGCAATGAAATTTTTGTATTCGATATGGGAACTCCTGTAAAGATCGTTGATCTGGCTCGTCGTATGATCGAACTGGCTGGTCTTATCCCCGGCGAGGATATCGAAATCCAATACACCGGTCTTCGCCCGGGAGAAAAACTGTATGAGGAACTTCTGGCAACAAAAGAGAATACCCTTTCTACCAATAATGCCAAAATATATCGTGCCCAGGTGAGAGAATATGATTACAATGATATTTGCTCGGTTATGAGTCCGTTGATTGCTTTAGCTATCAAGGTTGATAAAATGGGGACAGTCCAAATGATGAAAGGGATTGTACCGGAGTTTAAGAGTAGGAATTCGGAGTATGAAGTGCTGGATAAGGAGTAAATTTCCGCATAGTTTTAGATAATCAATTTGACTGTTTGTATCCAAACTATCCATCTAAAGTGTTTAATGGATGTTGTGTGGTGAAGGATGTGTTATGTTCTAAAACAGATTTGACAATGTCTTATATATCATTTTTATGACTAATTTTGTTATTCACTAATTTGTGACAATATTAAAAAATGACTACCTATAAAGAAATAGAAGCATATTATAAGGATTTGGAAGAAGCTTATAATAGCAAACAAGAATCCAATCGTTTCAATAAGGATCGTTCCCATAACGCTACGATTTTTCGTTTTATGCTTGACAAGTCAAAAGAAATCTATATGTTCTGTGGTGAATTGTCTATCTTACGATGTGGTTTTAAAGAGCATGTAGTAAAGGATTGCGGGGAGTCTGACGGCGAAAAGATTATGAAAGCCATGTATGATAGCTTTACTCGATTTTTATCTGATGACGGAAAAAAGATCCATATCATATTGGAAAAATCCGCGTCTTCTGATTTTGTAAGCGATCTTGTCCCAAAAGACTTTTTTATGAAAGCTTTAAAAAGAAGGCAAATCGAACTCAGGGCGTTGGGGGATAATTTGACTTCTAAAGAAGGTCTGGACCATTTTACTTTTACCGACACTCAAATAGTTCGGATTGAGCAGAATAAGATAGAACATTCTGCTATTTGTACAATGAATGAAGTACAATATTTTAATAAAATAAAAACGACATTTGATAATTTGAACCGGTTTGCAGTTCCTGTGAACTGCTATAACGATTGAAATGGAATCTATTTTTTTAGGGGATAGCCAAACTTTTTTAGGGACGATTGCAACTCTTACGATCCTTTGCGTTTTTTCGGAGAAAGGCAGTGGAAACTTCATAGTTTCTGTTTTGGAGGGGATAAAAGAGCGGATTGAAAAACAAATCGAACAATTGAAAAAAAATACAGATATGGATTTGCCTCAATCTGTTCAATTGCTACGATATTTTCTTGACAAGTCGAATGTAGAAAGTGAACTGAATAATGAAGGGCTAAAAATTTTACGTGATATCTCTGTAAAAGAAGGTGAATTGAAAGCACAATACACTTTGGAGGTGGAGTTTAAAAAGGATGTGCTTGTAGATCAAATAAAAGGAGCAAAAGAACAATTTTTAGCTCCGTTGTATACATTCCTTTTTTGCCTTATTGCATTTGTGTTCGATGAATTGTTGCATATTCCTTCTGCCGGTAAAGAATGGCTTGTTTCCGGAATGGCATTATTCATACTTTATTCTTTCTTATTTTGGACGATCGTGTGGATAAATTTTTTTGTAACACATCGAATTGGTTATAAGAAAAGAGAAAAAGCTTTTATTCCGCTTAGGCTCATGGAAAAATGGAATTGTACATCTCTATGGTTTAGAAATTGTGGTTGCAGTAAGGGATTTATCTTACGGACATTGGTTTTTGTAGTCATAATGATTTTGTGTATTGTTTTGGCACATTATCGTTTCCCTGAGAATTCAATAGGTATTTTAATAACAGGTTTATCTGTACCGGTTTTTGTCAAGGGATATTCCAGAATAAATTGTTTCTTCGACAAAGGGGATTATTCACCTTTGTTTTTGGTTGGGCATTTTGCTGCGATATTAGTTTTGTCTTTCTTTTTGGCATTTGTAATTCATTTATTTATCTATTATGATATTTCTTTCAGACACATATTAATTCCGTATGAGAATTTCTTGTTGATGAAATATTCAGTTTTGTGTTTTGCTTTGTTTAATGGAATAGTATTTCCTTTTATTTTTCCGTTTGTGTGTTACAACTCTTTATATGTACATGCAAAAAAAACAGCAAGAAAAACTAAAAAAGAGCAAGAACTTTTCTTCAAGGAGTTTGATCCTCAGTTGAAAGAATTTTGTGGAAGAATCCTATCTCCGAAATCTGTCGAAAATCAAGGGGAAGAGGTAAACGATTTTGAAAAGTATTATCAAGAGTATGAAAATGAGAAGCAGAAAGGTATTAAGATCGTAGACTTTTGCCGAAAGAAAGGTATTGATGCTTCGGCTTTTAGGGAATACCGTAAGAGTCGTTTGAGAGACAAGTAAATTTTGTAAGAGCAGTTTGGGTGTTAATCGACTGTAACATAGTAAGAAGGACTCCCTCTGACCGTGGTCATCTACAACGCTAGCCATTTCTATAATCAGAAAGTGTGTGACGGACTGACAAAGAAAGAAATGAATAATCCCTAAAATAATACTTATGGATAACAAACGTGAATTAGGAGACGAACTGACTTCTAATAAAGCAGTTCAAACAGGAGGTGCAACATTATTTGTTGCAGGTGCAGCGCATGTAGGAGTGTCTACCGCAACTACGGCGGGAGTCGGTGCCGTCACAGCAGGAAAAGCAGGATTGATTCTTGCTGGGTTAGGTCCATGTGGTATAGTTATTGGAGGCTGTTTGCTGTTTGGCGGCGTGGCTAAAGTGTTAATTGATAGATATAAAGAACGTAATGGTAAATAATTAAATTATCATTAATAAGATTGCCGATCAGATGCTGTACATGGCTGGTTATACTATACCATTTTCAGTCAATGCCTCTGACCGCAGTTACCTTAACGCTAGCCATTTCTATTGAGACAGAAAGTATACGATGAACGAAGTTGCCGTTTATATCAAGAAGTTACAACCCGATATCGTCTGTTTCTAGGAAGCTCCGGGCGACGGGTATTACCATCGGGACAGTATTCGGTGGTAAGCAGTCAAAAAAAGGCTATTACTTGAAATGAATAACTTCGCTGCCAATCAAATTTAAAGGATAATGTATAGCAGTGAAGATCTAGAAAGGTTTTACTTTCAGTACCAGACAGAGGCATTGCCTCATGGAGAATCCCTCCAATCGTTTTGTGTTAAGAACAAAGTTCCTTATAACATTTTCCAAAAATGGTTTAAGGATACTCGGAAAAAAGTAGTAGAAGTTCAGCTAGAAGGTGCTCCTTTGATTCCCTATGAGGAAAAGACAAAGACAAGTGATCAGCCTCAGAGAGTATCCAAAAGCGATACTGACAATCCTGTCCGTATTTGGGTTGACATCCGTATCAGCAATGGACTACATTTATCCCAAAAGAATTTAAGCTACCAGGATTTAGTTCGGATGGTAGAGAAATTGGAGGGTTTATGTTGAGTGTTACCGGTCTGACTCATTTTTATTATGTGCGTGACTTTACCGATATGCGTTGTAAGCACAGCCGTGTGTTGTCTATCATTCGTGAGCGCCTTCACAGGGAACCATGTGATGGTGATGTCTTTATTGTCATGTCGCGAAATCGAAGAATAGTTCGTATGTTTTCATTTAATAATCGTTCATACAGCCTGTTCGAAAAGAAGTTTGTTGCGGGCTATCAGTTCATGAAAGTAGAATATAATCGACTCAAAAAGGGAGGTGTTGAGTAGGGAAACCTACTCACGGACCCCTATAAATTTGAAGGTATGGCAGACGATCAAAAAGACCGATTTATTCAGTACCTGGCGGAACAACATCAGGAGGATGAGTTGACCAAGTGGGCGATGAGCGTAAGCTTCGCAAATCGGTTGAACGTAAGGCAAAGTCTCTCCAAGAAAAACTTGATTTTGCCAATCAGGAGCGTTTTGGTGACAGACGTCGAATAAACTCTAAAGCTAAAAAGAGTGCTTCTGACCGACAAAAGGAGAAAGATGATTATTATGGTACGGATGATACACTTCGTATGGACTCGGTAGCAGAAAACAAACCTCAAGAGGAAAAAGAGTCATCCAGGAAAGAACGTGATTTGTCTAATCGTCCCGACATGTATAAAACGATGGGAGTAGCCCTGATAGAATTGCGTAGCCTGTTAGAGAGTGAACTGTTAAAGGATTCTGACAAAATCACTTTGGCTACCAGCCAATGTTAAATTCAAAACTAATTAATTAACAGAACTCGGTTTAGGGCACTGAAAAGTGCCCTCTCAAAGGGGGATGCCCTAAATTGAGTGCTTACGAGTATTAACTATTATTAATCTTTCTGATACGGAAGATTTAGTAACGGTAATGTATTGTAATGAAATTTTCAATTCCGAAATACCTTTTTTGATCCTGTTGAGAAATGATAAAAACTAAGAAGGAACTTCAATTCTATATTAAAGCGGATAGAATGATGAATCGTGGCTCATTCACTCGTTCAGTTAAAGATTTTTGGAAGGAACTAATTATACCTGATTATATAATAGACTATCTTGTTTCAATGCGTAAAGTTGACTTCTATAAAGGACAAACTGGTATAATTAATAAACTTAAATATGTTTTCTACAAAAAAAAATTCAAGGAGCTAGGGCTAAAATTGGGTTTTTATATTGGCTATAGAAGCGTAGGTTATGGTTTAGTTTTGCCACATTATGGTACGATTATAGTGGGTGATTCTATACATCTTGGTAATTATGCTGTTTTGCATACCTCCACATGCATAACAGGTAATGGTAAAGTCATTGGTGATGGCCTCTATTTATCCACGGGTGCAAAAATTACATCAAAAATAAATATGGGAAACAATATTACCGTTGCTGCTAATTCTGTTGTTACAAAGAGCATTAATGAAGATAATGTAGTGATAGTTGGTGCTCCTGCCGTAATTAAGAAAATTTCAGAACCTTGGTATGTTAGAGATGGGCGTGAATTTGAAGAAAGAGTTCAAAAAATTGAAATTCTGAAAAAAGATATGAATTTATGAAAGACTTAAAATTGATTATTCAGATATTAAGTGGCAAGACACTTCTTTCTTTAACAATGTTGGTTATCCTTTCCCTACTGTGTGCATCCGCACATCAACTGAGCGTCCAGAGGTCCTCGACAAGGGTTGTTTCATCAGGAAAGAAGAGCTTCTCCCAGGCTGTTGACACAACTGTAGAAATGGTGAAGGATAGTCACTATGGTATTCCAATGCCTGTATATGTTGAAGAAGTTTTAACTAAAGTAGTGAAGATCATTCAGTCATATACTGGTATTGTGAACAAAATGGTGTGGCACAAGTTCTAATCGTAAGAAAATGGAAATAGTATTTTTTTCAAATTTCCTGAATCATCATCAGCTGCCCTTTTGTCTTGAACTGATAAAGGCGGTTGGTGAGGATAATTTTATATTTGTGGCTAGTGAACAAACTAATCCTGTTTGTTTGTCTCTTGGTTACGAAGAAATGAACTCTAAATATCCATTTGTTTTGCGAGCATATGAGGATAATGATGCAAGAATTCAAGCTCAAAAATTGGCTGAAACTGCTGATATAGCAATTATAGGTGGTGGATCTGAAAAATATAAACAAATCCGTATGAGACATAATTTACATACTTTTTGTTTTATTGAAAGACTTTTGAAAGAGAGTACGTTTAATATATTAAATCCTAGAGTTTTTCTTGAAATCTTCAGGCGTTTTACCAAGTATAGATTTAAAAATCTATATGTAATGTGTGCAAGTGCATATGCTGCTGATGATTTATTTTTAGCAGGCTTTCCAAAATCAAAGTGTTACAAATGGGGATATTTTCCTGATGTGAATATCTTTGATATCAAAGAAAATCTTTTACAAAAGAAAGAGGATAGTAATAGGATTTTAATTTCATGGGTTGCTCGCATGATAGATTGGAAACACCCTGAAAAACCTGTATTATTGGCAAAGTTGTTAAAAGAAAAAGGCTACAATTTTGAAATTAATATGTTGGGAGAAGGTGGGCTTGAGGCTAACATTCGACAGCTCATAAATGAAACGGAAGTCGAAGATTGTGTCTTCTTGAGAGGTGTAAAACCTTATAAAGAAGTTCGTAATTACATGAAAAAAAGCAATATTTTCATTTTTACTTCTGATAGAAACGAAGGTTGGGGTGCTGTCTTAAATGAGGCTATGAACAGTGGTTGTGCTGTAGTTGCTGACAAACACATTGGCTCAGCACCATTCCTTGTACATGATGGTGTTAATGGTTTCCTTTATGATGGTTCTGTAGACGATCTTTATAATAAAGTATCTAAATTAATAGACGACACTCTATTAAGGGAACAATATGCTTCAGCTGCATATAGTACAATGATTAATGTTTGGAATGCAGAAAAAGCATCACAGAGATTTTTGTCGCTCGCAAGTAATCTCATTACAGGTAGCAATAATAAAATTGATATTGGACCTTGCAGTTTAGTATAATATGAAATTATTGTTCTATTTGACTAGATATCCTGGTGTTGGCGGGATTGAGTGTGTTTCAAAAATGTTAGCCGATAATTTGTCTGCAGATAAAGATGCAAAGTATAAAATTGAATTTGTGTCACATATTCAGCAGACAAGTGTGGAATCGTCTGATTATCCTGTGTACTTTATGCCAGATGGCATAAAGTGCAGTGCTGACAATTTTAAGTACTTCGACAACTTATTAAAAAGGGGGAATTACGATTGTGTTATTTTTCAAGATTCATATGCACCGATTGAAGATATTGTTTGCAAACTATCTCATAAATACAACATTCCGCTATTAGTGTATGAACATAGTTCTCCAAATCATATTTATGTACAGAATTTTGGTAAATTACTTTCGGTTCGAGGCATACTGCAGAGACTTAATTTTGTTCGCACCTTGAAATATAGACTTCGACAACATAAGATTTTTAACTATAGTTCAAGATATGTACTTTTGTCAAAATTCTATATACCAGATTTCTGTCGTTTATCATTCTGTTCTTCAAATAATGATAAATTACGCTATATCAATAACCCTGTAACAACCTTTAATTATGTGGGGGACGGAGAAAAACAGAATGTAATATTGACAGTTTGCCAACTTGTTTCATTAAAAGCAGTAGATAAAATGCTTATAGTTTGGGAGCAATTGTCGAATATATTGTCTGATTGGAGATTTGAAATAGTTGGAGATGGACCAATGAGACATGAACTAGAAAATTTCGTAAAAGAGAAGCAGATTAAGAGGGTTACATTTATAGGCTTCGCTAATCCTGCTCAATATTATAGTAGGTCAAAGATCTTTTGGATGGCTTCTACATTTGAAGGATGGCCAATGACCTTGTGCGAAAGTATGAATTTTGGTTGTGTGCCTATAGTGATGAATACGTTTTCATCAGCTCAGGATATTATTGCAAATGGAGTGAACGGTTTTTTGATAGATAATTATAGTTTAGAAGAATTTATTGATAAAACTCTGTTACTAGCAAACAACCAAGTATTGCTTGAAGAAATGGGGGTTACTGGCAAGAAGTCACTTGAACGTTTTACTACAGACAAAATAATAAAAGCGCACAAACAATTGTTAAATGAAGTCATAACCAAAAGGAAAATGCTATGAAGGTTCTTTGGATAACAAATATATTATTCCCTGAGGCTGTAAATATTTTGAGTAAGTCCAATGAGAGTCTCAAAAATTCGGGTGGTTGGTTGCTTTCATCTGCCCAAGGGCTTGTTAAAAATGGTGGTGTTGAATTGGTGGTTGCATCACCAACAACATTGGTGACTAAATCAATTTCAATTAAGGGGGAGGATATTACATATTATGCTATTCCTGCCAAGTACGAACATCATACTGATGCTAGCCTTGAAGCAGTTTGGAAAGCAATTGTTGATGCTGAGCATCCTGATTTAGTTCACATTCATGGTACTGAATACTCTCATGGCTTAGGCTTTCTAAATGCAAATTTAGGTGTCAAGACGATTGTTTCAATGCAGGGTGTGGTGTCTGCAATTGGTCAGTATTATTTGGAAGGACTTTCAAATTGGGATATAATTCGAAACACTAGCTTGATGGAACTATTTTACACAGGAACTCTATTTAAAAGAAAAAAACAGTATTTAAAGAGAGGTCGGGAAGTCGAGTATCAATATCTTCTAAAGGCTGATTATGTAATAGGTCGAACATCTTTTGATAAAGCATGGATTAATTATTTAAATCCACAGGCGAAGTATATATTTTGCAATGAATCACTACGAAATGAATTTTATAAATCAATTTGGTCTTATGAAAGCTGCTGCAAACATTCCATATTCTTGAGCCAGGTTGGATATCCAGTTAAAGGGTTTCACCAAGTTCTGAAGGCTTTGCCAAAAATTATTGAAAAATATCCAGATACGGTTGTTAGAATAGCAGGAGCTAATATAATCAAAGCATCAAGTTTTAAATCAAAGTTGCTGAAATCCTCTTATGCTAGAATTATCGAAAACTTGATTAATAAATATAATTTAGTAAATTCAATAGAATTTTTAGGTAACCTCGATGCGGAGCAGATGAAAAATGAGTATTTACGTTGCAATGTGTTTATTTGTCCCTCGACTGTTGAGAATAGCCCAAATTCTTTAGGTGAAGCTCAGGTGTTAGGTGTACCCACTGTTGCTTCTTTTGTTGGTGGTGTTCCTGATTTTATACCTTCTCAAAAATACGGAGGCGTATATAGATTTGACGATACTCCTGCAATGGTGAAGGTGGTTTGTGATGTATTTGCTAATCAAGATAGTTATGACCGCAATGAAATAAGACAAATGGCATTAGAGCGCCACAATAGAGAAGTGAACCGGGAACGTTTAATATCAATTTATAAATCTGTAGCGAAGTGAAAGACATATTATCGTCATTTAACTTGCATTTTTCCTGTGCGGTATTTTTTTTATTGATCGCATATTGTCCAGCTGTTGATTATCGTTGTGACTGGTTTGTGACCATATTACCGCTCTTGGTATTAATTTATTCAATAGCCAAAAAAATGGGGTTACCCGCGTTGACTAAACTTTTATTAGTTGCATTTTTATACTCGCTATTTGAATACTGGGTAATGCATCGTCAGGTAGATTTTGTTACAGAAATACGAAATCATATGATGGCATTTACACCACTATTATTGTGTGTGTATTTCGATAAAGAATATTCTCGAAAAACAGCACTAGCATTTATTCAAATCTCTCTGATCTTAGTACTGATAACAAGCATTACAACAATATTGGGGTTGGATGTATACCCTGATGCATCTCGTAAATTAGCTAGTAGGGGTAATAAATTGTTGGTTGATATATGGTATCAAATGAATATTGGCGGTTTTGATTTTATTTATTCGTTAGTTTTGCTTTTGCCAATTACCTATTGGATGATTCAAAGAAGTGATAAGAAGTTTAAAATTGTTAACACTATAATTTTTATAATAGAGTTGTATTGTATTTATAAGAGTTCCTATACAACAGCCCTTGTAATGTCTCTTATTTCGCTTTGTATGGTGATTGTAAATATACAACCTCATTTAAAACCTTTTTTTTATTTTTTAGGTTCTGTATTTTTTCTTTTATCAGGTACAGGCGCTTTATCCGACATGATTCTTTGGTTAAGCACGCAAGTTGAATCGTCCTATGTTGCCGATAGGCTATTACAACTTTCGATGGTATTGAATGGAACTGATGTAAATGATATTGGCACTGAATCTACAAATGATCGACTAGTGCTTTATAAAACGGCTTTAGATAGTTTTTTGAGTAGCCCTATATGGGGTAACAATATTTTTACTTTCAATAAAGAGTTGTTAGCAGGTCATTCTGTCGTGCTTGACACACTCGCTGGTGCTGGGCTAATAGGCATTGTTTTTGTAATTGTAATTTTTAAGAAACTGTTTAAGAGTACTGTTACAAGAGTCAACAATAAGGTTTCTTCCTTCGTTGTAATTCCGTGGGTTATGTTTATTGCTATTTCAGCTGGAAATCCATCTGCATTCTTGTTGTTGTATATGGTAATATTTACATTCAGTTCATTGGTACAGAGAGTTGAATTTGAAGAAAATCAAGAATATGAGTAATAGTATGAATAATATTAAAATAGGAGTTGTTATTTCATACATAACTCAGTTCTCAGGAATTGTAATATCACTCTTTTATATCCCAATAATGCTACGTATGTTGGGGCAGGAAGAGTATGGTCTTTATGCTTTGGTACAGTCAATTGTTGCGTATTTACAGATGTCTGAAATGGGGATTGGTATAACAGCAACGCGTTACAATGCCAAATATATTGCTATAGGAGATGGAAACGAACAGGAAGGTGCAAATGGTATGTTTAACCTGTTGTATCTCGGAATAGCTACCTTTTGTACTTTGGTAGGAATTTTAGTTTACTGGAAAATTCCCAATTGGTATGATCACTATAGTGATGAGAGTATAAGTTTGATACAGGTTTTATTTGTATTTGCTATGGCAAATTTGGTTATAACCTTAGTCTTTAAGATCTATAATGCGATTGTCATTGCTTATGAGAAGTTTATTTTCCTCAAACTTTTGATGCTTATAGTCACTGTAATGGGGCCTGTGGGTATGCTTTGTGTTTTATATATGGGCTATCGTTCTGTGGGTATGTTATGTGTAACAACGGTGTTTAGCCTTTTGACCGGTTTGGCTCAGTTATTTTATTGTAAGAGGGTTTTGCGTATTAAATTTCGCTATAAAAATTTTCCAAAAGCATTGTTTGGCACAATATTTTCGTTCACTGCTTTTGTGTTTTTAAATTCAATCGCGCATCAGCTTTTCTCTAATTCAGATAAAATTGTTATAAGTATGTTTTTGGCTGAAGCCTCAATTGCTGTGTATGCAATTGTTGTTCAATTCCAAATGTATTTTTTCAATTTCTCCAATATTATTTCAGGTTTTTTTCTTCCTCGTTTTACAAAATCGGTAGCAAAAACCGGAAAAGTTAACGCCAAGTTAATGGAGGAAATCGTTAGAACTGCACGAATTCAATTCTTTATCGCTTCCATGATTTTTGGTGGTTTTATTGCAATTGGAGAAGCATTTATTGTGCGTTGGGTTGGCGATGAATATCGTATGGCCTATATTTTAATAGTCTTTGTTTTATTGGTAGAATTAATCGGTTCACCACAGTCGATGTTTAATTCACTTATGCAAGCGCTTAATTTGCACAAAGGTCGCAGCATTATTAGTTTGTGCTTTGCTGTAGTGAAGATATTTGTGGTGATAGCTTTGGTATACAAGCATGGACTGATGGGTTGTGCAATTGGGTATTTTATAGGATATATGCTAAGATTTATTGCATATAATATATATTATGACAAAAAAGGTATTTCAATGAAATATTTTTGGAGTAAACTGATTCCGCTCTTTTGCAAAATGAGTGTGCTATTAGTAGCTTTATTTTTTGTTTTTAGGGAAATATTCATTGGATATTCTATAAATAGTTATATTACGATTGCTTTTTCAGCATTCGTATATTTGATTCTATTCTGTGTAGTTAGTTGGTACATAATGATGACAGACTACGAAAAGGATATTGTTAAGCGTGAGTGCAGCAAATTGAAGATAAAGAAATGAAAACATATACGATTAGGGAAGTCCAGGTCTTATATCTTGGAATGATTCAACGCTATGCAGAGTATTGTCAACAGAAAGATCTCACGTTCTTTATGGCGGGTGGTACTCTTCTGGGGGCGGTCAGAGAGCAAGGTTTTATACCTTGGGACGATGATGTTGATTTTGCGATGCCTCGTCCTGATTATGAAAAGTTTATACGCGAGTATAAAGGCGAACTCATATTAAATGTTGTTGGTAAAACCGCGGCATACAATCTCCCCTATATGAAAGTCAAACATCCAGAAATAGATTGTGTTAAAGTTGTAGACGATACATATAAAATAAATGGTGTGTTACCAATCGCTTTTGATGTATATCCTATGGATGGGCTTGGTGGTAGTAAAAAACATGCCTGTTTACACGCCAAGAAAGTCTACTGGATGCGATATCTGTGTTACCTGAATGTAACATCAGATAAGTCTACAAATATAATATCAAATATTGGATTATCAATTATCCGTATGTTACCACAGAGGTTATTGCTTTTTATTCAAATGTTAATGATGAGGTTTAATCAATACTCAAGCAGTAAGTATGTGACTCGCTGGAGGTTCCCTAATGGAAATGTTGATGTCTATGAGAAGAATATATTTGACATTAAGGTGCTGATACCTTTCGAAGATTTGTTTCTGCCAGCGCCATTTGACTTTGACAATTTACTTAGCTTTGTATATGGCGATTATAAAACGCCTATTAGAGAGAATGAAGGTTTAAGACATGACGTAACAAGGATCACAGTAAACTAAATTACTACTATTTTTTTATAAACAGAATTGACATTCATGTGATAAAACACTTTGTGGATGCGAGTTATTGGTTTTTATATATATGTTTTATGAAGAAAGTTTCCATTCTTGTGAGATTATTTGAGGGTATTTATCATCACTTGACCAAAGGGACCAAGTATTTTCCTGAGTTTTTGACATACAAGGGTATAAAGCTTGGCAAACGTATATGGTGGGGTGATATGAAAACGATCTCAATTGATTATTCACGCCCTTCGTTGGTTGAAATAGGTGATGATGTAAGAATTAATACTGGTTTTACATTAATGACCCATGATGCCTCTAATATGGTTTTGAGAAGACTATTTAACGATTTCGTTCCAAGTTCTGGTAAAGTTAAAATCGGTAATAATGTATATTTTGGCCGTTGGTGTACAGTCTTAAAAGGTGTGGAAATCGGTGACAACTGTATTATTGGATATGGATCTGTTGTAACAAGAAGCATACCTGCTAATAGTGTTGCTATCGGTAGACCAGCAAAGGTGCTTTGCTCGATTGAGGACTACTACAATAAACGAAAAGAACATTGCATTGAAGAGGCTTTGGACTATGCGCGCAGTATACAGGAGCGCTTTGGCAGAAAGCCTGAAGTCAATGAATTCTTTGAAGAATTCCCTCTCTTCCTGAAAGGAGATGAGTTGAATGATCAGTTGCCAATCAGGGAGCAGTTACGTGATTCTTATGAATATTATAAGAAGAACAATGTTCCTGTATTTGACGGTTTCGATGACTTTTTGAAACACGCAGGTATATTATGAAAGTAGTTTTTTTCTCCAAATTTTATCCTCGTAAATTTCGCGATGCTTATTTAAAAGATAGCAGAGCAGGACTTGCTGCCGCAGCTGATGCGCATCAGTATGCGTTGGCACTTGGTTTTAAAGAAATTGTTGATGACTTAGAAATAATAAATGTTCCAGCATTATTTCCTTATCCGCGTCGTCATAAAAAAGTATTTATTGATAGTCAGAAGGTTGTAGAGAACGGCCTTACGATAGATAATGTTGGATATTGTAATGTGCAGTGGATTCAACCAATCAGTAGATATTATAAAGCTCGAAAGAAAATTGAAGAGCTCATTAAAACAACAAATGACCTAGTTTATATAATCGTATATTCAACGGCGCCATATTCATTGCAGTGTGCAATCGAGATGAAACAGAAGTTCGATAATGTTCGAATTTCTGTTATCATCCCAGATTTACCAGAGGATATGGAACATAAAGTTCCTGTGATTACCCATATTGCGAACAGTTTTTATAGCATTTTCTTTAAGCCATTTGACGAATATATGAAGCATTTTGACTCTTATGTTCTTCTTACTAAGTATATGCAAGAAAAGGTAAAATGCGATGATAATAAGTTTATTGTTAGTGAAGGTGTTTATGATGAAACTATAACGCCAAGGCTTATTCAACAAGTACCGACTGGCGTTTTTCGAATTTTTTATTCTGGCATGATGCATAAAAGATTTGGCGTTATGAATATTGTAGAAGCGGTAATAAAGTTAAAAGACCTGAATATAGAATTACTCCTTTGCGGCTACGGAGATGCTGTTACGGATATTCAAGAAATCTCTCATCGCGATCATCGTATCAAATATCTAGGCATAATACCAAGAGATGAAGCATTAAAAATACAATGTGAATCATCGTTGTTGGTTAATCCGAGAATCCCCGATAATAATCCTTTTACGAGATATTCATTTCCATCAAAGACACTTGAATATTTTGCATCAGGTACACCTACTTTGATCTATCAATTAGATGGAATACCAAAAGAATATTACAACTATTGTTATAGCCTTGATAAGCAAAATACAGATGTAGATTCACTTTCGGACAAAATTCTTGAAATAAAAAACCAAGCGGCGGATAGTCGCCAATTGTTGGGTTTAACAGCAAGAAATTTTGTGTTGAATAAAAAAAATCCGAAGTATATGGCTGGAGAAATCGTTGAACTTTTGAAAAGAACTATTTAATGACTAAAATATCGGTAATAATTCCTTGTTTTAACGCAAGTTCTCAGATATTAAAATGTTTGCAAATGTTGGAAAATCAGACATTTACAGATTTTGATGTTGTTTGTGTCGATGATTGTTCAATTGATAATACAGTTTCTGTTATAGAGTCTTTTATGGAGTCAACGCATCTCCATATTAGTCTGTTGAAAAATAGGTTTAATTCGGGTCCTGCATATTCTCGAAAAAACGCTGCAGAGCATTCTGAATCGGAGTATTTGGCTTTCTGCGATTCAGATGACTGGTATGATTCTGACTATTTAGAAAAAGCGAATGAAGTAATATTAAGAAGGGGTTCAGACATGGTGGTTATAGGCTATAAAATGATTGTTCCGAAAGGTCAAACCATACAGCATAGTTTTTGTAAAGTAAAGTTAGAAAGTGCAGATAAATCCGCTGTTTATGTAGCTGGTATTAGTGCTCTTTGGTCCTTAGTGATTAAAAAGGATTTGTTTTTAAGTGTACCACACCCAAATCTTAGAAATGGCGAGGATATGGCTGTAATACCTCTATTTATTGAAAAATCAAAAGATATTACTATATTACCAGATAGGGTATATAATTATGTTAGTAATCCTCAGTCTGCTTCTAATAAAGCAAGTATAAAAGTCGTTGAATCATTGTTAGCTTCTTTTGAACATGTTGAAAAAAACATGAGTCCTTCTAGTTTTATATTTTTAGAATATATAGGTGTTCAGCGAATATTGTATGGTACAATTCTTAATTTGTTTAAGGTTTCATGCAATAAGGAAAGAGCCAATTTGATCGTTGAAAACTTTTTGTCGAAATATCCTAATTGGGAAAGGAATCCGTATATTAAATACATTCCGAAATTCAAAAAACTATTTATATACCTTGTGGCAAGACGATGGTATGTAGTAGCTTACTATATGAGTATTATGCATAAAAAAATTACAGTATGAATAAATTCTCTGTCCTTATTTCAATCTATAAAGATGAGAGAGAAAAGTGGTTTAGAGAAGCTTTAGATAGCGTTCTAAACCAAACTATTCTTCCTACTGAGATTGTACTTGTAAAAGATGGTCCTTTGACACCGGAATTAGATATGGTTATTGCTGAATATTTAAAAAAATGCCCTATATTTAAAATTGTTGTTAATGAAAAGAATTTAGGTCTTGGTCTTGCATTAAGAAAGGGTACATTAGAATGTTCATACGATATTATTGCAAGGATGGATACTGATGACATTATCACTCCTAATCGTTTTGAAAAAGAATTGAAAAAAATTGAAGATGGATATGATGTCGTTAGCTGTTGGTCTTTATTTTTTGAAGATGATTTGAATAATCAGGTTGCGATAAAGAAGCATCCAGAAAAGCATGAAGATATAGTCAAGAAAGCTCATAAACGTTCTCCAATTTGCCATGCTGGTTGCATGATGCGTAAAAATGCTCTGCTTAAAGCTGGTAATTATCAAAATTGCCATTATTATGAAGATTATCACTTGTGGGTAAGAATGATTATGTCGGGGGCAAAGTTCTATAATATTCAAGAAGTTTTATATTATGTTAGAACATATCCAGCACTTGTTTCTAGAAAAGGCGGTTGGTCTTACGTGCAACATGAGATTTCTGTGTTTAAATATTTTAGATCAATTGGTTTTTATACATATTGGGATTTTATTCGTAATTCTGTAATTCGATTTTGTGTCAGAATGACACCTGAGGTATTGAGGGCTCATATAATGAAAATCGTATGGAACTATAAAACTAATTAATATGGGAAAATTAGATTTAAGTTTGTCCTTTAGATTTTTAAGATTAATTGGCCTGAATTTTCCTGAAGAGGAATATAGCCAAGTATCTTTTATTGCAATATTTAAACAATTTTTTTTGTCTATATGGAGGTGTTTTTTACTTAGCACCATGAATTGGTCGATTCTTGAGCCTATCAATCCACGATTATTAAGACCAGTAGTATTAAGATTGCTCGGCTGTAAAGTTGGTAAAGATGTATTCATTGGTGATCATATAAATGTGGATATGAATCATGCTGATTTGATAACAATAGAGGATCATGCTCACATTACAGGATGCACTATTTTGTTGTGCCATAAGAAAGATTTAAGTAATTATAAAAAGGGTGACGATTATGCTAAGATTAAGTATAAAACAGCTCCGATTACTATAGGAAAGGGGAGTTCTACAGGTACGGGAAGCATGATTATGCCAGGTGTAACCATTGGAGAAGGGGCTATTATCGGTGCTGGATCTTTAGTTACTAAAGACATACCTGCATGGACTATAGCAACAGGTAGACCTGCAAAAGTTGTAAAAGAAATCTCCGAGAGAAAAAAAGAGAATACACATGAATAAGATATTAGTAGTAGTTGCTCATCCTGATGACGAAGTTCTCGGAATGGGTGGAACAATTGCAAAACTTACAGCTCAAGGCAAGGATGTTTATGTACTTATCGTAACAGATGGTAGTTCGTCACAGTATAGGTATTCAGATGACCTTGATGCAATTTTTAATGTAAAAAAAACAGAGACACAGGCTTGCGCAGATGTGCTTGGCGTGAAGAAGGTTTATTATGGTGGATTGCCAGATATGAAACTAGATAACATCCCACATATCGATATTAACAAAGTTATCGAGAAGCATATCTACATGCTTGAGCCAGATACAGTTTTCACACATTTCTGGGGAGATGTGAATCTTGATCACCAAAATGTTTACAAGTCAACCCTTGTTGCTATTAGACCTGTTATGGGACAAGTTGTGAAGAGCTTGTATTGCTACAGAGTTCCTTCATCAACTGAGTGGACGCCAAACAAGGCTGACACAATGTTTATGCCTAATATATATGTGGATATTTCAGAGTTCGCTGAGCAGAAGTATGAGGCATTTAGCAAGTACTCAACTGAGCTTCGTGATTATCCACATCCTCGTTCAGTCCAGTATCTTCGTGAAGATGATATTGTAGCAGGTTTAAAGGTCGGTCTACCAGCGACAGAAGAGTTTGTTTTGTTAAGAGAGTTACTTTAGTCAATTACCAATGAAAAGAATATTTGATCTTGTCTTTGCTTTGTCATATCTAACAGTTTTTTGTTGGATATATCTACTAACATTCATTATTATTAAAATAGTAAGCCCTGGCCCAGCCTTTTATAAGGCGAGGAGAGTTGGCTTGCTTGGTAAGATTTTTGATTGTTATAAATTTCGCTCTATGCGAGTGGATAGCGGGAAGGTAAGGTTGACTACGCTTCATAACGATGATCGTATCTTTCCTTTTGGCAAATTCATCCGATTTGCAAAAATTGATGAGATGCCTCAGATTTTCAATATCTTAATTGGCGATATGAGTGTTGTGGGTCCAAGGCCTGAAGATGAAGAAAATGCGGTTCTGATGTACAAAGGCGAGTATAGACATATTTTGGATGTTAAGCCAGGACTAACAAGCCCTGCAAGTATATATGATTATACTCATGGCGAGTTATATGAAGATGAAGCACTTTATAAGAAGGAATTTCTACCTCAAAAAATGAAATTAGAACTGTATTATGTAAAGCATAATTCTTTCATTTTTGACATTAAACTCATCTTAAAAACTGCGCTTACAATCATCCAAAAACTTTGTGGTAAAACGAATTTTCCAAAACCGGATGAGTTGAAAAATTGTGTAGATTTATAGAAAGTTGACATGTTATTTGGATTATTTGATAATTTAAGACGTTTTGCAAGCGTTAATTGGCTTCAAAGCTTTCGGGTAAATTTGTATTATTTTCCACTTAAAAGGGCGATTAAATTACCAATATTGTTTGGTTATGGTGTGAAAATTGGCTCACTTGGAAATAGAAGGGCAGTTCAAATAGATTCAAAATTCGCTCAATTTTGTTTTTGTTTAAAAAGTGACCCTTTTAATATGGGGTATCGCAATAGCTATTGGAACTTGGAGAGAAATGCAATTGTAACTTTCAAGGGTACTTGTAGACTATCAAAGGGTACTATAATTAATGTTTTTAATGGTGGTCATTTAAGCTTTGGAGACAAGTTTACAGGAAACGCAAATCTCTTGTTAAGTTGTGCTTCGCATATCGAATTCGGCGATGATAATCTTTTAGGTTGGAACGTTACTATCATGGATAATGATGGAGGCCATTTGGTAGTTTCAAAAGATGGTGAAAAACAGCTCAATTCACCATCCCCCATCATTATAGGTGATCATGTTTGGATAGCAGCAGAAACTTCTATCCTTAAGAGTACACAAATACCTGCTAATTCAATTATTGGATTCAGATCAATACTTTGCGGTTTTAAGCATGCAGAACAAAATGTCGTTATTGCAGGCTCCACGCCACATATAGTCAAAAACGATATCAATTGGTTACATTAGAATTAATTAAAATATAAATTGTTATGGCTTACATTCCTGAAAAAACAATTTATCTTTGCCTCGCTCACATGAGCGAAGAAGGCTACGAACAGAAGTATGTAAAAGAAGCATTTGACACCAATTGGGTGGTGCCATTAGGCCCTAACGTAAATGCTTTTGAAGAAAGTTTGAAAGACTTCACTAAGAGAGGGGAGGTTGTTGCGTTGTCAGCTGGTACAGCTGCAGTTCATCTTGCGCTTATTGCTTGTGGTGTGCAGCCTGGGGATGAAGTGATTGTGCAGAGTTTCACATTTTGCGCATCAAGTCACCCAATTACTTATCTGGGGGCTACTCCAGTGTTTGTCGATTCGGAGGCGGATACTTGGAATATGGATCCAATGTTGTTGGAAGAGGCTATTAAAGATCGAATCGCCAAGACAGGTAAGAAGCCGAAGGCGATCGTTCCTGTTTATCTGTATGGTATGCCTGCCAAGATTGAGGAGATTATGGCGGTAGCTAATAAGTATGATATTCCGGTGATTGAGGATGCTGCCGAAGGATTGGGCAGTCGGTATGACGGACAGGTTTGTGGTACGTTCGGACGGTACGGGGTACTTTCTTTTAATGGAAATAAGATGATTACGACTTCCGGAGGTGGTGCATTAATTTGTCCGGATGAAGAGGCAAAAAGGAAAATCATGTTCTATGCTACCCAGGCTCGCGAGTCGTATCCTTATTACCAGCATGAAGAGATCGGTTATAATTACCGTATGTCGAATATCTGTGCCGGTATTGGACGCGGACAAATGACAGTATTGGAAGAACATATCGCCCATCATCAGCACACTTGCTGTCTCTATAAGGAGTTACTTGCCGGAGTAGAAGGTATTGTACTACATGAAAATCCATCTTCCCGGTTCGATAGCAACTATTGGCTGAATACAATCCTGTTTGATACAGACTTACATGTGAAAGGTGAAGAACATGCTTATGAAGTGGTTGTTCAGGGAGCTGTAGGTGGTGCTGCCGGAGTGACACACGAAACTTCTTCTTTGCATACGGATTGTGAGCCGAACAAGAATGTAGAGGCGATGCGTATGGCTTTGGATGCTGTCGGTATCGAATCTCGTCCGCTATGGAAACCGCTGCATTTACAACCCGTTTATAAAAATAATCCTTGTTATGTGAACGGTGTAAGTGAATCTTTGTTCAAGCAAGGACTTTGTTTGCCGAGTGGACCATGTGTGACGGATGAAGATGTGGCTTATATCGTAGAGGAAATTAAGAAGTTTATTCTGTAATGAATTTATTAGAATTTTAATAGAATAATATATTATGTCAGTATTCAAAGACAAAACCCTCCTAATCACCGGCGGCACCGGTTCTTTCGGTAATGCCGTCCTTCGGCGTTTCCTGGATTCCGATATCAAAGAAATCCGAATCTTTAGCCGTGATGAAAAGAAGCAGGATGATATGCGTCACGCTTTGCAAAATCCTAAAGTGAAATTTTATATTGGGAATGTACGTAACAAAACATCTGTGGATATCGCCATGCGTGGTGTAGACTATGTTTTTTCCGCAGCAGCATTGAAGCAGGTTCCCAGTTGCGAGTTCTTTCCGATGGAAGCTACCCGTACAAATGTAGAAGGTACAGAAAACGTGCTGCTTTCGGCTATCGAACATGGCGTAAAGAATGTAGTCGTCCTTTCGACCGATAAAGCGGCTTATCCGATCAATGCGATGGGAATCTCCAAGGCGTTGATGGAAAAGGTGGCGATTGCAAAAGGGCGTGAGCTGGGTGAAGGGGCGCAGACAACAATCTGCTGCACGCGTTACGGGAATGTAATGGCGAGCCGTGGTTCGGTAATCCCTCTTTGGGTGGAACAAATAGAACAAGGAAAACCGATCACTATTACCGATCCGGAAATGACTCGCTTCATGATGACCCTGGATGATGCAGTCGATTTAGTGATCTATGCCTTTACACATGGTCATAACGGTGATCTGTTCGTGCAGAAAGCACCGGCTGCTACTCTGTCTGTTTTGGCACAGGCGTTGAAAGAGACATACGCGCAGATCGATCCGAAGTATTTGGATACAGAAGTGAAGGTGATTGGTACGCGGCATGGTGAGAAACTGTATGAAACACTGGTAACCCGTGAAGAGATGGCGAAAGCGATCGATATGGGAGAGTATTACCGCATTCCTTGCGATACACGCGATCTGAATTATGACAAGTTCTTTACCGAAGGCAGCGAATGTCTGTCTAAGATTGAAGACTATCACAGCCATAACACCTCACGTCTGGATGTGGAAGGCATGAAAAAACTATTACTCCGTTTACGCTTTATTCAGGAAGATCTTGGGCTGATTGAACGGGCAAAACCAAGAGAAATCAGAAGCGAATAAAAAATAATAATGATATGAATATATTAGTTACCGGTGCCAAAGGATTCGTCGGTCGAAACCTTGTTTCCCAGCTGCATAATATCCAGTCGGGGAAAGCACGGAATTATCCTGTTTCGGGAACTGAACTAAAGGTTTTCGAATATGATATAGACAGCGATCCGGCTGAGTTGGATGTCTATTGCAAGAATGCCGATTTCGTTTTTAACCTGGCGGGTGTGAACCGTCCGAAAGATCAGGCGGAATTTATGAAAGGTAATTTTGGCTTTGCATCTACTTTGCTGGATACATTGAAAAAGTATAACAATACTTGCCCGGTGATGATCTCTTCGTCTACACAGGCGGCATTGGATAATCCGTATGGCGAATCGAAGAGGGCGGGAGAGAACTTATTATTCGAGTATGCAAAGGAAACCGGAGCGAAAGTCCTGGTTTATCGTTTCCCAAATGTGTTCGGAAAATGGTGCAGGCCGAATTATAATAGTGCTGTCGCTACTTTCTGTAACAATATAGCCAATGATCTACCTATCCGGGTGAATGATCCGGGCGTGGTTATGAATCTGGTGTATGTGGATGATGTGGTGGATGAACTGATTGCTGCTTTGTCGGGTGGGGAGCATCACGAGGGAGACTTTTGTGCCGTTCCTGTGATTCATACGATCACATTGGGAGGTATTGTTGACCTGCTTTATTCTTTTAAAGAAATGCCGAATAATTTAAGTGTACCTGATTTGGGCGATCCTTTCACAAAGAAGTTGTATTCGACCTATCTGTCTTATCTGCCGAAAGAGAAATTCAGCTATCCGGTACAGATGAAAACAGATGATCGCGGTAGTTTTACGGAGATTATCCGTACGCCTGACCGGGGACAGTTTTCAGTCAATATCTCCAAACCGGGGGTAACGAAAGGCCAGCACTGGCATCATACCAAGAATGAGAAATTCGTGGTGGTGAGCGGTCATGGCTTGATCCGGCTTCGTAAGATCGGAACGGATGAAGTAATCGATTTTGAGGTCAGCGGGGAAAAGATAGAGGTCGTGGAAATGATTCCCGGTTATACGCACAACATCATTAATCTTTCCGATACGGAAGAACTGGTGACTTTTATGTGGGCCAACGAACCTTTCGACCCAACCCGGCCGGATACTTATTTTGAAGAGGTGTAAAAAAAAGAAACATGAATAAACTGAAATTAATGACCATCATCGGTACCCGTCCGGAAATCATCCGTTTGGCTGCTGTTATTAAACGATGCGATCAGTACTTCGATCAAATCTTGGTCCATACCGGACAGAATTACGATTATACACTGAACCAGGTATTCTTTGATGATTTGGGACTTCGTGCTCCTAACTATTATCTGGACGCCGTAGGTGCGGATCTGGGAGAAACGATTGGGAATATCATTGCCAAATCGTATAAACTGATGGCGGAGGTGAAACCTGATGCCGTGCTGGTGTTGGGAGATACGAACTCCTGCCTGTCTGTTATCGGTGCGAAGCGTTTGCATATTCCTATTTTTCATATGGAGGCGGGCAACCGTTGTTTCGACGAATGTCTGCCGGAAGAAACCAACCGCCGTATCGTGGATGTGACAGCCGATGTCAATATGTGTTATTCGGAACATGCGCGCCGGTATCTGAATGCTGCCGGTACACCGAGAGAACGTACTTATGTAGTCGGTTCGCCGATGGCAGAGGTATTACATAATAACCTGGAACAGATCAAAGCAAGTGATGTACTGGAACGTCTGGGATTGAAGAAAGGAAAGTATATCTTATTGTCTGCTCATAGGGAAGAGAATATCGATACGGAAGCAAACTTCTTCAATCTGATGAATGCGGTAAATGCGATGGCAGAGAAATATGATATGCCCATTCTTTATTCCTGCCATCCCCGTTCCAGGAAATATATCGAACAACGTGGTTTCAAATTCGATCCGCGTGTGATACAGCATGAACCGCTGGGATTTCACGATTACAATCATCTTCAGATGAATGCCTTTGCAGTGGTATCCGATTCGGGTACGCTTCCCGAAGAAAGCAGTTTTTTCCTGTCTGTCGGCAATCCGATTCCGGCGGTATGTATCCGTACCAGTACGGAACGTCCGGAAGCATTGGATAAAGGCAACTTCATTCTGGCAGGCATTACGACCGAGCAAGTTTTGCAGGCGGTAGATGTGGCTGTCGAAATGAATAAGGATGGTGCTTGTGGGATCCCTGTTCCCAACTATGTGGATGAGAATGTTTCGGTGAAGGTAGTCAAGCTGATCCAGAGCTATACCGGAATCGTGAATAAAATGGTTTGGAAAAAATATTGAAACAAAAGTCATGCAACTAATTAATTCAATCTTATTAAACGAAGTAACGAAGCAAGCCCAAGAATCTCCCCGCTTGCGCATGAATCATAATTTCCACGACTCCCTGGATGCGAAAGCCCAGCGTTTGCTGAATGCTCTGGAGCCGGGGACTATTTTACCGATTCATCGCCATCCGCATACGGCAGAGACTTATTTGCTGTTGCGTGGGAAGATTCGGGTGATGTTTTATAATGATAAAAAAGAAGAAACAGAGTCGACCCTGTTGGATCCTTTGGCTGGAAGTTTTGGTGTACATATACCGGCTAATCAATGGCATACATTGGAGGTGTTGGATAGCGGCTCTGTGTTGTTTGAAGTAAAAGACGGCCCGTATACTCCGTTGGGGGAAAACGATTTGTTGAAGTAAGAAAATAAGAAGGGAGTACCTCCCTCATATCGGCAGTGTACTCCCTCTTCTTATATCGCTTACGCAATAAACCATTTATACAAACACCCAACCCCGCCCATCAGCATCAGGCTATATCCGGACATTCCGAGCCAGTCGGCTCCGGGAGGGAGGTTTTCTTGCCGGGTTCCCCAGTCCCCCTGTCCGAGAGCGAGAGTATCGCTCCGATGCAGGTCAGGGTCACTTCCGTCTCCCGCATCAGGAGGGAGAGGAGGCTCAGCAGGAGCAGGCAGAGGATGAGGACAGGGGCAGTCACCGGCTGCCGGCTTTCGCTTGCGGGGAAAGATGATCCGGGCAAGGCTGGTGAGGAAGTTGAGAATTGTTTCAAGGACATTCATGGGAATTGAAAATTATAAATTGAAAATTGAAAATTAATTGACCGATAACCGCTCTATCGACCGGCAGATCGACACTAGCATACGCTGGTAAGCGGCACGGTTGTCACCGTTCACTTCACTGATGTATTTGCTGTAGGCAATCTCTTTGGCGTAAGCCGCAGGGTGGAAGGTGAGAGTCGCTGCCACAGGATAGGCAGAGTGGATCAGACGGGCGAAGTCGAGGAAACTGTCTTCCGGTGAAGCGTACCGGCGGAACCATAAGGTCGGACGGCCGGTGACGGCAGACAGGTCGGTGCGGTCGCCTTTCCAGAAAGGGTTGGGATGACCGTAAGCCGTGATACCGAAAAAGTTGTTATGTTCCTTGCAAAGCGTACTTTCGCCCCAGCCGGTTTCGATGGCGGACTGGGCCAGGATGATGACCGGGTTCATTCCGAATTGCACTCCCGCCTTTTGGGCGAGAGGCAAATATTGTTTGATGAAATCTTGCTTTTTCATGGTGCGTTATTACTCGATTTCAGGACGGTCACTCCCCGAGCCGCTGTTGCCGGAAGGGGTGATCGGTACAATTTTCTCAAATTTCGGTTTCGCTGTGACTTCTTTCAGCATGGGACCCGGTGTGAAAACGATACGACCCTTTTTGAACAGACTCGTGGTGAAATCATCGGCAACCGCTGTCCCCTTGCTGCCAGCCAGCATACGGAAGTTACCGAAATCGCCCACCTGGACCACTTCGCCGTTTTCCAGATGTTGGCGCATAACGTATAACAAACCGTCGATCACTAACATGACATCACCGCGTGAAGCCGTAGAATAAGAAGCAATGATTTCGCAGAGTTTGTTGAACTCCAGTTTCTGTTGGGCACGGATCTGGCCGTAATACAGCTTTGAACCGGCAGCAGCATCTTTACTCTTGTCAAGACGCTGTACTAAATGATACTTTAAAGCCATGGGAAATAATTTTTTAATTTGACAATGTGCCAATATGCCAATGGAAATACTCCGAAAGCTATTGACGATTAACTGGTTGGTTATCGATAACAATACAAAGGTACATCAGCCGAAAAACGCAAATTCCTATCTATCCTTCAACGGGAAGATCGATGAATATTTGTTCTTATTTTCAGTTCAGTATTAGAAATAATTGAACCTACTTTTCCCTTGATGGAAAAGTAGTCAAAAGATCAAGGCTCAACCGGCTTCACTGCTCTGGTGAAAGACTCCGCTGAAAAATCCGAAACTCGCTTCGCTCAGACAACGGATTTTTTTAACCGCTTCGTCTTCCCCCTTCGCGGACGTTCACCCGCTTAGGCCTTTCCCAGGAAGCTGTGCTTCCTCTTAGGATGGCCGGTACCGGTACTTATAGAACAAAAACTATCGGATTTAACAGGTAGTATCGGCAATCCCAGGAGAACGCAAAGCGTTCTATGAAAGGCCTCATCTGGTGAGCGTAAAGCGAAGCATCTGTAGAGAGCGCCCGGAGGCTGTGCTGTTTGAGCGTAGCGAGTTCACAGACGACAGCGAACGCAGGATGCTGAGTAGCGAAGCAGATGCAGCCTTGATCTTTTGGTTACTTTTCTATCAAGAGAAAAGTAACATTCACTTCTGATAATAATTGATCTATTCGCAATGCTCAATGTCTGTATTAAGGGGCGCAAATGAATATGATTGAATCTCTTGAAATAATTGAGAATCATGGCGATTATGTCGTTTTTATTTTGTAACTTCAGGGCATGTAAAACAACGGAGGAGGAAATATGGAAGAAGGAAAATTCAAGATCAGATCGTATGGTTGGCAGGAGTTGGCATTGCTGTATGGAGAGGGACTGACACCCGAATCGTCTACCAAAAGATTAAGCAAATGGGTACAGGTCAATCCTTCGTTGACAGACGAACTGGAACGGTGCGGATGGAAGAAAGGGAAAAAGATTCTGACACCCATACAGGTGCAGGTTATCGTCCGTTTCCTGGGCGAACCGTAAGTGAGAAAACAGATAGTTATGCGTGGCGGATTACATAGTTATCCGTATGCGATTATATAGTTAGGAAATTGACAATTAAAAGAGGCTTTCTGACAGCATAATACAATTGTCATATGAACTTATTTATCAAAAAACATATCGATCTGATCAAGATCGTAAAAAAAGAATCGGCGCTTTGACAGGTAGAAACCTTGCGTATACGTACCTGGAGGAAGTAATCGAAAAGAACGATGATAAAATCGGTCTGGTATTAATGCTCATCCCTGTCCTGGCATGCAATGACACGAAAAACACGAGTCGTTGGGATAGTCTGCGGACGCAGTTTTTCGAAAACAATAAAGAATTGATCCTGCTTCAACTCGGATACACGAATCTGGTCGAGGCTTTTGAAAAAATTCCATTGGATGAAAAGGGAAAGACGAAAGTGATAGAACTGTTTCTCGAAATGAGAGAAGCCGGTTTACTCGGAGATATCTCTTACGGGAGATTGGCCGCCGCCCTGCTCACTATTTTTGAAATGAATTGTACGAAAGAATACCTCAGTTCACATTTGAGTCATTCGTAGTATAGATTATACTAGTTTAACAAACTGTATTTACACAAAAATACGTATTTTAATTTTATAACCTGTTGTCAGAAAGCCTTCTAAAGAAATAAAATGCGGAAAAAAGCGGGTTGCCATCCGTTTCCGAACCGTCTACTTTTGTCTTCGTAATGCAAGTTGAAAATCAATGTTTATTTTTTATATGTTCTTTTAAGAAGTTCTTTAATATATATAGAAAATAGGGTAATGCGTCTCAAAAGCGTTTCGAAAAAGCTTAAATCTATTTGTTAACCGGATGAGTAGCGTTTTAAAAGTGTTTCAAATTGCGTTTCAGATGTTACACGTTAAAGTAATACACATGAGACAAGAAAACAAAGAACATGAACGGGTGGCTCTCGAATATATGGGGCATTCATTCGTAAAAGTACCCAGAGTCTTATATGCTAGGGTATTGAGTTTGGAGAAAGAAGAAAAAATGTTAGCCAGGTTGCATTTGGTTTTGTTTATTTCATGCAACTTCGATGACAGGGTGGTGAAATTGGGAAATAACCAGGTAATGAGTTACAGAGGGGAGTATGTAGGCACGTATCGTGAGCTGTCGCGATTGTCGGGAATACCTTTCGGCTCGATCAGCCGCTTGCTTGAAAAACTGGAGAAAAGAGAACTGGTAGAGATAGTCCGGGTACCGGGCGGCTCTGTCATCCGCGTAAACGGATACGATAAATTCTGTTTTGCTTCGGAGAAGGAATACAAGTTGCGTGACACTGCTAAAACCAGTCGGACGAACGAAGCGAAACAGGCGGAAGATGCCGCAGCACGCCTGTCGGAGGCTGAGGCCAAGATAGGGGGAAGAAGCAAGCAATATCCAAATAAAAACGTTAACTGAATCGACCATGGCAACAGAGAATATCGAAAATAAAATATTCGCAGGAGAAAACAACATCAGTGTGGAACAGGTGGAAGAAGCCGTTATCAGCGCCTTGCTGCTCGATGCCGGAGCGATAGTGGGCACCTTTCCCGTCTTGAAACCGGAGATGTTCAGCCGTCCGGACCTGGCATTTATCTATCAGGCAGTCAGCAATCTTTACGACAAGGGGGAAACGGTGGATATGATCACGGTCGATACCGAAATGCGTAAGACCGACGAGAAACGTTGGAAGGAATGGGGCGGTATTAAACGAATGGCTTCGTTGGTAGGACGCATACGCCATATTTCGGGTTTGCCTTATTATGTGGAAGAGGTGAAAAGACAGTATATGCTCCGCCTGTTGAACATCCTTTTTGTGACGCTGGGCGCAAAGGCGGCCGGGTTCGAGTCTTCTTACACACTGTTGATAGAAGAGGCGGAGCGGTCGTTGCTCGAACTGCGTGGGAGATGCACGGTGGGCAAACCGCTCGAACGTATCGGATGTACGGCCAACGAGGTGCTTCAGATGCATCGTGAACGGTTGAACACGGGGAATGACAGAATGCGTATCCTGTCGGGAATCGAAGAGTTCGATTACGTGACGGGCGGACTTTACAACGGTGAACTGTTGGTGGAAGGCGGACGTCCGAGCGACGGAAAAACGGCTGTCGCCATGCATATTGCCATGAATGTAGCGCTTTCGGGAAAAGCGGTCTGTTTCTTCAGCCTGGAGATGACGGCTATGCAGACGATGAACCGTCTTTTTGCCGGTTATGCTAGTGTGGATGCTGATCATTTACGTATCGAGGGACTGACGACGGCTGAACTGGAACGCATGGAACGGCTGGCGGGAAAG
>ERZ856578.1805-NODE-1805-length-38186-cov-27.548007_pt1 | contig 38186 bp, 39 predicted proteins | sample MGYA00514384_ERZ856578 | MGnify/ENA primary metagenome ERZ856578 (study PRJEB29103, sample SAMN06111958) | human gut metagenome | biome: human gut; feature: ankylosing spondylitis patient; material: healthy_person | host: Homo sapiens | place: China:Hangzhou...
GACGCCCGAGCAGTTCCGCGAGTTCCGCGGCGATATCGGCAAGCCCGCCGTAAGCCCGTACCGCGACCGCTCCGTCGAGGAAAACCTCGACCTGTTCGAGCGCATGAAAAACGGCGAGTTCCCCGAGGGCAGCCGCACGCTGCGCGCAAAAATCGATCTTGCCTCCGGCAACTTCAATATGCGCGACCCGGTCATTTACCGCATCCGCTATATGCACCATCACCGGCAGGGCGACAAGTGGTGCATCTATCCGATGTATGACTTTGCCCACCCCATTCAGGACGCGCTGGAGGGCATCACGCACTCTCTGTGCTCGCTGGAATTCGAGGCGCACCGCCCGCTGTACGACTGGGTGGTAAACAACGTCTCCGTTCCCGCCAAGCCCCGGCAGATCGAGTTTGCCCGTCTCGGCATCGACCACACCGTCATGTCCAAGCGCAAGCTGCGCCAGCTGGTCGAGCAGAATTATGTCTCCGGCTGGGACGACCCGCGTATGCCGACGCTCTGCGGTCTGAGAAGAAGAGGCTACACCAGCCATTCCATCCGCGATTTCTGTGAGCGCATCGGCGTGGCGAAGTCCGCCAACACTGTGGAATACGCGCTTCTGGAGCACTGCCTGCGCGAAGATCTCAACGACACGGCAGAGCGCACCATGGCCGTTCTGCGCCCGGTGAAGCTCGTCATCACGAATTATCCGGAGGGCCAGACGGAAACCTTTGAGGTTGAAAACAACCCCGTCCATCCCGAACAGGGCACGCACACCGTCACGTTCTCCCGCGAGGTCTGGATCGAGGCGGACGATTTCCTCCCCGAACCCATCCCCAAGTACAAGCGCCTGTACCCCAACGGCCCGGAGTGCCGTCTGAAGGGCGCGTATCTCATCACCTGCACCGGCTGCAAGCAGGCCGCCGACGGCAGCATCGAGGAAATTTACGCGACATATGACCCCGATTCCCGCGGCGGCGATCCCGCCGACGGCCGCAAGGTCAAGGGCGCGACGATCCACTGGGTCGACTGCAAAACAGCGGTCGACGCCGAGGTGCGCCTGTATGAGAACCTCTTCTCCGACGCCCAGCCCGACGGCCCGGACAAGAACTTCCTCGACTGCCTGAACCCGGACTCCCTGACGGTCCTGACCGGCTGCAAGGTCGAATCCGCGCTCGTCGAAGAGGCAAAGAAGTACGACGCCGAGGGCGAGGGCCGCACGGCAAAGACCGCTGCGGGCTTCCAGTTCATGCGCGTAGGCTATTTCTGCATGGACTCCCGCGACTGCCGCGCAGACCATCTGGTCTTCAACCGCAGCGTCCTGCTCAAGGACAGCTTCAAGCCGGGGAAATAAAAAACCAACCGCGCGCCGCTTTGCGGCGCGCGGTCTTTCTGTTTTATTGCAGATCCTTCTGCTTCGAGACATGCTCGCAGATGGCTGCAAAGGTCTTTTCGCTCAGGTCGTGCTCGACCTTGCAGGCGTCCTCCCGCGCGGTCTTTTCGTCGACGCCGATGCGGATGAAAAACTCCGTCAGCGTCTTGTGCCGGGTATAGATCCGGTCCGCGATCTCCATGCCGCTTTCGGTCAGTGTAATCAGCCCGTCGCGATCCATGGTGATAAAGCCGTTCTGTTTTAACTGTTTGGTCGCGTAGGTGACGCTGGGCTTCGTCACGCCGAGATGCTCCGCAACATCGATGGAGCGGACGTATCCGTGCTGCTCCTTCATCATCAGCATGGCTTCCAGGTAATCCTCTGCCGCTCTGTGTACACTCACAGCAAATTGCACCAACCTTTCCTTGAAATTATCTTCTACACTAACACACTTAACCAAAAAAAGCAAGTAAACATTTTTTTCGCTGAAACCTATTGACAAGCGAGGTTAGACGTGTTAAACTGTTGACTGGTTAGGGAGGTCTAACCTTTGTTTTTTCCTATTGGTTAGCCTGCCTTAATTGCAATTAAGCAGCTTGAATTACAGACAGACAGGGGGCGCAGGATTTGATGCCGCTTACACTCGCAGCAGCCGGTGAAGAAAACATTATCCGAAAGGTCGGCGGAAACCCGGAGGCCAAAAAGCATCTGGAGGATCTGGGCTTCGTTGCAGGCGATACCGTTACGATCGTTTCCAGCCTGAATGGAAACGTGATTGTAAAAGTCAAGGAATCACGCGTGGCGATCAGTGAAGAGATGGCCCGTAAAATCATGGTTTAAGGAGAGAAGAACATGAAAACGTTGAAGGACGCAAAAATCGGCGATACCGTCAAGGTCGTCAAGCTCCACGGCGAAGGCCCTATCAAGCGCCGGATCATGGACATGGGTATCACCAAGGGCACCGAGGTTTATATCCGCAAGGTTGCACCGCTTGGCGATCCGATGGAGGTCACGGTCCGCGGCTATGAGCTGAGCCTGCGGAAGGCTGACACCGAAATGATCGAAATTGCATAAAGAATCTGGTCAAAAGGAGCAGGAAGATGGAAAAACAGATCAAAATTGCCCTTGCGGGCAACCCGAACAGCGGTAAAACCACGCTGTTCAACGCGCTGACCGGTTCGAACCAGTTCGTCGGCAACTGGCCGGGCGTCACGGTCGAAAAGAAGGAAGGCAAGCTGAAGAAGCACGACGACGTCGTGATCATGGACCTTCCCGGTATTTATTCTCTGTCCCCCTACACGCTCGAAGAGGTCGTCTCCCGTAACTATCTGATCACCGAACGCCCCGACGCGATTCTGAACATCGTCGACGGCACGAACCTTGAGCGTAACCTCTACCTCACCACACAGCTGACCGAGCTTGGCATCCCGGTCGTCGTGGCGATCAACATGATGGACGTCGTCAAGAAGAACGGAGACCAGATCAACATCAAGGAGCTGTCCCGTCAGCTGGGCTGCCCTGTTCTGGAGATCTCCGCTCTGAAGGGCACAGGCATTATGGAAGCCGCGGAAGCAGCCGTCAAGGCCGCTGCAGGCCCCCACACCGAGCCGCAGCACACCTTCTCCGGCCCGGTCGAGCACGCCATCGCGCACATCGAAGAGGCTGTTCTGCATGACAAGCCCGCTGCGCAGCAGCGCTGGTATGCCATCAAGATCTTCGAGCGTGACGATAAGGTACTCGAACAGCTGAGCATCCCCGCAGACGTCATGAAGCACATCGAGGCGGACATCAAGGCCGCTGAGACGGAGCTGGACGACGATGCAGAGTCCATCATCACCAACGAGCGCTATGTGTACATCGCGCAGGTCATCAAGAGCTGCTACAAGAGAAAGAACGCCGGTAAGCTTTCCAGCTCCGACAAGATCGATAAGATCGTCACCAACCGCTGGCTGGGCCTGCCGATCTTCGCAGTTGTCATGTTCATCGTGTACTGGGTCGCCATGGTCGGTGTCGGCGCACCGGCAACGGACTGGGCGAACGACGGCCTGTTCGGCGACGGCTGGCACCTGCTCGGCATTGGCTCCTCCGCTTATAACAACGCAGCTGACGAATACGCTGCCGCAAGCGACGCGATCAGCGGCTACTATGAGCTTGACACCGAAGCCGAAGACTTCGATGCTGACGCGGCTCTGGCTGAGATGAAGGCCGTGACCGCCGATTCTGAAAGCACGACCATCGAGGTCGAGGACGAAGAAACCCTTGCCCTCAATGATATGACAGTCTATTATGATTCCATCCCCGACGACGCAGACGAAGAGACTACGATCGGCATGACCTATGTTGATGCTGTCAGCTACTTTGAGGAGAACGGTTTTGACGAGCCCGATCCCGCTGACTACGGCGTTTGGGTCCCCGGTGTTCCGGTTCTGATCGGCAATCTGCTCGACGCGGGCAACGTTCCCGAAGACGGCTGGCTGCACGGCCTGATCCTCGACGGCATCGTCGCCGGTGTCGGCGCAGTTCTCGGCTTCGTGCCGCAGATGCTCGTTCTGTTCCTCATGCTGGCCTTCCTCGAAGCGTGCGGCTATATGGCCCGTATCGCCTTCGTTCTGGACCGTATCTTCCGTAAGTTCGGCCTGTCCGGCAAGTCCTTCATCCCGATGCTTATCGGTACCGGCTGCGGCATTCCGGGCGTTATGGCTTCGCGTACCATAGAAAATGAACGTGACCGCCGTATGACGATCATGACCACCACCTTCATCCCCTGCGGCGCAAAGGTGCCGTTCATCGGCATGATCGCCGGCGCTCTGTTCGGCGGCAGCGCATGGGTCTCCACCTCCGCATACTTCATCGGCATGGCCGCCATCATCATTTCCGGCATCATGCTGAAGAAGACCAAGATGTTCTCCGGCGATCCTGCTCCGTTCGTTATGGAGCTGCCCGCGTATCACTGGCCGACCCTCGGCAACGTGCTGCGCAGTATGTGGGAGCGTGGCTGGTCCTTCATCAAGAAGGCCGGTACGATCATCCTTCTGTCCACCATCTTCGTCTGGTTCACCACCTACTTCGGCTGGGCCGAGGACGGCTTCCGGATGCTCTCTGACGAAGAGATCAACTACTCCATCCTCGCCAAGATCGGCGGCGCCATCGCCTGGATCTTTGCTCCGCTCGGCTGGGGCAACTGGCAGGCAGTTGTTGCCTCCATCACCGGCCTTGTCGCCAAGGAGAACATCGTCGGCACGCTCGGCATCCTCTATGGCGGCGGCGACGGCACGGTCTATCAGAACCTTGCAAGCGCCTTCAACGGCATCACCGGCTACTCCTTCCTGGTCTTCAACCTTCTGTGCGCTCCGTGCTTCGCGGCCATCGGCGCCATCAAGCGCGAGATGAACAGCCAGAAGTGGACCTGGTTCGCAATCGGCTATCAGTGCGGCTTCGCGTATGCAATTGCCCTCATGGTCAACCAGTTCGGCGCTCTGCTCACCGGCAGCGGCAATGTCCTCGGCGTGATCGTCGGCGCAGCCCTGCTCGCAGTCATCGTTTATATGCTTGTCAAGCCCTATAAGGAAGCTACCAAGCTGACCACGAAGATCAAGTAATCAATTTTTCACGGAGCAAGACCGCATGGGATATGCGGTCTTGCTCCCGGCAAACAGCGAGTAAAGGAGTGGTTCTCATGTTTGCATGGATCGCACAAAATCTTGGAACGATCCTTATTTCAGCCGTTCTGCTTGTCATTGTTATCGCAATCGTGCGCTATCTGATCCGGCAGAAGAAACAGGGAAAAAGTTCCTGCGGCGCGGGCTGCGCGCACTGCGCAAATGCGGGCTGCTGCCACCATCAGCAATAACGGAGGGTCTGCATCATGTATCAAACAACGCTTAAAATCGACGGCATGATGTGCGGTATGTGCGAATCGCACATCAACGACACCATCCGCAAGGCTGCGCCCGTCAAGAAGGTCACGTCGTCGCACGCAAAGGGTGAGGCCATTGTCCTGACCGACGAGCCGCTGGACATCGAGGCCGTCAAGGCTGCCGTCCACGCGACCGGCTACGAGGTCACGGACGCGTCCAGCGAGCCCTACGAAAAAAAGAAGTTCTCCCTTTTCAAGAAGTAATTCCCCTATTGCGGAAAACCGCTCTGTCCCCATGCCGGCAGAGCGGTTTTTCATAAAGCAGACCCGCCGGGAAACCGGCGGGCCTGTCTGTTCTATACAAAAACCAGTGCATCCTGCGGGTGGACAGAGTCGTCCGCCCCTACGGATTACAGAGGCATTGAAGTTTCGGCGTAGGGGCCGACGACTCTGTCGGCCCGAAAAATGTAACGAATTCGCCGAGAATTCCCGTAAAAACGGTGCATCCCAAGCGGCTTTCTTCACCCCAGTAGGCCGACTGCGTTTTTATACGCGATCCCTGCCGCTTCCTCCGGCGTGAAATCCATTTGATCAAGAATTTCACAGTAACTGGCGTAAATCTCCTCAGGCCGCCGACAGATCATCCTCCGCATTCGGATAGGAATGAACGGCGACGGGAATGTGCCGCTCCTGCGCAAACGCAAAGATCGCACAATTATAGTCGGAGGCGAGTGCCAGCCCGGAATTGTTCGGGTGAAGCTTGATGCCGTCCAGCGCATGATCTGCACATATTGCCGCAGATCTGCATACATCCACACATCGTCAGCGTCGGGATTGGCGGTATGCACCGCGTCCGGCAGGATATGAATATGGGCGTCGATCTTTTTCAGCGTTTGCCAGTCTGTAACAGTCGTAGCAATCCCTCCCGCGTTCCGATATGCCGGTTCTCAGCCTTCTTTGGATAGATACTCCTCGAGAATGTCTGCCGCGCAGTAGACCATTTCCGGGCACGGGCGCTTTTTGTAATAGCTGTCGGTGCGCGGTTCGGGCGGCTGGGGCTTGAAATTTGGGTCGAGGCCCAGCAGCTGGCGGCAGATGATCGAGCCATTGCGTGCCTCAAATTCTCCCGCGAGCTGCCGCAGCGCCGCGTAATTGTTCGTTTTCGCTGCCCGGTCGGTCGGGTCTGCCGGGCCGCAGAGCAGGCCGTAGGCCATGAACATCCCGCTGACCGCGCCGCATACATCGCGCATACCTGCCATCCCGCCTCCAAAGCCGGAGGCGATCTTCAATGCAGTCTCTCTATCCAGCTTTTCCTCCGCAAAGGCCAGAAAGACGGCCTGTGCGCAGTTGCAGCTCTCCAGAAACAGTTCTCGTGCGCGTTCTGCTTTTGTCATGTGTGCTCCTCCTGCGGTTCATACCGCTTTTCAAGACTGAATTTCTTCCCGCCGCAGCGGCGGCAGCGGATGCCGCCGCGCTTTTCCTCCAATGCCTGTACGACTGTCCCGCGCCGCAGATACCGGGATTCCGCTCCGCAGCCGAGGCACGTCACGACGTACACGCCGCGCACGGCCTCAATGCGTCTCCGGTTCTCGGCCGCTGCCTCGCAGCTGGGCGCAAGCCGCTCCGGCGGACAGCCGATTCTGCGGCAGACAGCCTTCCACGCCTCGTCATGCCCGTGGCGTTTTCCTGTGAGAATCGCCGCGGCGGCGTGGGCATATTCGTGCCGCGCCGTGTCCCAGAAGACCTGATCCTCCCGCCGCAGAAAGTCCGCAAGGCGGATCTCCTGCGGCCTGTTTTTGACGAACGTGCATACGCCGTACTGCCGCGTCATGCGCCGGGAAAAGGACACGGCCACGCGGCTCGTGTCGATCCCGAGCAGCCTGTCCAGCCGCCGGTACTCCGCCTGCACCTGTGCAAGCGTCCACATCCGCATCGCCTCTCTTTCTGCATCCATGATAGCACATGGGATGCGGTTTAAACCTCTTTTATCTTCTTTTTTAGCTTCGTATGGTGATATAACTTTATTGAATTTCTCTTTGCTAGCTGTGTGGAAAATACTGCTTGCCTTTTCTGTCTTTTGGTGCTAAGCTTTTTATGGGATTTGCAGCAATTGGTTTCTTCATAAAACTAATTTAGTCGGATTTTAACATATCAACATCTTCTCCTGTACTTAATGGGTTGTGATTATTTACATCTGAAGAAGGAACAAAACAAATTTGAAAAGGAAAAATGAAATGGAACAAAACAACAAACTTTGTTATATTGCAAAAGGAATCACTGTTAAAATTGGCTTTTTAAATGCGGCATTATATGATTTAAAGGGAAAAAAGGTATATCTTATCTCTATTGAGAATGCCCAAAAGCTACTTCAGAATAGATACACTGGCACCCCTGTGACATACAGGAAAATGATGGAGCTTGGACTTATTACAAGTGATGTTTCAAAAAGCAATCCTGAACCGTTGACGTTTGATTACTCGCTTTTTCAAGATGCGTACGACTATAAACATTGCAGGTTGATATATTTCGAAGTTACCAATATATGCAACTATTATTGCGTTCATTGTTATGCAGGAATGAAATCTGATTCAAGTATTCCATTTTTAACTTATTCAAAAGCTGACGTATTGCTGAAAAAAATTGCTCAAGCAGGAAAATGCGATATTCGAATTACCGGCGGTGAGCCGTTTTTGAATCCTGAAATTGATGCAATCATAGAATTAGTTTCCGACATTGTTACCCCCATGCAAAAACATTCCATTGCGACCAATGGAAGTTTTTCATACGAGCAAGCTGTCAGGGCAATTTGTCTGGACTATGAGTTACAAGTATCAATTTATGGAATGACCGAAAACACTTTTCAAATGTTTACAAAACGGCCAGCGTCTGTCTTCGAAGAACTAATGTTCAAGTTGGTGAGTATTGCTAAAGCAGGCTATTCTGACAATGTTGTACTTTCTATGTCTGTGACTGAACAAAACTATTGCGAAATCGATCAATTTATCGAATTTTCTAAACAATACGGCTTCCGCTATGTGCTAAATCGACCAGCTAGTGCAGGTCGCGCTGTGGATAACTGGAGTCTTGTGCAATTAAGTGATGAGCACCAAGTGCAATTTGCAAAAAGGACCAATAAAAAGGTTCCCTTTTTCTGCTACCATCTGTGCCAACTATTCTGGACAAACATACGCGTTAATGGTGATGTGATGCCATGCCCATATTTTAGAAAACAAGACATGTGTATGGGAAACCTATTCCAGCACGATTTTGAATATATCTGGAATGGCTCGAAATACGATAAATTCAGAAAATTAACTGCCATGGATGTTGAGCATTGCCGTAATTGTGAGTTTTCGTATGTATGTACAGCCGGCTGTTGCGGCGAAACATACTCATATAAAGGGGATATCAAAAAAAGCTATCCGTGGTGTATGCTTAAGCCTTATTTGGGAGCAAAATATGTCGACCTCAAGGATGATGAGATCGCTATTGTAAGGAAATATGCGGCGGGGATTATGGATTTTGAAAAACTGTGAGGTAATTAATCGTGGAGACATCTGGCTATAGGTTTCATGTGCAGTTCCACATCACAAACCGATGCAATTTGCGCTGTAGACATTGTTACGAAGGCGCACAGAGAGGAATTATCGAGTGGGAATTGAATGAATTCAAACAGGCAATTGAAAAGTTATGGGCGTGCTTTTCAAAATGGGGGGTTCAGGGCGAAATATCACTTATTGGCGGTGAACCTACACTTCATCCGTTATTCTATAAAATGGTGGAGTATTTGCACCAACGCGGAGATGTTACCGCCATTTCCATTCTGACAAACGGTGTTTATTTGGACGACAGTTTTATCAATAAGATGAAGGATTATAACTGCTTTGTACAGGTAAGCATTGATGGCAACAGCCAAAAACAGCATGACTTCATTAGGGGGGATGGTACTTTTAGCAAAACGTTGACAAATGCCCGTGCTCTTTCTCAAGCCGGTATCCCTGTCAGCGCGCATTGTGTATTGTCTCGCTATACATACCCTATTACTGAAGAATTGTTTCAGGTTCTGGATGAAAACGGTGTTTCACAACTCGCATTTTCACGACTAGTACCATTCGGCAACGCCAAGAGCTCCGATATGCTTTCCTCACAGGAATTAAAGGATACTTATAGTTTTATCCGAACCATGGCACAAAAATATGGAAACTCGGGCTTGCATGTTGCTGCCACAAGGCCTTTGTGGTGTACCATTGATGAAATGCTTGGGGGGTTTTGTCCGGCAGGCATTCAGACAATTACCATTCTGGAAAACGGGGATATTATGCCATGTCGTAGGTTACCAATAGTAATTGGAAACATTAAGTCTGATAGCTTTTATAGAATATGGTATACCAATAGTGTATTAGAGAACCTTAGAAACCGTGAAAAAATCAAGCAGTGCAATCATTGCTCGTATCTCAAGCACTGCGGTGGGGCACGTTGTATCGCATATGCTACATCTGGCGATTACATGGCTGAAGATCCGCAGTGTTGGATAAAATGATATTGGAAAGGAGGATTTTGCGTTATGAAGCGTCCGGTCATGGTTAAGATCCGTAACAATGTTCAAGGGTCCAAAACGGCCTCTTGCACGTGCTGTAACGGTGCTGGCAAGTAAGGAGCAATTGGGCAATAAGGCCGGCAAAAGCTGGCCTTATTGCTTTTTGTACTGTAAATGGTCATCACAACAAGAGGAGAAAGCAGAAAAATGAACGTTAATCCGAATTACCAAATTGTTAAACGCACAGATTATATGATACTCGCCAATATTGAGAATGGCGATTTATTTGAAATAAACGACGTTGTTGTGAGTACTCTAGAGCAGTGTAAAAATTTTAATACCCCGAGAGAACTGGCAGCGTTTTTATTTCATCAGTATGCTGACGATTCCGACAATTTCGGGCAGGCCGAAATGGAAAGCTTTATTTATCAACTAATCAATGATGGAATTTTGACATTCTAAATACCCGCTCCCATTTTGACCGTTCAAAAGCATGCGGAATCATACTTGATTCAACCAGTCTACTGCAGCTGTCGCAGCTGAGGTGAGCGGTAGTTCCGAGATGTATCATTATTAACTGCGGGGGTGTAGGAAGTGTGGACATAAGGATTAAATATAAGCACTGGACAGCGCCCGATGCTATCAGCATAGAACAGCAACTGAAGGAACTACAGCGTGGTATTAATGGCAAGGTGATTGCCAAACATGGCATCAATAATTTGGAAAAGACACGGCCACACGGCTCGTGTCGATCCCAAGCAGCCTGTCCAGCCGCCGGTACTCCGCCTGCACCTGCGCAAGCGTCCACATCCGCATCGCCTCCGTTTCTGCATCCATGATAGCACAGCGGGCGCGGTTTTTCCATCTTTCCTTTTGGCGCAAAAGCCGGTATACTGGATATCAGAATGAAAAAGGCGGTTTTTCCTATGTTTTCACGGATGTATCTTGAGATCACGACCTGCTGCAATCTTTCGTGCAGCTTCTGTCCCGGCACGAAGCGGCCTGCCGCGTTTTTATCGCCGGAGGACTTTCGCACGCTGGCTGCGAAGCTCCGGCCATATGGGCAATACCTGTACCTGCACGTCATGGGCGAGCCGCTGCTGCACCCGCAGCTGCCGGAGCTGCTGGAGATCTGCCGGGAACTCGGCTTCCGCGCGACGCTCACGACAAACGGGACACTGCTGCCGAAGAAGCAGGCGGCGCTGCTCGACGCGCCCGCGCTGCGCAAGGTCTCTATCAGCCTGCACAGCTTCGAGGCGAACGAGGCCGGGGATTTTTCCGCCTATCTGACGGGCTGCACGGACTTTGCCCATGCGGCAAAAAAATCGGGCATTCTGACAGATTTCCGCCTCTGGAATCTCGACGGCGCGCAGACGAAGGGTCTGCACGACCGGAACGCGGAGATTCTGGCGCAGCTGCACGCGGCCTTTCCCGGCGTGTGGCAGAAAAATACGTGGGGCTGGCGGCTGGAGGACGGTGTGTTCGTCAGCTTCGGAGAGCGCTTTGACTGGCCGGACGAGCAGGCGGCAGAGCGTGGGAGCCAGGGCCGCTGCCGCGCGCTCAGCGACCAGATCGCCGTGCTTTCCGACGGCACGGTCGTGCCGTGCTGCCTTGACAACGAGGGCGCGCTTGCGCTGGGGAACCTGTTCCGGCAGGCGCTTTCCGACATTCTTGCCTCGCTGCCGGCCTGCGCGATACGCGAGGGCTTTGCACGCGGCGAGCGCGCCGCCCCGCTCTGCCGCCGCTGCGGCTATGCGGAGCGCTTCGGCGCCCGGTGACAGAGAAATCGGCTTAGGGTGTATCTGAAAACTCCCAACGCACCCGGACAGCGGGCCTTTTTGCGGTGCGCCGCGTCATTTTTCCTTGAAATACGTCAGTATTCCTGCGAAAAAATGTCTTGCGCAACGCAAAAATCCCTCGCTGCCGGTCACATCATGAGTTTTCAGATACACCCTAAGTGAACGGACCCCGCCGCATTTTGGAATGCGGCGGGGAAGCTTTTCGTTATTCGATCGTAAATTCTGCGTACAGCGTGTATTCTGTTCCGTCCGGCAGGATCACGGGCTGGGCAAGGCGGTATTTGCCTGCGTCCAGTTCGCCGTAGAGCGTCTGCCAGTCGTAGTGCAGCGTGCAGACAGACGATTCCGGCGCGGCTTCGTCCGTCTGGTTCTGCGCCTTAAAAAGGTTCGATGTCAGAATCCTCCATTCGCTGTCTGCCTGCGTCTCCAGCCAGTACTCGCTGCGAAGGGCAAGCACAGCGCCGTCTTCGTTTGTCAGCGTGAAGTCTGCCGATGTGCGCGTGACGCTCTCCGACACGACCGCGAAGCAGTCCGCGCCCGGAAGCGTTCTGGTTTTCTGCTCGGCAGGCTCTGCCGGAGCTGCTTCCGGCATGGCCTCGGCGGGCGCCTCCGCCGTTTCCAGCGTCATTTCCTCCTCTGCAGGCGCTTCCATGGTCACAGCCTCCGCCGGCGGAGCAGAGGCCGTCTCCGGCGCGGACGAGCCTGCGTGGAACATCGGCACGACAAATGCCGCCGCGCCGATCACCAGCGCGCAGCAGGCCGCAAGCGCAGCCCATTTGACCCACACGCGCGGCGCTTTTTTGACCGGCGCATCGGCGCGGGCGATCAGATCGTCGCCGACGTCCCCGATTGCGCGGAACAGCTTTTCACTTTGCTCTTTCATACAAGGATCCCCTCTCCGGCCAGATACCGGCGCAGCTTTTCCCGCGTCCGGAACAGGATGGATTTTGCGGTGTTCTCCCGGAGCGCGTACCGCGCGGCGATATCCTGCACGGAATCGACGTACCAGTACCGCCGCAGGAAAATGCTGCACTCGCGCTCCGGAAGCGTCCGGAGAAAGCGGTCGATGGCCTCGGCCAGCTCCCGCGCCTCAAGCGCCTGCTCGACCCGGCCTGGAGCCGGGACGCACTCGGACAGCTCATCCAGCGCCAGCGGCAGCGATCCGCCGCCGCGCTTTTCCGCATTCTGCCTGCGGCAGCGGTCAAAGGACAGGTTGCGCGTGATCCTGCCGAGAAACGACGACAGGATCGACGGCCTCTGCGGCGGCATGGCGTTCCACGCGTGCAGCCACGTGTCGCTGACGCATTCCTCGCTGTCCTCGCGGTTTTTCAGAATGTTATGGGCAATGGAGCGGCAATAGCCGCCGTATTTCGCATCTGTCTCGCTGAGCGCACGCTCTTCGCGCGCCCAATACAGATCGATAATTGCGGAATCCTCCATCTGTGTGCTCCTTTCTCTGTCTGTAAAGACGCAAACGCGTCCCGTTGGTTTCAGGATACAGTATAGCATTGCCAAAAAATTTTTTAAATGGTATACTGAAAAAAATGATATGCAAAGGAGGCTTTTTATGGAGCTTCGTGTTCTGGCCGTCGGCGACGTGGTCGGAGACGGCGGGCTGCAGTGTCTGGAACAGCATCTGCGAAGCCTGAAAAAGTTATACCGCATTGATTTCTGCGTCGTCAACGGCGAAAACGCCAGCGGGACCGGTTTAACCCCCAAGCAGGCGGACCGGATGCTGGACGCGGGTGCGGATGTGCTGACCCTCGGGAACCACTCGTTTGACCGGCGCGAGATCTGCGCGTATCTGGACGACTGCCCCTATATCCTGCGGCCCGCCAATCTGCAGCCGAGCCTGCCGGGACGGGGCTTCGGCGTGTTTGAGACGAAGATCGGGCGGGTGGGCGTTGTGAACCTGCTGGGCCGCTGCAATCTCGACTTCCGGCCCGACAATCCCTTCCGCGTGATCGATAAGGTCCTGAAGGAGCTGGACGGGCTTCCCGTGCTTCTGGATTTCCACGCCGAGGCGACAAGTGAAAAGCTTGCCATGGCGTATTATCTCGACGGAAAAATTTCCGTCCAGTGGGGCACGCACACGCACGTGCAGACCGCCGACGAGCAGATCCTGCCGAAGGGCACCGGGTATCTCACTGACCTTGGCATGACCGGCCCCGTGCATTCCGTCATCGGCGTAAAGCCGGAGCAGTCCATCGCAAATTTCCGCGGCGAGCTTACCTCGCGGTATGAGACTGCGCCGGGGCCGTGTATGCTTGCAGGCGCGGTGTTTACCATCGACGCGAAGACAGGCCGCTGCACGGCGGCAGAAAGGGTGGCGCTCCGTGATTAAATTTCTGCATACCGCCGATCTGCATCTGGACGCGCCGTTTGCCGCCCTCAGCCCCGAACAGGCTGCTGCGCGGCGGCAGGAGCAGCGCGAGCTTCTGACCGAGCTTGCCGAGGCGGCCAACACGCACGACTGCGATCTTGTCCTGCTGGCGGGCGATCTGTTTGACAGCGCGGGCGCGTCGGACGAGACGCTGCTGGCGCTCCGGCGGGCGCTGGCCTCCATCCGCGCGCCGGTCTTCATCAGCCCCGGCAACCACGACTGTTTGCTGCCCGGCAGCGCGTATCTGACGGAGCGCTGGCCGGAAAACGTGCATATTTTCAAAACGGACAAAATCGAGGCGGTCGAGCTGCCGGAGAAACAGCTGCGCGTCTATGGCGCGGGCTTCACCGCGCGGCACGAAAGACCGCTGCTGGAGGGCTTCCGCGCGAAAGCCGACGGCTGGACGAACCTCATGGTCCTCCACGGGGACGCGACGCAGGCGGCCTCGCCCTATAATCCCATCACGCCCGAGCAGCTGGCGGCCTCCGGCCTTGCCTATCTCGCGCTCGGCCATATCCATCAGGCAAGCGGGCTGCTGCGGTGCGGGAGCACGTACTACGCCTGGCCCGGCTGCGCGATGGGGCGCGGCTTTGACGAGCTTGGGCAGAAGGGCGCGTATCTCGGGGAAGTTTCCGATTCCGGCGTCCGGCTGGACTTTTTGCCGCTGCATGGCAGGAGCTACGAAATCCTCCGCGTTGAAGCAGGAGACGACGCGCTTGCCGCCGTCACGGCGGCGCTGCCGGAGGACACGCAGAACGATATTTACCGCGTGATCCTGACCGGTGAGGCAGAGCCGGTCGAAACGGCAGCGCTGCAAGCGGCGCTGGCTCCGCGCTTTTACGCGCTGACCATCCGCGACGAGACGCGGCCCCGCCGTGCGCTTTGGGAGGGGGCGGAGGAGGATACGCTGCGCGGCCTGTTTTTGCAGGCGCTCAAGGCGCAGTATGACGCGGCCCAGACGGAAGCGGACAGACGCAAAATCGCGCTGGCCGCGCGCTGCGGCTGCGCGGCGATGGACGGAAGGGAGGCGGCGGAATGAAGCTTCTGCGCATGACTGCAACATTCGGCAGGCTCGAGCAGGAGACGCTCTCGCTTACCGAGGGCCTGAACGTCCTGCAAATGCCGAACGAGGCCGGAAAGAGCACCTGGGCGGAATTTTTGCTGGCCATGCTCTATGGCGTCGATACCTCTGAACGCGAAAAAACGGGCGTGCTACCCGTCAAGACAAAATACCAGCCGTGGAGCGGCAAGCCGATGGAGGGCGTGATCGAGCTTGAGCACGCCGGGCGGCGCATCACGCTCACGCGCACCTCGACGGCCCGTGCACCGCTCGGCGTATTTTCCGCCGTCTATACCGATTCCGGCCTGCCGGTCGAGGGCATGACGGGCGCGAACTGCGGCGAAACGCTTCTGGGCGTTCCGAAGCGTGTGTATCAGCGCAGCGCCTTTGTCCGTCAGGCCGGACTCGGCCTGACGCCGGACGACGAGCTGGAAGCGCGGCTGTCCGCCCTTGTCACGACCGGGGACGAGGCCGTCAGCTTTGCCGCAGCCGACAAGCGGCTGCTCGCGTGGCAGAACCGCGTCCGGCACAACAAGACCGGACTCATCCCTGACGCCGAGCGGGAGCTTGCCGCCGTAGACAGCGCGCTGGCCGCGCTGGCGGGGGAGCATGAAAAAAATCTGGCGCTGCGCGCGCAGCTGCAGTCGCTGCAAGCGCATCAGACTGCCTGCGAAGAGGACCTGCGGGCGCTGCGGGCGGCGCAGGCCCAGCGAAAAAAGGCGCAGCTCTATGACGCGAAGCGCGCCGCGATGCAGGCGGCAAACCGGGAAAACGCCGCGTCCGCCGTATGCGCGCGGCTCCCGCGTGAGGACGCGCTGGCCGTGCTTTCGCAGGAGGCGGCCGCTCTGCTTGCCCTGCCGGAGCAGGAGCCGGCCGCATCCGCGCCCGCGCGCCCCGATTGCCCGCAGGCGTTTTCCGGGGTGGACGAGGAACGGCTTCTCGACAAGGCACAGCGCGATATGCGCGAATTTGACCGGCTGACGGCGAAAAAGCACCGGCCATCTGTGCCGTTCTGGGTGCTTGCGGCGCTTTTCGCCGGGCTTGGCGCGGCAGGCTGGTTCGTCCGGCACGAGCCGCTCATCCCCGCCGCGTTCGCGCTGGCGGCGCTGGCCTACGCTGTGATCGCGCTCGTAAACGCGGCGCATGACCGGCGGCGCGAGGCGGAGCTTTCCGAGGCGCAGGCGCTGCTGGCGCTCTATGAAAACCACAGCCGCGACGAGTTTTACGCCTATGCCGTTCAGTACCGCGACGCGCTGCGCGCGTGGCAAGCAGCGTGCGAGGCTGCATCGGCGCAGAATGCGGCCCGCGACGCGGAAAGCCGTCTGCGCGCCGAGCGCACGGCGGCGCTGCTCGGCAGCGTCCGGATGTTCGCGGAGGCCGGAACGGTCCGGGAGGCGCAAAATGCGATCGCCTCCGCGCTGGCCGCTTACCGCGCCTGGCACGAGGCGGAGCAGACCGCGCAGCAGGCGAAAACGCGCTATGACGCGCTTGCACAGGCCCTCGGCGAGATCCCGGAGCTGCCCGCGCCCGCGCGCGACGTCTCCGGCCTGACGACCGAACAGGCGCAGGCCGCGCTTGCACGGACGCAGGCGCTTGCCGCAGCCGTGCAGTCGCAGCTCGACCAGAGCCGTGGCCGGTTGGAGCAGTTCGGCTCCGAGGCGGAGCTGTCGGCGAAAAAGCAGGCGCTGGCGCAGAGGCTCGACACGCTGAACGGGCGCCGCGAGGCGCTTACGCTTGCCAGGCAGACGCTGGCGCAGGCCAACGCAGCGCTGGCAGAGCGCTTCTCCCCGCGTCTGGTGCGCGAGGCGTCGGAAATTTTCTCCGAGCTGACCGGCGGACGCTATGCCCGCGTGCAGATCAGCCGGCAGATGGAGCTGGAGGCGGGACAGCCGGACGCGGCCATGCGCCGTTCGCTCTTCCTGAGCGGCGGCACGGCGGACGAGCTGTATCTGTCCGTCCGGCTGGCCGTCTGCCGCCTGCTGCTGCCGGAGGATGCCCCGCTCCTGCTGGATGACGCGCTCGTCATGTTCGACGATGACCGCCTGCGTCTGGCCCTGCGCCTTTTGCAGCGCGAGGCCGCAAACCGGCAGATCCTCCTGTTCACCTGCCAGCACCGGGAGCAGAAAGCGCTGACCACAGATCTTTAAACACGACGCAAAACGCCCGGAGCCGCAAGGCTCCGGGCGATTGTGTATCAGAACAGATTGTCCGCTGCTTACATCAGCGGCTCGAGGGACAGGACCGGGTGGTTCTTTTCCTGCAGAAACTCGAGCAGCGCGTCGCAGTCGGTGCAGATCGTCTCGTCGGCGATCATGTCGGTGAAGTTGTCGATGCCGTAAAGCTCCTTGGCGGTCTTGTTCAGGCGTTCGCCGACATCATCCTTCAGCTCCTTCGGCATCCAGACGATGCGCTCAATGCCGCCCTCGGCGTGGATGAACTTCTTGGAGGAGATGAAGTGGCGGCCATGGCCCATGTAGCCCGGCGTCTGCACGCCGCCGCCGGTGCAGGAGGCCAGTTCGCCGAAGGTCATACCGGCGGGGGTCATGCCGGCGTACTCGCGGTTGACGACGATAAAGCCGTTGGACATCGGCTCGATGCCGGAGATGCACTCGAAGCAGCCGCAGGAGGTCATCGGGTCCTCCATGATGGAGTACAGCGTGACTTCTTCAACTGCGCCGTGGGTCGCGTCCTTGATTGCGTCGTTGACGGTGGTGTAGCGGCCCGTGCGCTCGTCGAGGCAGCCTTCCTTCATGATGGGCTGGGACGGGCCGTTCGGGTTCAGCTCATAGGTCGCCTTCGCGTCGAGCCAGGAAACGGCGCCGCACAGGCCAAGACGCTCCGGCGTGACCACGCAGCAGTGCGCCGGTGCGAAGGACTGACAGAGGATGCAGGTGAAGAAGCGGTCGACGGATTCGTCGGTCATGGAGGCCAGACGGTCGTCACGCATGTTGTAGCGCGGGATGGCGACATCGTTCAGGAACGCGGTAGCCTTGACCGGATCGGTAATCAGGTGTACCTCGCACTTGTCGACGACTGCGTCGAATTCATCTGTGATCATGTGGTACAGAACCTCGGCAAAGTGCGTCAGGCGCAGGCCCTTGTCATAGGCGTCCTTGGAAATACGGATACGGAACTGGTTGCGCTGGCCGGTGTGCATGACGCCTTCCATGTAGTTGAACCAGGCGTGGATCTTACGCTCGATAACAGACTCGAAATCGGCCTGCATCTTCTTGCCCGCGACATAGACGCAGGTGGCAAGGGCGTATTCCAGATCGCCGGAGTCGATATCCGGGCCGTCGATGACGAGCTTGTGATCCTCGACCTCGTCCATGCTCTTCATGAGGACAAGTTCGCAGGTGGTGTTCTTTGCGGACCAGAACTCGACCTTCATGTCGGCCTTGCGGATGATCTCGCCCTCGAATGCAGCTGCGAATGCAACGGGGATGGGCAGCTCCTTGGACTTGATCTTGATGCCGCGCAGCTCCAGAGACTTCTTGACCGTCTCATTATGGTCGGTGCAGGACTCCAGTGTGCCCGGAACCTGATTTTCGCCGAGGTCGATATCGACCACGACCGGGAAGCCCAGCGCGATCGCGCCTGCGCCCGCGGAAACGACGACATTGTCGATCGCACCGAAGGTATTGACGAACGCGGGAACGCGCTCCTTGGTGTACTTGAGCAGGCCCGCCAGATCGCCCGGCTGCACGTTGCCGAAGATCAGCGCGGCACGGATGGCGACAGTGACGACGTGGATGACGGCGGTCACATCATGGCCCAGCGGGATGACACGGAGCTCAAGGCCCATCTTGACGCCCGCTTCCGCGCACTGTTCAATGACTTCGCCGACCATGAAGGTCATGATGCCCTTGGACTGATAGTCCTTGACGACCTTTGCAACGTCCTCGCCGTTTTCGGCCTTGCCCAGCACGACGGCCACACCGGGGATATCGCCCGTGACCAGCGGAACGCCGAGGGAACGGATGATGGGATCGGGCACGAAGCCGATGCCGGGAACCGCGGCCTGCTCATAGGCGTCCTTCGGCTCGGCGAACTTCAGGCCCTCAAGGATCTCGGCACCGACAGCGGTGGCCAGACCGGCGTTGAGTGCCTGTCCCAGATCCTCCTGATCGGTGATGAGGCTCTTGAGCACGCCCACGCAGGCGGGCAGATCGCCCAGGGTCTTGACCTTGACGCCGGTGGCGGCGTAGATGGTGGGGAAGAAATACGCGGTGTCAGGGAAGGCAATAGGATGGTCTGCGCCATATTTTGCAATGGCGTCGTTGACTGCACCCTCGGTCAGGCCAGCCACGGCGTGCGAGCCGCCATAGATGAGATCGGTTAATACGCTCATAAATACCTCCTGCAAATTCTGTTGAATTTTGAATTATATAGGGGAAATGCGGCGGTTCCCTGCCGGTGTTTCGCAGCAGGGAACCGTGGAAAGACAAATTACGCGTCCAGATAGGAGTCGGAGTACAGCTCGTTGTTCTTGAAGATGTCGCAGGACTTGATCGTCTCCATCAGGCGCAGGTCGTTCGGGTTGACGATGGCAGAGGTCAGACCCTGCATCATGGCCATGGCGACGAGCGCAGAGTCCATGATCGGGCGGACGTTCTTCGGCGCACCGTTGGAGTTGTTGGACAGACCGCCGGTGGACTTCAGGCCTTCGTCGGAGAACAGCTTGATGGCGTTCAGAACGTCCATCTGCTTGTCCTGCATGCCCTTGACGACGAGGAACAGCGGGTCGAACCACAGATCGGTCGCTTCCATGCCGAGGGACAGACCGCGCTCGAGCATATGATGGCAGTGCATCATGCGCTCTTCGTTGTCCTTTGCGATGCCGTCGGCAGAGCACAGCGCGATGCAGATGGCGTCGTTGGCCGCAGCCAGATCGATATAGGAGATACGGGAGCCTGCGTCAGCGGAGTTGACGATGGGCTTGCCGTTCGTGCGGTTGTAGACCTTGATGCCGGCCTCGATGGCGCGCTTGTTGGCGGTGTCGAGAGCCAGAGGCACGTTGTTGAAGTTCTCCTGCAGCAGCTTGACTGCCCAGGTCATAAGCTCGGGGCCGTTGGACTCGGCCGGGCCGATGTTGACGTCCAGATACGTTGCGCCGGCCTTGATCTGCTCGGCGGCACGCTTCAGGATGGGCTCGGGGTTCATGGTGTTCATGGCCTCGCGGATGACCGGGGAGATGCAGTGGATACGTTCGCCGATGGTGACGAACTTCGGGGACTCCGGATCACGCTGCTTGTAGCTCACACCCATATCGACGACCTCGATGGCCGGGATGGACGCAGCGATCTTCTCGAAATCGAGCGGCGCGTTGGCGTCGGCAGCTTCCTTCTTCTCCGCGGCGGGAGCCTTGGAGGCAGCGGCAGCCTCGGCGGCCTTGATGTGTTCGCCGTCGCGCAGGTACTTGACCAGCTCGACCGCCTCACGGGTGCCGACGACGACGTTCCACTCAGGCAGCTTGTCCTGGATCTCGCCCTTCATGACGGCGACCTTGCCCGGAATGATGAGGGTGCGGTTGTTGATCTTGGAGGCGATATCGAATTCGTCAAAGAACTTCTTGACGGACGTGGAGGAGAACTTGCCCGCGGCCCATGCTGTCAGGACGGACATACCGGATGCGTCGGTGATGAGCAGGTTCACGGGAATCTTGGAGCGCTCGAGTTCGCCGGAGACCAGGAAGTAGGTCAGCGCGAAGTCGACCGTCAGCGCGCAGGGATCGTCGGGACCGGCGCCGTTGATGGGGTAGATGCCGGGGGCGACCTTCATCGGCTTCTGCGGGTCGGTGAAGATGTTCTGGCGCAGGCCGTAGAGCGGCAGCGCCTCGGCGTAGCCGACCTTGTCCATGACGATGATGGAGCCGTACTTGACGACGAACATGGCGGCCAGAGCCGTCTCAAGATGCTCGTCATGGTTGCACAGAACGCCCAGATTGACAATGGAGGGATAGCCGAACGTGCGGTCGCCGTCCTTGATGGCGGTGCGGCGGACGAGCACAGCGTTTGCGAACGTCTCCTTGATGGTGGGAGCGGTCACGTCGAGAATGAGGTTCTTGTTGCCGGCCTTTTCGAGTGCGGCAACGGTATCGTGCAGCTCGGACAGATCCGTGCCGCTGACGCCCAGAACGAGGCCCGCCGCCTTGGCGATCTCGTTCATGTCGTTGAAGTTGTCCTTGTTTGCGCCGTTCAGGATGGGCTTGCTGTCCTTGATGGCCTCGACGGCAGCCTTCGCCGTCTCGACGTCCTTGGTGTCGATGATGACGGTGCGGTCGGGCAGAGCGGCTGCCTTTTTGCACAGTTCGACAAACTTCGCGCAGTCGCCCGCGTCGTGAACGAAGACGCACTCGACCATTTCGCGCTCGCCGATACGCTCGTAATCGACCTTCCTGATGCCCTCAAGACGAGCCTCAACAGTCGCATCGTCCATGCAGGTGCACAGCGTGGCTGCAAACAGGTTGCGGTTGACGAGGGTCTTCTCGTGACGCATCATAACGGTCTCGCCGCCTAGCTTGTGCGCGCCGACCGTGATGGTCTGCATGGGAGGCGCGGTGGCCTCGGACAGAAGGGCGATCGCCTCTTCGGACATATACGGGCACTTGGTGATGGGAACAGCGCCCTGTGCGACCTTCATGCAGAATGCCATGCAGGTGGGGCTGCCGCATTCCTTACAGTTTTTCTTCGGAGATAATTTGAAAATGTCAAGACCTTTAACTGCCATAGTATGGTTCCCCCTCTCTGCTTACATCAGCGCGTCGATCATCTTGGCGATGGTCTTTACTGCTTCCGGATGGCGCAGAATGACTGCGTCGGAGCCGCCTGCCAGAACGGCGGCAGCGGTCGTGATCTCCATCTCGATGCCGCGCTCTTCCTGGCTGCCCCATTCGGGCATGTCTTCCTCGGACATAACGGCTTCCTTGACGCCCCAGGTGTCTGCGGAGACAGGGGTCATGATGGGCATTTCGAGCATGGCGTCCGCCTGCTTGAGCGCAGCGTCCTTCACGCGGTCGAGCGTGGAGGCGACGTACTCATAGCCGTAGCCTGCGGCAGCGGAGCCGACGTTCATGACGATGGACTGCGCATTGAAGCCCATCTGGGTGATGACGGTGTTGAGCTGCTTGGCGAGGTTGATGTCGACGGCAGATTCCGCGCCGACCTTCTGGCCGTAGGCCATACCGGCGGAGGCGACGACGGTCTTGTAGTCCTCGTCACGCGCGGACAGAACCAGAATGTTCTTCCCAGCCAGCGCTTCGGAGATCTTGTTGAACAGCTCGGTGTCCTTTTCGATGTTCTTGCAGCCCATGATAACGAGCGGCAGGGTCGTCGCGTCGGCGACGTCCTTGGCAAGCTGGACGCACTCTTCCACGGACTTGTTCAGACCGTTGGGATCTGCGCCCTCGAGGTGCAGGCAGATGAAAGAAGCGCCCTCGAGCGTTTCTGCACGCTTGGCCATTTCGGCCACGGTGGTGCAGCCGGCGTAGAAGGCCTTCTCGCCGGGCATGGTGTATTCCGCCATGCCGAGGTCGGTCAGCTCAACGCCGATCTTCGGTGCGTTCTTGATCTCAGCGTCAAACGTGTGGAACGGAAGCACGTTCTGACCGCCGATGGCCGTGGCCTTGTCGCCAACGCCCAGCACAACTTCGTTGATGTGCGCGTTGAACGCCTGTTTCTTGGGAACGAAAGGCATAGTTGTGAATCCCCCTATAAAAATATTGTCTTTTGCTTACAGATTTAAGTCCCGCATGACGGCGGCGAGCGCAGTCTTGACGGGCGTATCGTCCGGCACCTGCGAGCTGGGCTTTCCTTCGCAGTCGTACTCGTAAACAGTCTCATCCTGCGGAAGAACGCCTGCCAGCTGGAGGCCGTACTTGTTTATCTCTTCCATGACGCCGGGGTTCAGAACCCCGTTCGGCGCACGGTTGACGATCAGCTTCATTTCGCCGGGCTTCAGATCCATCTCGCGGATCATCTCGGCGATGCGGCCCACGGCCTGAATGCCGCGGCGAGAGCAGTCGGAAATGAGGAGCATGGTGTCGACGTGCGGAAGCGTCCCGCGGCTGATATGCTCCAGACCAGCCTCGTTGTCCACCACCATGTAGCGGTAATTGCCGACATATTTGTCGATCTGTGTTTTTAAAACGCCGTTGACAAAGCAGTAGCAGCCCTTGCCCTGCGTCCGGCCCATGACGAGCATATCATAGTCGTCCTCCTCAATGAGCGCGGAGTTGAACTTCATCTCGGCATAGTCAGCCTTGGTCATATTGGCGGGCACGGTGCCCGTCTGCTCAGCGTGGGCCATTTCCTCGCGGATATCGCCCAGCGTCGTCTCGACCTCGACGCCCAGAACCTCGTTGAGATTCGAGTTTGCGTCTGCGTCTACGACCAGAATAGGGCCTTTTTTCTGCTTGCACAGATAGTCAATGATCATGCCGCAGGTCGTCGTCTTGCCGACGCCGCCCTTTCCGGCAACTGCAATGATATGGGTTTTGGCCATAAAAAATCGCTCCTTGGAACGTGGTTCCGGCAGGCGGGCATACGCCCGCCTGCCGAATCGGGATGTAATTAAACGAGGTCGATCAGACCGGCTTCCTTTGCGATGTAGGCGACGTCATCGTACTTGTTGAGCGCGTACAGATGGATGCCGTCAACGCCGCAGGCGCGGTACTCGTCGATCTGGTTGATGGTGTATTCGATGCCGGCCTTGCGGAAGCTTTCCTTCTTGCCGGCGACGTCTGCGTCGAACGGCTCCTTGTCGAATGGGTTCGGGAAGATCCAGTTCTTGGAGATGATCTCACAGAGCTTGCGGTCCATGACGCAGCCGTTGCGGCTGAGGGCCATGTTGATGGTTGCAGCCTGATCGAGGATCGGCATGATGCCCACGTCGACGGGCAGCCAGATCCCGGCGTTGCGGATGGCCTCGAGCCAATAGCGGAACGCGTCCATATCCCAACAGAGCTGGGAGATGATGAAATCCGCGCCGTTGTCCTGCTTCTGCTTCAGGAAGGCGATGTCGGCTTCGAGGCTGCGGCACTGGATATGGCCCTCGGGAGAGCCTGCGACCGCGATGGTGAACTTGTCGCCGAACTCCTTGCGGACGAACTTGACAAGCTCGGTCGCGTAGTGCAGATCGCCGTTCGTGCCGGTCCAGCCGAAGGGCAGGTCGCCGCGCAGGGCGAGCATATGGTTGATGCCGTGGTCAAGGTAAGTCTGCAGCTTTTCCTTGATGTCTTCCTTGGTGTTGCCGATGCAGGTGAAGTGCGTCACAGGGGTGCACTTGCCGTCCTTCTGGATCTTGTCCAGAACCTCGAGGTTCTTGCCGACGTTGGTGCCGCCGGCGCCGTAGGTACAGGAAATATAGTCGGGCTCAAGGGTGTAGAGCTTGTCCAGAACTCCGTCCTTGCCGCACAGCTTTTCCATGCCCACGTCCGTCTTGGGCGGGAAAACCTCGAAGGAGAATGTTGCTCTCTTTTCATAAATGTCCGCTACGCTCATAATTGCCTCCATATCCAAAATAGATTGCCTGAGTGGCTGCATACCGGCGCAGAGCCGGTGTGGATTCGATACAAAATTATCGTATCACACTTGACCGGCAATTACAAGACCTGCGGCGCGCAAATATATGAAAAAAAGCATTTCTTTTTACATTCTTAGCATGGCTGGCGCGGGAAACTCAGATCCGCGTCATGAGAAATTTCTGGCTGACACCGCCGGAGACAGCATAGACGGTCAGATCGCCGTTTTCCTTCTCATCGACGGTCAGCTCCACGTCCTTCCCCTTGAGAAAGCCGCGCACCCATGAAACCGGGTCGTCCGTCTCGATCTCCGCAAAGAACACGTCGCGCATCTGGTTGTTGCCGCAGAGGTTCTGCACCTCGCGCACGACTTCGTACTCGGCCATATCAGTCTTTGACGATGACGGCGGTGTTGCCGACCAGATCGATGGTCGCAAGCCGGCCCTCGACGCGGGTTTCGCGCTCAAACAGATCGTAGAGCACAACGAAGCCGTCCTTGCAGTCGATGCGCTGCACATTGGACAGGATCAGGTTTTTCTGCTCGACGCTGTTTTCATAGACATTGGAAAGGCACATAACGTTTTCGCTCCTTATGCGTTCGGGGCCTGCATGGACGCCAGCACGGTGGACAGGCGCAGGTTGCCCTTTTCAAAATCGCTCACGGCCAGCATGATCTGGTCGTAGGCCGCCGTTTCGCCCATCTCCTGCAGCTGCTTTGCGAGATTCGCAAGCTCGTTGGCGTGAGACGCGTTGTGGCCGACCATATATTTCATGAGCGCCATCAGCTCCTCCTTCGGGCTGTGCTCGCAGCCGCAGCAGGCGTCGCAGTGGGTGTGCGCGCAGTCCTCGTGGGAATGCGTATGCTCGTTTTCATGGTCGTGCGCATGGGCGTGCGTATGGGTGTGGGTCGTGCCGTCCGCATGGGTATGTGTATGGCTGTGGACGGTTTCGTCGTGGTCGTGATCAAGGTGCATGATGCTTCCTCCAGACTTTTTTTCTTGCTTGTATTATAGCTTTTCCGTTTGATTTTGTAAAGCAGTCGGGCGCACGTCTGTCTGTTTTTCCAAAAACTTTTTCAGGAATTTCCCGATTTTAAGTGGAATTTCCATGTGAAATATGATACATTACAAGTAATTTATGATATAAGGAGCGTTCCCCCATGGAACACGAGCATTCTCACGACCATGCGTACCTGCATGAGCACAACATTCCCCACCTGCACCACGAAACGGATACCCACGACGAGACGCACAATCATACCCACAGCCACGACGCCGCGAACGGCCACGGACATGTGCACGAAAACACGCAGGCCGTTCTGAACCGGCTGTCCCGTGCCATCGGCCATCTGGAGTCCGTGCGGAAGATGGTCGCCGACGGCCGGGACTGCAGCGAGGTCCTCATCCAGATCGCAGCCGTGCGCGCAGCGATCACGAACATCGGCAAGGTGATCCTGCAGGACCACATCCAGCACTGCATCGTCGACGCTGTCGAGCACGACGACGAGCAGGCCCTTGACGCGCTGTGTCAGGCGATCGACAAGTTTGTGAAATAACAAAAGCACCGCCGGGGCTGTCCCACGAAGCGGCGTCCCCAAAACACAAAGGGGCTGCCTCCCGAAGAGACAGCCCTGCTCTTATTTTTATGGGGCTGCTTTGCGGCAGCCCCGCTCGGGTTTATATTCAGCGGCTCGAACGCCGGATCAGACGGAGCTTTGCGAACGGCTGCCCTTAGCCGTTCACGTTGTAGTCTGCGGAAAGCAGGTTCATGGCCGTCAGCAGCTTGTGGGTGTAGATAAACGGGCCTACGAGGATCAAAGAGCCCAGAATGCCCCAGCCCCAGAAGGTGCCTGCGCCAAATTGATAATCGATGCCGCGGCGCGTCAGCTCAGCGCCGATTCGGTCGGAAATCTTATGGTTCCAGACAAGGGGCACAATGCCCAGCGTCAGCCAGGAGAAGATGAACAGAACCAGACAGTAGTGCATGGTTTTCTTGCCGTCGTATCTGCTTGCGATCGTATTGATATCCGTGCTGACGTTTGACATCACCACGATGCCGTAAATGCCAAAGGTGATCAGGGACAACAGGATGAATTTGACCAGACTGCGGGTCGTCGACAGCTGTCCGACAGGCCCTTTCTGCGTATCATCCAGCTTGCATCCGCAGTTCGGACAGACGAACGCATCGTCATGGACTTCAGTTCCACATTTTGAACAGGACTTCATAATTTTTCTCCTCTCTTATTCGTTCTTCTGGTTGCTTGCGGCGGCCGCTACTTGTTGTCGTCCATGCAGAGCAGGCAGATCCCGGCGACCAGACTGACAAACAGCAGCGTGCATACTTTCATTCCGGTGCTGATCGGCGTTCCGGTTTTCAGACAATTGAAGATCTTCACTGTCATCGGAATGCACCATGCCAATGGAATGAGCAGCCAGCCCTCAGCGATGCAGCCCAGGATCAAAAACACCTTTATGACCGTGACCATCGTATCGTCGCGTTGGGCGTTGGCTTGTGCGGCAGGCAGCTTCTGATCGACCCTGCACCCGCATTTCACACAGACAAAGGCGTCGTCATTGATCTCCGCGCCGCAATGTGTGCAAAACATACTTTTCCCTCCTCTCCGGCAGCAAGCAGGTGTATCTTCCGTTGAAGCGCCGCTTTTACCTGTATTATACAAATTTTATCATATTTCCCACTGCTTTTCAAGTCATGAACTGTATATATTTGTCGACTTTTCGGTCAATCTGTCAAAAAAATTCGGCAATGCTCCTGAGAACATCGCCGAATTCACCAAATTTCTTTTCCCAACTGAAGCATCAGCTGCTTAATAGCTGCTGATGGGGAGCGTTTCGTCGTCCGAACCCTTCTGCACGTCGCGGATGACGATGTCATAGCTGTAAGTCTCGTTCACATGGACAGTCACGCGGTCGCCCTTTTTGTGACCCATGACGGCCTTGCCGACGGGCGATTCCTTGCTGATGAGGCCCTTGAGCGCGTTCTGGCGGAGCGTGGTGACCAGCTCGATGGTCTGCTCCTCGTCGTCCTCCTCGATATAGATCGTCACCTTGTCAAACAGGCCGATCTCGTCCGGGTTCGAGCTGGCGTCGATGACCTTCGCGGTCTTGATCATGCGCTCAAGATAGCGGATGCGGCTGTCGTTGCGGCTTTTTTCCCGCTTGGCTGCCTTGTATTCAAAATTTTCGCTGAGATCGCCGAACTCGCGCGCGGTCTTCACGTCCTCAAGCAGCTGCGGCCGCAGCTGCAGGCGGCGGTACTCGACCTCCTGCTCCATTTTTTTGATATCGACGGCTGTCAATTCGTCATGCATATCGTTTGCACCTCCTGTGCAGCTTGTATTTTACGCGTTTTGCGTGAAAAAGTAAAACGGATTTTGCATTTTTCTGTTTCTGTGATACAATTTGACCATGACTTGCAGGAGGCCCGCCATGAACATCGAACCCATCGCCCGTATCCATACCGATTTTCCGACCAAGTTCGGCGTCCCGCGTCAGTCGGGGCTGGCGTCGGGGCTTATCTCGACGATCGTGTTCGAGCTGCCGTACCGCAATCCGGACTGTCTGCGCGGCATTGCGGATTTTTCGCATCTGTGGCTCATCTGGGAGTTTGATAAGGTCGCGGGCGCAGGCTGGTCGCCGACGGTGCTGCCGCCGAAGCTGGGCGGCAAGACGCGCGTGGGCGTGTTCGCTACGCGTTCGCCGTTCCGGCCGAACCCGCTGGGGCTTTCCTGCGTGCAGCTTGTCAAGGCCGACCTTCATACGAAGGACGGCCCGGTCTTGTATGTCGCGGGCGCCGATCTGGTGGACGGCACGCCGGTCTATGACATCAAGCCGTATCTTCCGTATGCAGACAGCCATCCGGAGGCTGTCGACGGCTTTGACGGCAGGCGCGACGCCGAGCCGCTGACGGTCGTGTTCCCGCCGGAGCTGGAAGCGATGCTCCCGGAAGAAAAGCGTGAAGGCCTGCGGCAGGCTCTCGCCTGCGGGCCGGTCCCCGGCTATCAGCATGATCCGGAGCGCCGGTACGGGTTTAATTTCGCGGGCTTCGACGTGCGCTTCCGCATCCGGGAGCGGACGGTGACGGTTGTGGAGATCGTGAGGTTATAACGAACGTGCCTCCCTCCGACGCGCCTCCGGCGGCCCTATCTTTTCTCTCGCAAGAGAAAAGATAGGGGAGAAAAGAGTGCTTGGACGCGTTTGGTGCGTTCTGCGGGTGCGGTTCAGGTGAGTCCTGATTTATAGTCGCTGCGAGCACACGAACTCACCTTATGGGCGCTAGGGTACGCGCCGCCTGTTACGGTACAACAGATTTGTGAGTAGTTGCGATTTAATATCTGCGGTAAAAGCGCCTTGCGTTCAAAATTTGCAAGGCAGTACGGATTCGCCGGAGCCCCTACGACGCCTTCAAGGACAGTGTCGGAATTTTTGAACTGGTCTTGGTTTCGCAGGAAAGATTCAAGAAAACCGAGTCGGTTTTCTTTCGGAGAAGCAAAAGAAAAAGTTGTACCGCAGTTGCAAATTCATAGAAGACTTTCAGCCTTGCGGCAGGCTCCTTCAATAATCCACCCGCATCAGGCACAGCCCCTGCGGAGGCGCGGTGTATCCGGCCTGCGTCCGGTCCTTCGCTTCGAGCGTCTGCCGGACGCTCTCCGGCGTGCGCTTGCCCTGTCCGACCTCCAGAAGCGTTCCGGTCAGGATGCGCACCATGTTCTGTAAAAATCCCGTGCCGTGGTAATTGAAATAAATATAGTCTTTCCGCCGGACGATCTCGATGGAATCGACGATCCGCACGGTGGATTTTTTCATCTGCGGGTTCGAACAGAAGCTTTTGTAATCATGCTCGCCGGTGAGATATTCCGCCGCGCGCTGCATGGCGGCAAGATCCGGCTGATAATCGAGCACGGTGACGTATTTGCGGTTAAAGACCGGCTTCGTATCGCCGACGTAGCAGGTGTAGGTGTAGAGCTTGCCGACGGCGCGGTAGCGCGCGTGGAAGCGGTCGGCGGCAAGCTTCGCCTCCTGCACACAGATATCGTCCGGGAGATAGCGGTTCATGTAGTCGCGGATCTCCTCGGGCGTTTTCTCCGTGTCCATATAGGCGTTGGCCGCCATGGCCCTTGCGTGGACGCCTGCGTCCGTGCGGCCCGCGCCGATGACCTGCACGTCCGTGCCGCACATCCGCGTCAGAACGGCTTCCAGCTTGCCCTGGATCGTGTCGCGGCCCGGCTGGCGTTCCCAGCCGAAATAGCGGGAGCCGTCATAGCTGATAATGAATTTGAAATTTCTCATGACCGCGCTTCAAAGTCCTTCGTGTACCGGCAGGCCGGGTAGTTGGAGCAGCCCCAGAATTTCTTTCCCTTGCGCGCGCCGGTCTGTCCGGTGCGCAGCACCATGCGTCCGCCGCAGCGTGCGCAGACAGGGACCTCATGCGTGGCCGCGCGGCGGATATGGCGCTCCGCCGCCGTTTCGCCCGCAGGCCCCAGCTGCAGCGCGTCATAGCGGATGGCGGTGCATCTTGCCTTCATGGCGATCTCGACGGCCAGCATATCATAAAGCCGCCGCAGCTCCGCCTCCGGCATACCGCCCGCGAGCTTTCTGCGCAGATACTGCTCGGGCTTGCAGCCTACTTTTTTCTGAAACGCGCCGTAGAATTTCTCCCGGTCGCTTTTTGGTTGTTTTTTCGGATACATGGCGTTCCCTCCCATGCTTGCTGCGTCCAGTATACCACAATCGGTCTGTGAAAATCTACTTTGTTTTCTGGGCCTGTCATAAAAGGCTACTGGCCGGAAATCCAAGCGGGACGGTGCTTACCGTCCCGCTTTTTGAAAATATCCGGCCTCCAGCAGCAGCGCAAGGCAGGCGTTGACCTCGTCGTCGGTAAAGAGCGGGCCGTATTTGCCCTTGACGGCGCTGGCCTCCGCGGACAGGTCGAGTCGGCCCGCCTGCGCAAGCGAATCAAACGCGTCGGACGGGCGGTTCCGCCTGCAAAGCTCCCGCACGGCGGAAACGCCGCCGGTGGTCTGCACGCTGCGCACGAAGCGCGTCACGGGACTGCCGCACAGAATGCGGGCCTGCTCGGCGTTCTGCAGCAGCTCCTGATCGAATAAAAGCTCCAGTCTGGTTCGTTCCATAAGCGGCTCCTATCGCATACTGAACTGGATCTGGTCACGCTGGCCAAGCTCGGACAGGCGCGTTTCGATGGCGCCGATGCTCCGCCCATGGCGGCGCGCGATCGTCTCGGTCGTGAGCCCCGCACCGTATTCCTGAAGCAGCCGCGCTTCCTCCTCCGCGCTCCAGCTTCGGCCCGCGTTTGTGGCGGCCGCGCCGTCGGCGCGCTCCTGAAGCTCCCGCAGGACGCAGTGCAGCGCCCGGATGATCTCGGGGCGGTTATAGACGCTCTCGTCCGGCAGCGGCCGGCCCGTCATGGGGTCGACGCCGTCTGCAAGACCGCGAAGCAGCTCGGCTGCGCGCTTGATCTCCATATGCTCACCTTTTCCGACGTTTTCTTCTATTATAGTACGAAAAACGCCGTGCTGCAAGCCCTTTTCCGGCAAAACTGCCCGCAGCCGGAGGAATTCCGGGTTCAGTTCATTTCTTCGATATAATATACGTAATCCAGCGACCGCAGCGCCTCGATGATCTCACCGTGCTTTTTATACTGCTTGAGCTCCGCGCTGCTTACGGTGAAGGAGACGGTGAACACGCTGAGGCCGGAATTCAAGTACGCGGGATTCGACTCGATATCGTCAATGCGGATGCCGAGGGCGCGGACGGTCGAGACGAAACCCGGCAGATCGAGCTTGTTTTTCAGCTCCAGATGCACCTCAAAATGGTTCGAGCGGTCCTTCAGATGTGTTTCGAGCGCCGGAAGGCCCGACATACTGCACAGCAGCGCGAGAAACAGCACCAGCGCCAGCGTATACAGTCCCGCGCCGAGCGCCAGCCCCACGATGCCGCAGCACCAGAGGCCGACGGAGGTCGTCAGGCCCTTGATCTGGTTCTTGGAGCTGAAGAGGATGGAATTGGCGCTGATCGTCGTGATGCCGATGACGGCAGCCGCCGACAAAACCGGGATCGTGACCGGCAGAAGCTCCATGAGATACTGATCGATGAGCATCGTGGCTGTGCCCGCGAGGCTCACGAGAATGAACGTGCGAAGACCGGCCGAGTGCCGCTTGCTCGAACGTTCGCAGCCGATGATGGCGGCCAGCGCCATGCTGAGCGCCAGCCGGAGAAGAATCGAGCCGGGCGCCAGCTCCGCGCTCCACGGGCCGAGAAGTCCCGCGATCCAGTCTGTTTTCATATGCCGTTACCTCCTGAGATAGAAAAATCTGCGCTGCGCCTGCGTCTGGGCCAGCTGCTCCTCCGCCGCCTCGGTAAAGGCGGCTTCCTCCTCCGATATGTCGTTATCCAGCGCCGGAAGCTCGGACTGGATCTTCTGGATCCGCTCGATGAGCAGCTGCACGTCGGACTTCCGTTCGCCCGTTTCCGTGACCTCCTCCACGGCGGCAACGTCTTCGAGCCTTGTGGAATACGATCTGGACAAATACAGCGCCAGCTTTGCGCAGCCGGGGCCGATCAGCTCATACAGAACGCTGGACGCGAGAATGATGGTCTGCAGGTCGCTTCCCATCGTGCCGCCGAGCGTCCGCGCGCCGAGGGCGGCCAGACCGATGGCCACGCCTGCCTGCGGGATGAGCGCCAGCCCCAGATAATTGCGCACCAGCTTATCCTTTTTGACCAGCTTGCAGCCCAGCCATGCGCCCGCGTATTTGCCGAGAATGCGCACGAGGAAATAGCTCACGCCGATCACGAGCAGCGGCACGCCGTTCAGATTCCCGGACGAGGACACCAGCGCGTCCAGCTGGAACGACATACCGGAGCGGACGAAGAACAGAAGCAAAATCGGCGGACTGAAATAATTCAGCTGCTTGAAGAGCTTGTCGTCGTCCGCAATATTCGTATAGACCGTGCCCATCATCATGCAGCCGAGCAGGGGAGAGATATCCAGCAGCGCGCACACGCCGCAGAACGCGAACAGGAGCGCGACGGAGATGATCAGCTTATTGTCCTTCGAGCGCTTCTGGGGCATGAGCAGCTTCATGAACAGCCCGAACGCACTGCCCAGCGCCAGCACAAGCAGATTCAGCAGCACCGGCTTTCCCAGCGTTTCGAATGAAAAGCCGTTTGCGCCGCTTAAGGAAGCCAGCGCGACGGAAATGGCGATGGAATACAGAACCAGCCCCACCACATCGTCCAGCGCCACGACCTGCAGCAGCGTGTCGACGAAATCGCCCTTGGCTCCCGTCTGCCGGATGGTCATCATTGTCGAGGCCGGAGCCGTCGCCGAGGCAAGCGCAGAGAGCACGATGGAAAACGCCAGCTCGAGCCGGAGTACGAGAAACGTCAGAATAAAAATAAAGACCGAGGCCAGAACGGCTTCGAAGATCGTGATCCAGACGACCTTCATACCGCTTTTTTTCAGAACGGAGAGCTTGAAGAACTCGCCTGTTGAGAACGCGATGAAGGCCAGCGCGATATCGGAAAGAAAGTCCGTGCCGTCAATGATGCGCTGCGGCACAAGGTTCAGCACATACGGCCCGATGAGGATCCCGGCGAGGATATAGCCGGTCACATTCGGCAGACGCGCAAGCTTCGTCAGCCGCGTCATCGCGAAGCCGGAAAACAGCATCAGCGCGACAGAAATGATCACGCCCGCGACCGGACTTGTATTGGCGATCAGAGAAGAAAGGCCCGTAACGTTCACCTCCGATTTTACATGGATTTAAGATTTAACACAGTGTACCACACCGGAGCGCGTTCTGCAAGCCATTCGTGTCGGACGCAAAATTTCCCGTGAAAGGGGCTTGCAATCTCCCGGGGAAACCGATACCATAGAGACAGTAATTTGCAGGAGGCGTACCTATGCAGAAACAAGCACCGAAGCTCGTCATCATGGCCGCCGGAATGGGCAGCCGCTTCGGCGGGCTCAAGCAGATGGAGCCTGTCGACCGGGAAGGACACAGTATTATCGATTTTTCCATGTACGACGCAAGACGCGCAGGCTTCCGTGATCTTGTCTTTATTATCAAGCGTGAGCACGAGGCGCTCTTCCGGGAGCGCATCGGGACCCGCATGGAGCGGTTTTTCCATGTCGAATACGTCTATCAGGAGCTGACGGATATCCCGGCGGGATATTCTGTCCCGGACGGACGCGTCAAGCCCTGGGGCACGGGACAGGCCGTTGCCTGCTGCCGGAACGTGCTGCACGGGCCGTTCGCGGTCATCAACTCCGACGATTTCTACGGCCGCACGGCGTTCAGCACGATCTATGAGTTTCTGCGCACGAACGACGATGAGCACTGCTACGCCATGGTCGGCTACCGGGTGCGCAACACCGTGACGGAGTTCGGCTCTGTGGCGCGCGGCGTGTGCGAGGTCGAAAACGGGATGCTCACGAGCATTACCGAGCGGATGCAGATCTACCAGCGCGGCGACCATGCCGCCTATACCGAGGACGGCACACAGTTTGTCGACCTGCCGGGCGACACCATTGTGTCCATGAACCTCTGGGGCTTTACCCAGCCGATGGTGTCAGAGCTCTGGTCGCGGCTCAGCACGTTCCTCGCGCAGCAGGTCCCGCAGAACCCGATGAAGTGTGAGTTTTATCTTCCGAACGCCGTCAACCAGCAGCTGGAGGATGGAACGGCCCGTGTGCGCGTGCTGCCCTGCGAGGAGGTCTGGCATGGCGTGACCTACCGAGAGGATCTGGCCTCCGTCAAGGAGGCGATCTGTGCGCTCAAGGCCGCAGGCGTCTACGAAGAACGCCTCTGGCCGGACTGATCCTGTCCGAACGCAGAACCGATCAAAAGAGGCTGTCCCGGATACGTGCGGGACAGCCTCTTTGTGCTGTTATACTCAGATCTTCATGGCAGCCTCATAGGCACGCCAGACGACGGAGCGGAGGTTTCCGACGCGCAGACAGTCGCCGACGAGCTGGACGTTTTTATGGCCCTTCTCCTCGACGAGCGGCGTGGAGATATAGCCGGCGGAGGAAATGACGGTGTCGCACGGGATCTCGACGGAGGAGCCGTCCTTTGCCGCGCAGACAATGGAGCCGTCTTTGACCTCGCGGAGCGTCGTTTCCAGATAGACGGGCACCTGCTTCCACGCGAACCACTCGCGCAGATACGAGCTGTTGGCAAGGCACACGCCCTTCTGGGACACCAGATCGTCCTTCATCTCGACGATCGTGACGTCTTTGCCCTGCAGCGCCAGCTCATACGCGATCTCGCAGCCGGTCAGGCCGCCGCCCACAACGGCAATCTTTTCACCCACGGGTGCGCCCAGCAGATATTCACAGGCCTCGAGCATCTTCTCGTGGCCGGGAACCTTTTTAAGCACGCGCGGGGTCGAGCCGGTGGCGATGATGACGGGGTCAGTGCCGAAGGACGCGATCTCTTTGACCTCGGTGTTCAGGCGGACCTCCACGCCGAGCTTTTCCATCTCCCGGCGGTACCACGTCAGAAGGTCGCGGAGCTTACCCTTATAGCTCTCGGATGAGGCCGCGATGAACGTGCCGCCGAGCACGCCGGACTTTTCATAAATAATGGGCTTGTGGCCGCGCAGCGTCAGCACGCGGGCAGCCTCCATGCCGCCGATGCCGCCGCCGACGATGTGGACGGTCTTCGGATCGTTCGTCTTTTTGATATAGTGCTTATCCCACTGCATCATTTCGGCGTTGACCGCGCAGCGCGCCAGATGCAGGGAGTCGCTCAGATCCTGATCATTCGGCACGCCCTTGTAGTGGCACATATTGAAGCAGCCGTTGTGACAGAGGATGCACGGGCGGATATCGTCCTCACGGCCCTCAAGCACCTTGGTGAACCACTCCGGGTCGGCCAGGAAATTCCGCGCAAAGCCCGCACCGTCCAGCCTGCCTGCGGCAATGGCCTCCGCGGCAGCGTCCAGCGTCATGCGGCCCGCGCAGACAACGGGAATGTCGACGAACTTTTTGATGTGCTCGACCTCCGCCAGATTGCAGTTTTCGGGCATATACACCGGCGGGTGCGCCCAGTACCACGCGTCATACGTGCCGTTGTCGCAGTTGAGCATATCATAGCCCGCATCCTGCAAAAACTTCGCGGCGATCTCGGACTCGGCCATGTCGCGGCCCGCCTCGAGATACTCTTCGCCGGGCAGCGCGCCCTGCCGGAAGCCCTTGGTCTTCGAGACGACGGAATAGCGCAGCGACACCGGGAAATCCGGGCCGCAGGCGGCCTTGATGGCCTTGACGATCTCGGCGGCGAAGCGGTAGCGGTTTTCAAGACTTCCGCCATACTCATCCGTGCGCTTGTTGACGTAGTGGAGCGTGAACTGGTCGAGCAGATAGCCCTCGTGCACGGCATGGACCTCCACGCCGTCGACGCCCGCGTCCTTCAAGAGCTTCGAGCTTTTGGCGAACGAGTCAATGAATTCCTGAATTTCCGCCTTCGTCATCTCGCGCGACGGCAGCTTATCCGACCACCGGTTGGGCGACGGGCTGGCCGAGGCCGTGATCTTGTCGAGATCCATGACCGGCTTCGACAGCACGCGCAGCACGGGATTGTTGTAGAGCTTTTCCATCATCTCGGACACGGTAAAGCTGCGGCCGAAGCCCGCCGTCAGCTGCACGAACAGCTTCGCGCCCGTCTTATGGAACTCCGGCATCCACTTTGCCAGATCGTCGTACATCTTCTTATTCTTGTGCAGCCACTGGCCGTACATCGGATTATACACCGGCTGACAGCCGGGCAGGACAAGACCGGCATTGTTTTTCGCAACTTCAAGGATAAAGCGTGCGCCGTCCTTGTCAAAATGGTTCCATTCCATCCAGCCGAACAGATCCGTGCCGCCCATGCTGGTGAGCACGATGCGGTTCTTGAGCTCGACCCTGCCGATCTTCCACGGCGTCAGCAAGGGCTTATAGCTTTCCTTCAAAACGATTCTCCCCTTTTCGTTTTTTGATGTGCGGACGCTTCCGCGTATGGATCTGATCCCAGTTTAAACGAAGACCGGCAAAATGTCACGGTTTATTTTCATGAATCTGCCCAAAAGCACCGCGAATCCCTTGACAGGGTACGCCCCTGTACGTATGATAAGCCTATAAATTTTATATGTAATCGAGGATGCTATGCTCAATCAATTTTCAAGAACGCAGCTTCTGCTCGGCACGGAGGCCATGGAGAAGCTGAAGCGTGCGCGCGTGGCCGTGTTCGGCATCGGCGGCGTGGGCGGCTATGTCTGCGAGGCGCTTGTGCGCAGCGGCGTGGGCGCGTTTGATCTTGTCGACGACGACAAGGTCTGTCTGACGAACCTCAACCGGCAGATCATTGCCACGCGCAAGACCGTCGGCAAATACAAGGTTGAGGTCATGCGCGAGCGCATTCTGGAGATCAACCCGGACTGCGACGTGCGCGTGCATCAGTGCTTCTATCTGCCGGAGACAGCGGATCAATTCAATTTTTCGGACTATGACTACGTGGTCGACGCCGTCGACACCGTCACAGCCAAGGTCACGCTGGTTCTCGAGGCGCAGAAGGCGGGTGTGCCCATCATCAGCTGCATGGGCGCGGGCAACAAGCTCGACCCGACCCGCTTCCGCGTGGCCGATATTTACAAAACCAGCGGCTGCCCGCTTGCGCGCGTGATGCGCACGGCGCTCAGAAAGCGCGGGGTCAAGCATCTGAAGGTCGTCTATTCCGATGAAATTCCCACAAGACCCATCGAGGATATGTCCATCAGCTGCCGCAGCCACTGCATCTGCCCGCCGGGCGCAAAGCATAAGTGCACCGAGCGCCGCGATATTCCCGGCAGCACGGCCTTCGTGCCGTCGGTGGCAGGACTGATCATCGCGGGCGAGGTCGTAAAGGATCTCGCAAAGGGCTGAGGAGGGGTTTTATGAAGCTCATGATCGCATCGGATATCCACGGCGCGGCGGGGTACTGCCGCGAGCTGCTTGCCGCGTTTGACCGGGAAGGGGCCGGCAGGCTTTTGCTGCTGGGCGACATTCTCTACCACGGCCCGCGCAACGATCTGCCGGATGAATACGCGCCCAAGCAGGTGCTGGCCATGCTCAACGAGCGGCGAGACCGGCTCTTCTGCGTCCGCGGCAACTGCGACACGGAGGTTGACCAGATGGTGCTGAACTTCCCGATTCTGGCCGATTACAGCATCTTCCCGGTTGGAAACCGGCTGATCTACGCCACGCACGGCCACGTCTATAACACCGCGCATCTGCCGCCGCTCTGCCCCGGCGATATCCTCCTGCACGGCCACACGCACGTGCCCATGTGGGAGCCGTTCGGCGAAAACAACCTCTATCTCAACCCCGGCTCTGTCTCCATCCCGAAAAACGGCTCCGCACATGGCTATATGACGCTGGAGGATGGCGTTTTCGAATGGAAAACGCTCTCCGGCGGGGTCTATCACACACTGACACTGTAACATTTTTTGCAAACTGATGCCCCCGGCGAGAGCCGCAATGTCAGTAAGTTAAGCTGACAAATCCTCCTACCCTCAGAAATGAGAGGGTAGGAGGATTTTTTGTATAAAGAAAACCACCGGCAATGCCGGTGGTTCCAAAAAGCTTTAGCTATGCATAGAAAAAATGTCCTCC
>ERZ856578.1809-NODE-1809-length-38118-cov-5.119555_pt1 | contig 38118 bp, 41 predicted proteins | sample MGYA00514384_ERZ856578 | MGnify/ENA primary metagenome ERZ856578 (study PRJEB29103, sample SAMN06111958) | human gut metagenome | biome: human gut; feature: ankylosing spondylitis patient; material: healthy_person | host: Homo sapiens | place: China:Hangzhou...
GTCAGACGCACACGGGCGATCTTACGCAGAGCGGAGTTCGGCTTCTTAGGAGTGGAAGTACGAACGGCGGTGCACACGCCTCTCTTCTGAGGAGAAGGCAGGTCGGTGGACTTGTTCTTCAGGGTGTTCAGACCGTGCTGAAGGGCGGGAGAGGTGGACTTGTAAGTCGCCTGGCTGCGGCCCTTGCGAACCAGCTGATTAAAAGTAGGCATGGTTTTCCTCCTTTCCAAAAATCTGCCCCATTGGGGGCATGTAATATATTTTAACAGAAAAGGCAAGCCTTATTCCATTAAAACCAAATGAATTTGCGCAGCTTACCGCACCAGGGCGGCGGCGGCGCTTTTCACGGCGATGCCGCAGGCGGCTCCCAGGTCGGCCATGGAGACGTCGTGCTCCACCGGGACCTGTCCCTCCTGGGCCAGCCGGGCCAGGGGTTCTACCACGCGGGGGTCCGCGTCGCAGGCCAGGAATACTTTGCAGGCGCGGCCATCGTTCAGCGCGCGGCGGACCTGCTTGGCGCCCACGACCTTGTTGACGCTGCTCAGTTCAGATACCATTTCGGTGCCCTCCTCTCCCCCGGCAAAGGCAGGGGTCGTTTCATTGGGGAAAGGGCGCAAAGCCCCCTATCACCGCAATTTCAGATTATAACAGACTGTCAAGCCCCCGTCAAGCACAAATCCACAAGAATTCCACAAAGTTTTCCACCCTGCCCCTCCGGTTTTCGTAAAAAACAGGAAACCGGCCTGTTTTCTCCCCCTCCGGGCCGCTTTTCCGGTCCTTAGCGCATAACATTCATCCTGTCAGGGCATACTCTTCTCCAGGTATGAGAGGAGGCGAGGAACATGACTGCCCACGTAAACGACGCCTGCATCGGCTGCGGGCTGTGTACCGGGGTCTGCCCCGGCGTTTTCACCATGACCGAGGAGGGCGTGGCCGCCGCCCGGGACGAAATTTTCCCCGAGCAGGAGGCCCAGGTCCGCCAGGCCGCAGAGGACTGCCCCGTCAACGCCATTGAGGTGCGCTGAGCACCCTTTGGCAGGTTCGGACGCAGGATATCCAGCACAACGCTCAACGCACAGAACAGACCAGCCGCCCGGTCACATCGATCAGGCGGCTGGTCCGCTTTTTATTCCATCTCTATATGATTAGAGGTAAGGGGCGATTTGGTCGTGGAGAGCCTTCTTCTCGTCCTCGTCCAGGTCGATCAGCGGGGCGCGCATGTGGCCGCCGGTCATGCCGCGCATCTGCAGAACGGCCTTGAAGATGCCCATGTCCGCGCCGCTCTTCATGATCTCGCAGATCTCGTTGGCGGTCTGCTGTTCCTTCAGAGCGGTCTTCATATCCCCGGCCAGATAGGCCTTGTACACGTTCACAAAGTGCTCGGGCATGGGGCCGGAGCAACCGGACACGGTGCCCTCGCACCCCATGACCAGGGCGGGCAGGAACAGGCGGTCCGCGCCGAACAGGACGGAGAAGTTGCCGTCGTTCAGCAGCAGATAGTCCTTCAGCCGGATCATATCCGCATAGCTGTACTTAATGCCCACGATGTTGGGGCAGGTCTTCAGCAGCTCGGCCACCAGCTCGGGCTTCAGGTCGTTGGTGGCGCACTGGGGAATGGCATAGAGATAGATGGGGAAGTCCTTGGAGACGCTGGCGGAGACCTGCTGATAATAGCGGATCATGGCCTTGTCCTTGATGCCGAAGAAGCCGGGGGTCACCACGCCGATGCCGTCCACGCCGATCTTCTCGGCGTGCTGGGCCAGGCGGATGGTCTCCTTCAGGGTCATAGCGCCCACATGGATAAACACGTCCACGCGGCCCGCGGCGGCCTTCAAAACGGTCTCGGCCACCAGCTCCCGCTCCTCGGGGGTCATGTTGAACATCTCGCCCGTGGTTCCGCAGGGATACAGGCAGTTCACGCCCTTCTGGATCAGGAACTCCACCTGCTCCTCCAGGGCCTTCACGTCCACCTGGTCGTGCTCGTCAAAGGGGGTGGTCATCGCGGTGATGACGCCTTTCATTTTTTTCATATTCGTCTCGCTCCTTATCGATTGATCCAGTTTTTCGGTTCTTTCCCGTTCAGGCTGTCTATGACTGCCTGGGCGGCCATCATGCTGATGTTGTGATAGGTCTCCACCGTCTCCGCGCCGGTGTGGGGGGTACACTGAATGCCGGGGGTGTGGAGGATGGGGGCGTCCATGGGCAGGGGCTCCTGCTCATACACGTCCAGCGCCGCCCCAGCCAGGTGCCCGCCGGTCACGGCGTCGATCAGGGCCTGGGTGTCCACCAGGGCTCCCCGGGCCGTGTTGATGAAATAGGCGCCCTGCTTCATCTTGGCAAAGGCGGCCCGGTCCATGATGTGCCGGGTGGCGGGGATGCTGGGCATATGGATGCTGATGACGTCGCTCTTGGCCAGCACCGTGTCCATGTCCGTCAGGGTCACGTGCAGGTCCCGGGCCTTCGCCTCGTTGGGATAGGGGTCATAGGCCAGCAGTTCCACCCCCATGCCAGACAGCTTTTTGGCCACCCGGCCGCCGATGTCGCCAAAGCCCAGGATGCCCACCGTTTTGCCCAGGATCTCTTTTCCCACGGCCCGGGCCCACTCTCCCTGGTCCAGCTTTTGATTCAGCTGGGGGATGCTGCGCAGACAGTTCAGGATCATGGCCACGCCCAGCTCCGCCACCGCGTTGGCGTTGAGTCCGGCGGCGTTCACCACCTGAACGCCGTGGCGCTTGGCCGCTTCCAGGTCGACGTTGTCCACGCCCACGCCGAAGCGGGCCAAAATTTTCAGCTTCGGCGCGATCTGAAAGACCTGCTCGTTCCACTGGTCCATTCCGATGATAGCCCCCTGGATGTCGGGGGCCCAGACTGCCAGCTCCTCAAAGGAATAATAGGGCATGTCGTGGTCGTTCAGGATCACATGATGTCCGTTGTCCTCCAAAAGCCGGATGGCGTCCTGACACAGCGTCTGAAAGTGGGAGGCGGTGATCAAAATATTTCCCATAAATGTCCTTCTTTCTCACACCAGAGCCAGCTGGCGGCGCAGGACGGCCACGCTGTTTTGATACTCCGGCTCGGTCAAATAGACGGGGCTGGGCTCGTCGGTCAAAAAGACCTTGCCCCAGTCCTTTCCCCCCTGATATTTGGGGACGATATGCACATGGAGATGGGTCCCGGTGTCGCCAAAGACCAGATAATTGATCTTGTCCGGCTGATACAGCCGGGTCAGGGCCTGGGCCGCCTGATAGACGCTGTCCATCAGGGCGGCGTACTCCTCCGGAGTCAGGTCTGTGATCTTCTTCACATGGCGGCGGCTGGCCAGCAGGAGCCGGCCCGGGTGGGTCTGGTCCCGGTGGAGATACAGCCTTCCACCGGGCATCTCCCCCACGGCGATCAGGTCGGGCCGAAGCTCCGCCCCGCCGCAGAATTTACACGCGCCGCTCATGCCTGCTCACCCTTTTTGGCCGCCTTGCGCTGCTTCAGATGGGCCAGCACAAAGGGATAAATCAGGGACAGGAAGGCGATGATGATGAACACGCAGGAGATAGGACGGGTGAAGAAGGTGGTCCAGTCCCCCGCCGACAGCACCATGGCCCGGCGGAAGTTCTTTTCCAGAATGCCTCCCAGGATCAGGCCCAGAATAATGGGCGGGATAGAGAACTCCATCTTAATAAGGAAGAAGCCCAGGATACCGCACAGGATCATGAGATAGATGTCGCCCACAGTGTGGTTCACGGCGAAGGTGCCCACAAAGCAGAAAACGAAGATCAGCGGCGTGAGGACGATGCTGGGGACGGAGGATATCTTGGTAAAGATACGGATACCGGCAAAGCCGCACAGGGCCATGAACGCGTTGGCGAAGAACAGGCCGACAATGATCATATACACCTTGGCGGGCTGCTCGGTCATCAGCAGAGGGCCGGGGGTGATGCCCAGCATCATCAGACAGCCCAGCATAATGGCGGTGCAGGCGTCGCCGGGGATGCCCAGGGACAGCAAAGGGATCAGTGCGCCGCCGGAGATGGCGTTGTTGGCGGATTCGGGCGCAGCGATGCCGTCGGGTGCGCCGTCGCCGAACTGCTCCGGGTGCTTGGACCAGCGCTTGGCCTCGTTATACCCCACCCAGGAGGCGATGTCGCCGCCGGTGCCGGGGATGGCCCCGATCAGCGTGCCGATCAGGCTGGACCGGATCAGCGTGGGGAAGATGGTGACCAGGTCGCTCTTAGAGGGCAGCACCCGCTCCAGCTTGGTGTTCACCTTGGCCCGGGTGGTGCCAAAGCTCTCCTGCACGTTGATCAGGCCCTGGGAGAAGGCGAACAGACCGATCAGTACCGGGATGTTGGAGATGCCGCCGGTGAGATAGACCGTGTCAAAGGTAAAGCGATAGGCTCCGGTGGTCACGTCCACGCCTACCGTGGCCAGCAGCAGACCGATCAGTGCGCCCATCACGCCCTTCAGCACGTTCTCGCTGGACACGCTGGCCACCACGCTGATGCCGAACAGGGCCAGGGCAAAGCTCTCCTGGGCGCTGAACTTCAGGGCAAAGCTGGACAGGATGGGCGAGGTCCACAGCAGCATCACCGCAGAAAACAGTCCGCCGAAGGTGGAGGCGGTGGTGGAGATGGACAGGGCCCGCCCGGGCTGGTGGTGCTTGTGGGCCATGGGATAGCCGTCCAGGCAGGTAGCAGCGGAGTTGGCGGTGCCCGGGGTGTTGATCATAATGGCGGTGATGGAGCCGCCGTAAATGGCTCCGCAGAAAATGCCCAGCATCATCAGCACGCCCAGGTTCCCGTTCAGGGACAGGGCCACCGGCAGCATAATAGACATGCCCATAACGGAGGACAGTCCGGGCATCACGCCCACAAAAATACCGCACAGCACGCCGCCCAGAATGGACAGCAGTCCCATGGGCGTCAGTACAAGGGCCAGGCTCTGTGTAAAGGCTGCAAACATATTTTGTGACCCCCTCCTTTTAAAACAGCACGCCCTGGGGCAGGACAACATTCATGACCAGCGCGAACAAAACATAGATAAAGCCGGTGATCCCCAACGTGGTCAAAAGGATCCACATCGGGCGGCGCTCCCCCATGGCCAGCATAGTGGCCGCCACAAAGACCAGCGTGGCGGGGATGAAGCCGAAGAAGTGCAGCAGCACTGCATAGGCGATCATGATCACAAAGATGATGAGCACGCAGTGGACCCCTGCGGTAGCAAAGTCGATGAGGGGAGCCTCCGGCGCTGTGGCCTTCTTGGCCTCCAAGGCCGTCTGCACCAGCAGGATAACGGAGCAGAGAATCAGTCCGCCGCACAGCATAATGGGCCAGAACGCCGCGCCGGGGTCGCCCACGTTGCCGCCCCGCACGTCAAAGTTCAGGGACAGATGGATGCCCACGGCACTGGCCGCGATCAGCAGGATAGAAAGAATGGTGTTATATTTTCTCACAAGCAAAAACTCCTTTGCCAGAAAAAGCTGGAGCGCCGGAAGGTTTGGCCCGCCGGCGCTCCAGAACGTCATAGGTCACGCTTGACCGAAGAATTCATGGCGGGACGCTTCACAGCTTTTTACTGGTTGCCCAGCAGCTCGTCATACAGCTCATACTGCTGCTGCAAAAACTCCTTCAGCTGCGCCTGGTCCATGTTGGTGGTCTGCATCCCCAGGCTGTCCAGGGTCTGGGCAAAGCTGTCGCTGTCCACACCGGCGCGCAGCTTCTCGCTGAGATAGTCCTGAATGACGCTGTCCACGCCGGCGGGGCAGGAGATCACACAGAAGCCCATGAACTCAAAGTCGATCTGGTCGGGATAGATCTCCGCAAAGGTGGGGACGTCGGGGAAGGCCTCCAGGCGGTCATTGGCCAGCACACCGATGATCTTGGCGTTACCGGCGGCCACCTGAGCGGTAGCGTTGCAGGCCTGGGCAAAGGTGGCGTCGATGTGGCCGCCCACAACGGCGGTGACGCAGTCGGCGCTGCCCTCATAGGTCACGTTGGACACGTCGATGCCCAGGGCGTTCTCCATGGCGGTGATGGCCAGGGTGGGCGCTGCGCCGGTGCCGGTCTCGCCCACAACGATCTCGCCGGGGTGGGCCTTGGCATAGTCCACAAACTCCTCCAGGGTGGAGTAGTTCTCATTATTGCCGATGATCAGCACGAAGGGGTCCCGCAGAGCGCAGGCCAGGGGAGAGAAGGTATCCAGGGTCATGTCGGTGTTGCCCAGGACCATGTTGATGATAAAGTCGGTGTTCACCACGCCCAGGGTATAGCCGTCGGCCTTGGAGTTGGCCACCTGGGTCAGGCCGATCAGACCGCCGTTGCCGGTGACATTGGACACGGAGAAGTTCACGGGCACGTCCTTCACGCCGTCCAGCACGCCGCGGACGGACAGGTCAGTGCCGCCGCCGGCGGAGTATTGCACCACTACGTTGATGTTCTGCTTGGGATAGTCCAGCTCCGCAGCGCTGGAACCGGCCTGAGAACCGGAGCCGGAGCCGGAAGCGGCGGGGGTCTTGCTGCTGCCGCAGCCTGTGAGAGCCGCCACCAGCATCATGGCCGACAGGGCCAGAGCCATTGCCTTTTTCATCGTTTTCATCATTCTTTCCTCCTTAAAATTTGATCCAGATCTCTGGACCTTTTCACTCAAGTCAGCTTTTCGATGCATGCCCGAAGATACGCCGCAGACCGCTTCATGCCGATGGCCGCGTCCGGGATATCCTGGGGGTGCCATCTCCGTTCATATTCCAGCGAGAGCCATCCGTCATAGCCCCGGTCCTTCATGGCCTGAAGGATGGCGGGCCATGGGACGATCCCCTCCCCCACGATCCGGGTGATGACGTTCCGCTCCTCCTCTTTTGGGTGGGACACATCGGAGGAGGTAAAGCCCGTGTTTCCGGCCCGAAACACCAGATCCTTTACGTGGGTGTGATAAATTTTTGAAAACTGGAGGGGCAGGGCCTCCTCCCAGGGTTCGTTTTCCGTAAAGGTCAGGTTGGCCTGGTCATACAGGATACCCACCGCCGGGTGGTCAATCTCCCGGGCAATGGAAATGCTGTCGGCGGCGGACACCGTCATGGTGTTGAAGTGGTTCTCCATGACCAGCTTGACGTTGGCCTTTTGGGCCGCATCCCCCAGACGGCGCATACTCCGCACCAGGTTGGCCCGCTTTGCCCCGTCTGGGTCGGTGTCCGTCTGGGCGTAGTTCCCGGCGTAGATCCTGATGTACTTCGCGCCCAGGATCTCGGCATACCCGATGACCTTGCAGATGCCCTGGATCTCCCCCTCCCGCACAGTCGGGTCCAGGTCGTTAAATTTGGAGTAGTAGGGGGTCAGGGCGATGATGCGCAGTCCCAGGCGGTCCGCCAGCTCCCGCAGCCGTTTCAGCTCATCGGAGTCCGCATCCTGGGGGATGCCGCAGCGGTATCCGTCCTGTACCACGATCTCAGCCCCGTCCAGGCCGAGCTTGTGGAACAACTCCAGCGCCTCCGGCAGGGTGTACTCCGGGGTGCCCATGGTGTGCCCCGCGATTTGGAACAATTCAGATCACCTCATTCCAGGCCGGGCAGCCCGGCAGTGGTCAGAATGCGGTGCATCAGCTCCTGGGTCTTATAGGCGTCGGCGCCGCTGGTCAGGGGCTGCTGATCGTTTTTCAGGCAGTCAAAGAAGTGGTCCACCTCCTGGGTAAAGCCCATCTTGTCCACCACCTTGGCCCAACCATAGGCCAGGGGGGTCATAGAGGTGGTGTGGGACTGCTCGTTGTCGGTGACGGTGATGGTGTCGGGGCAGTTGACCAGCACGCTCTTGTTGTGGCCGTGCATCTCCAGGGTCTCCACCCACTGGCCGGAGGCCCGGTCCGCCACCAGCATGGCCACGGAGCCGTTTTCAAACTGGAGCTGGGCGGTGGTCAGCGTCTCGTAGAGGGGATCGGTAAATTTGGAACACGCATCCACCTTGACGCACTCGCCGCAGAAATAACGCAGGATGTCCACCATGTGGATGGCGTTTTCCAGTGTGGCCCGATATTCGCTGGCGGGGCGGTTCTTCTGGGCGATCAGCACGTCAGGGGACATCTGGCCATAGACCTCCTTGGCCTTGCGGTAGACCGGGGCATAGCGGCGATTGAAGGCGATCATCAGCTTTTTCCCGGTGCGGGCGGCGGCGTCCGCCATGCTGTAGGCCTCTTTCAAGGTCATGCCCATGGGCTTTTCACAGAAGACATCCACACCGGCCTCCAACAGGCGGACTACCTGTTCGGCATGGACCGTTTTGGGGGACAGGACGAAAGCACAGTCCAGACCCAAATTCAGCAGCTCGTCCATGTTATGTACAGCGTTTCGGATGGCATAGCTCTCCTGGGTGCGCTGCACGCTTTCGATGTGTTCGGCAAACGCCCCCACCATCTCCACGTCCGTGCGGGCAGCCAGAATGGGCAGATGGGCGATGTGGGCGATGGAGCCCACGCCAATCAGACCGACACGATACTTTTTTTCCATATGCTCAAACTCACTTTCGTTGCTGCCGCTCAGGATTTGGCCAAAAAGCCGCCGTCCACCGCAATCGTAAATCCATTTACATAGTCAGAGGCATCAGAGGCCAGGAAGATGGCCGCACCGGCCAGGTCCTCGGGCACGCCCCACCGCTCCATGGGGATGCGGGTGTTGGTCTCGGCCATGCGGGAGGGTTCCGAACGCATGGGGGCGGTCATATTCGTGACCATATAGCCGGGGGCGATGCAGTTGACGTGGATGTTATACTTGGCGGCCCACTCGTTGCACATGTGCATGGTGATGTTCCGCACGGCGGCCTTGCTGGCCGTGTAAGGAATGACCTTGATGCCGCCCTGATAGGAGGTCATGGAGCCGATGTTGATGATCTTTCCGCCTCCGCCCTGCTTGATGAACTGGCGGGCCGCCGCCTGGCACATAAAGAACAGCGCGGTCAGGTTCACATCCAGCACGTCCTGCCAGTCCTTGCGGTCGATGTCGATGGCCATCACCCGGCGGGTGATCCCGGCGGCGTTGACCAGAATGTCCAGCTTGCCGAAGCGCTCCACCGTCTGCTTCACGATCTCCTCCGGGGCGTTCTCCTCGCTCACGCTCATCCGAATGTTCAGATACTGGCGGCCCAGGGCCTCGATCTTCTCCCGGGTCTCGCTGTCGTCAGAGCGGCCCACGCAGACGATGTCCGCTCCGGCCTCTGCCAGGCCGATGGCGATCCCCTGACCCAGGCCGCGGGTCGCGCCAGTGACAATGGCCACCTTGCCCTTCAAGCTGAACTTATCAAACGTAGACATTTTACCACCTCATAGCAATCGTTCAAATTTTCAATACAAAGATTTTTTCATGTAATGTAAGCGTTTTCTTTGTGAGTGAAACAATATCAAAAATTGACTGGATTGTCAACACCATATTGGTATAATCAACTTTTTGCACGATTTCAAAGACGATAAATTGGGTATAATGACAAGATACCCCCGACAAAACCGGAGGTATGTTCACAAAAAGCCCGGTCTGTCCTGTAAAACAGACCGGGCTCTGGACGGATCATAGATCAGCGCGGGGAAAGATGGGCGCAAAAAAACCGCAGCGGAAGCTCCGCTGCGGTTTTTTTGTCATACAGTAAATTACTGCTGGGCCTGGGCCTCGACCTTGCCAAACGTGTGACCGTTGTAGGTCAGGCAATTTTTGCACATCCGGTGAGGCAGCCGGTAAGCCCCGCACTTGGGACAAGTCACGATACCGGGAGTCTCCAGCTTCCAAACGGAGCTGCGCCGCTTATCGCGCCGGGCCTTGGACACTTTTCTCTTAGGAACCGCCATGGGTGACACCTCCTTCGGTTTGCGTGCCAATCAAGGCACTTCGACTACTCACTCAGTTTTGTTATCCAACAGCTGCGCCAGGGCCGCCAATCTTGGATCTACTTCAGGTTTGCACCGACAGGGCTCCTCATTAAGATTTACCCCACAGCCGGCACACAGCCCTTTGCAGTCGTCTGAGCAAAGGTTTTTGGTATCCATCGCAAGCACAAAGGCTTCGGTCACCACCTCGTCCAGGTCCAGCTCTGTGCCGTCCAGCAGAAGGATGTCGTCGTTTTCTTCATCCTCCAGCTCCTGGGCCACCAGACTGTTCAGCTCCACCACTTTTTCCCGGGTAAAGGGCTTTCCGCAGCGGTCACAGACCAGGTCCAGTTCAGAGCGGGCCGTCCCCTCCAGAACCAGAGCACCCGCGTGGTTGGTCACGCAGCCCTGGGCCTGAACAGGCCGGACGATGGGCTTCCGCCCGTAAAACTCCAGGTCAGAGAGATCCACCTGAAGCTGGAAAGGCGCCTTTGCGTCGGGAATATGGATGACATTTCTCAGATCCAGACGCATGGTTTTCCTCCCCGGGTCTCACCCGTACTCGCATAATGGTACGCAACGTATTATAAAGAAAGTGGCGCGGAATGTCAAACTTTTTTTGAAAAAATTTTTACGAGTTTAAAACGGGCCGAAAAACCAGGCCACAGGCGACCCGGGTCCTGGTTGACAAAACGGCGGTTTTATGGTGGAATTACCAGGCAGACCGGCGCGGACAGACCGCCGGTGCAGAAGGAGCGCCACAGCCATGAAAGAGTTTACCATCCAGAAAAACGACGCCGGGCAGCGGCTGGACCGCTGGCTGGCCAAGACCCTGCCCCTGCTGCCCGCCCCCCTGGCCCAGAAGTATATCCGCCTGAAGCGGGTGAAAGTCAACGGAAAGGGCTCTAAGCGGGATGTGCGGCTGAACGTGGGCGACCAGCTCCAGCTGTACATCAACGACGAGTTCTTTGACCGCCCCACCCCGGAAAACGCCTTTCTCTCGCTGTATCAGCCCAAGCTGAACATTTTATATGAGGATGACCAGATCATGCTGCTGGACAAGCGCCCCGGTCTGGTGGTCCACCCCGACGAGCACGAGCGGGTGAACACCCTGCTCACCCACATCCAGGCCTATCTCTATCAGAAGAAGGAGTGGTCCCCCTACAAAGAGAATTCCTTCGCCCCCGCCCTGTGCAACCGCATTGACCGGAACACCGGCGGCATCGTCATCGCCGCCAAGACGGCGGAGGCCCTGCGGGTGATGAACCAGAAAATCAAGGACCGGGAGCTGAACAAATATTACCTGTGCGTGGTCCAGGGGCGCATGACCCCGCCTAAGGGGAAGCTGGAGGGCTTTCTCTTTAAGGACGAGGTGAAAAAGCAGGTCTATGTGACAGACCGGCCCCAGCCGGGAGCCAAGACGGCGGTGACCCTCTACCGCACTCTGGCGGTGGAGCACGGCCTGTCCCTGGTGGAGTGCGACCTGATCACCGGGCGGACCCACCAGATCCGCGCCCAGTTCGCCCACGCCGGACACCCCCTCATCGGGGACGGCAAATATGGCCGGGAACGGGAGAACAAAAAGTATGGCCGCCACGGCCAGGCCCTCTACTCCTATCGCCTGGAGTTCCACTTTACCACCGACGCCGGCCCCCTGGCCGGGCTGGATGGGAAGAGCTTTCAGGTGGAGGATGTGGATTTTGTTTCGGAGTATTTTCCCAACTATCATTGGAAAGAGACCGAAGCCCATTGACTTTTTCCACAACTATGATAGAATGGCCTTATCAGGCAGTGTTTTGTATGAAAAATGCCTGTAAATCTTAAATTTTTATGAAGAAGAGGAGTGTCTGGAATGAAAAACGTGTTCCGCACCGCCCTGTGTGCGGCGGTGATGACCGCCGCCGTCTGCGTCCCCACCTTCGCCGTGAAGGCGGACGCCCCCGTCCCCGCCAAGCAGGGGGACTTCTATGTGCTGGCCAACGATCAGTATGTCACCTTCACCGACGCGGTGCCCCAGATCCGGGACAGCCGCTCCTATCTGCCCATGGCCACCGTGTTCGACCAGCTGGGCTTTAAGGACATCCAGTGGAACGACGCCCAGCGCTCCGTCACTGCTTCTAAGGACGGCGTGACCGTGAAGCTGGTCATCGGCTCCCCCTCCATTGCCCTGACGAAGGACGGCAAGACCACCACCATCACCACCGACGTGGCCCCCTACATCGACGCCGCCACCAGCCGCACCTATGTCCCCTTCGGCCTGGTGGCCGACGCCCTGGGCTATAAGGTGGGCTGGGACGCCGGCCAGAAGGCCGTCATCATCGACGATGTGGACGCCATCCTGGCTGACAACCAGGCCACCTATCAGCACATGGACGACTATATGGCCTATGCCAAGACCTTTACCCAGCAGGACCAAAAGGTCACCGGCAGCTACAGCGCCGTGCTGGACGTGGACTCTGAGGACGCGGACATCGGCCCCATGAACGTGGACGCCACCCTGAAGGGCGACTATACCATGATTCAGCAGGGCCAGAGCGCCGTGCAGTTCAAGACGGGCATGACCGCCGACGCCAAGATCGCCATCAACGGCCAGGACGTGACCCAGGCCATCCTGGGCGACACCGGCGTCAAGCTGCCCCTGAGCCTGGATGTGGAGCTGCGGGGCGATGTGACCAGCGGCCTGTTCTATGTGAACATGACCGGGCTCAGCGACCTGACCGGTATCCCCGACCAGACCTGGTATAAGATGGACCTGAAGAGCATGTTTGACCAGATGAGCGACACCACCGGCATGAGTTATGATACCCTGATGCAGCTGAGCGCCGCCAGCGCCGACCAGGGCTTCCAGCAGACCCTGGCCGACATCCTGAAGAACGCCCCCGTCACCAGCGTGAACGGCACCACCGCCGACACGCTCCGCCAGTTGAACGACATGCTGGCCGACAGCTCCTTCAAAAAGTCCGGCTCTGACTATGTGAGCACCATGACCGAGGACGGGGCCACCGTGAAGTTCACCCTGAACTACAGCGGCAATAAAGTCGTCGGTTATGCCGTGGACATGAAGGCCGACATGGATGATATGGGCAGCATGACCACGACCGTGGGCATGAAGGATAAGACCCTGAACGCCAACATGGCCTTCACCGTGGACGACGGCGAGGGCAGCCTGGTCAAGCTGACCATGACCATGGACGGCGCCTATCAGGCCACCAGCCAGAAGCCCAACACCCAGCCCCCCGCCGGGGCGCAGATCGTGGATCTGCTGGGCGACGTGGAAGGCAGATAAACCCACATATATCAAACGCGCGGGCCTCAGTTTGGGGTCCGCGCGTTTTTTTGACGCAGAAAAGCATTACCTTTTTTCTGAATCTGTGGTATAATCGTCTTGGAAACAATGGCCGCCCACCCGTGGACCCTTTGGGACGGGGCACGGGCCGGACGAAGGAGGAACTCTTATGGAAAAACGGATCATCACCGTCAGCCGTGAGTTTGGCAGCGGCGGACGCAGCGTGGGCAAGGCCCTGGCCAAGCGCCTGGGCTGGAAATATTACGACAAGGAACTGGTCAAGGCCGTGGCGGAAAAGACCGGCTTTGACCCCCGGTTCATCGAGGAGCGGGGCGAGTTCTCCGTGGGCAAGAGCCTGCTGTCCTATGCTCTGGCGGGACAGGGGATGCCCGGGGTGATGAACGGCATGTCCGCCTCTGACTTTCTGTGGTGTATGCAGCGGGAGGTCATCCTGAAGCTGGCGGAGGAGGGCGGCTGCGTCATCGTGGGCCGCTGCGCCGACTATATCCTGCGGGAGCGGGAGGACGTCTTCAACGTCTTTGTCCACGCCCCCATGGCCTATCGGGCCGACCGCATCGTCCGCCTGTATGGCGAATCGGAGCGCAGCCCGGAGCAACGCCTCCAGGACAAGGACAAAAAGCGCCGGGTGAACTATAAGCACTACACGGGCCGGGACTGGGGCGTGTCCCAGAACTATCACCTGTCCCTGGACAGCGCCGCCATCGGCGTGGACCACTGCGCCGACGTGATCCTGTACGCCATGGGCCTGGACCCCGCCAAGCTGCCCATGCCGGAGGGGGAGAAAATGGAGCACACTTAATTTCATCCGATAAAATTTTCAGGCCCGGCCTGTGCAGAGATCGCACAGGCCGGGCTTTTTGTCAAACAAACATGATGGACACAGCATTCTTTGTTTTCTTGGATAAAGAAAACGATTTCAATTGACGCATAGAACTTTTGATGATATGATGATTTATATTGAGTTGTAAATTCACGATTATGAGGGGGAGACATATGGCGGCGACGTTAAAGGATGTGGCTGAACTGGCCGGCGTCAGTATCGCAACGGTGTCACGGGTGCTGAACGACCCGGAGAAGGTGGCGGAAGGGTCCAGACTGAAGGTCATGGCAGCCGTGGAAAAGCTGGGATACTCCTCAAATTTATTGGCCAAGAGTCTGCGTCAGGACGGGCTCAACGCCGTATACGTGCTGCTTCCCAGCCTGAGCGACCCCTATTTTGCCCAAATGCACCAGGCCATTTCAGACGTTCTGTTTTCCTATGGTTACCTGATGCTGTCTGCGGCCACCGAGGGCAGTCTGGAGCTGGAGCAGGAATGCCTGGCCAAAGTACGCTCTCTCAATCCCTCCGGCGTTTTGATGTACACCGCCCACCCCACCGTTCCCGAGGGCTGGTCGTCCTACCTCACCGAGGCCCCCATGCTGTTTCTCTCCGGGAACCGGCTCGTGGGCGAGAAAAAGAACATGACCGCTCTCTCCATTGACCGCCGGACCATCGGGGCCCAGGCCGCCGCCTATCTCTGGGAGACCGGCTGCCGGAATTTCATTTACCTGTGCGACGGTCCCAAGCATTTAGACGGAGAATATTGGGCGGGCATTCAGTCGGTGGCGGAGACGAACGGCGGCTCCTGCCGGCTGTGCTTCTCCAGCCGCTCCATCGAGGACGCCGCCCGTGAGCTGGACAAGGTTTTAGATCCGTCGGCCCCGGCGGCGGACTGCGTCCTAACCCAAAGCAATCTTCAGGCGGCTGGGGTACTCTCCGCCCTTCGGGCCCGGGGGCTGGCCGTGCCGGAGCAGGTGTCGGTGATGAGCTTTGAAAACACGGAGCTGGCCTGCCTGACCACCCCCCAGCTGTCTGTCATCGGGCCGTCCAGCTATCAGATCGGCATGATCGGGACGATGGAACTGCTGAACCAGATCAGCGCCCAAAAGGGCGGCCAGCTCCATCCCAACGGGACGCTGGATCTAAAACTGATTTCAAGGGGGTCCACCCATGCTAGAGTATGAAACGCCGCAGATCCTGTCCCTTGGCGTCTTAAATGTAGACTTTGTCATGGAGCTGGGGCCCGAGCGGGTGGGTAAGAAAAAGATGGGCAAGCAGATCTCCATCAGCGCCGGCGGCCACGGATGCTCCCAGGCCATCGCCGCCGTGCGCTGCGGCGTCCCTGCCGCCGCCATTGGCCGCGTGGGCAGCGACGCCTTCGGTCAGCAGATCATCAGCACCCTTCAGGCAGAGCACGTCAACTGCGACTTTTTGACCCAGACTGACAACGCCCACAGCGGCCTGGCCACCATCATTGAGGAGGCGGGCCTGGACAACGTCTTCATCGACTTTCTGGGGGCGAATTTTCAGCTGACCAACGAAGACATCGACCAGTGTCTCAGCGCAGTGGAGCAGGCCAAGCTGGTGATCATCCACATGGGTCCAGCTGCCATGGACGTGGCCACCCACATGATCGAGCTGGCAGACCGGTGTCACACCCCCGTCCTGGTCAATCCCACGGCCTATGCCGACATTCCAGACCACCTGTGGGAAAAGGTGGACTATCTGGTGCTGAACATGTCCCAGGCCGCGGGACTGTGCGGTCTGAAGGAGGAAAATTCAAAGACGGCGCGCATCGCCGCCAGCACGTTTGGCGGCCGGGTCCGCAAGGCCGTCATCGTCCACATGGACGGCAACGGCGTCCTCATCGCCCAGGACGGCATTCTGCGCACCCTGGACCAGGGGGCCTCCTATCAGATCGTGGACTACTCCGGCGCCACCCCCTTCTTCACCGGCGTATTCGGCGCCGAGCTGGTAAAGGGCAAGAGCATCCAGGCCGCAGCCATCAAGGCCCACCGGGCCGCGATGCTCTGCATGGAAAAAGTGGGCGTCTACGCCGCCTTTCCCACCGTCGAGCAGCTGGAAGGCATCTGATTTTTATAAGTGAAACTCCCCTGGTTTTGGCCAGGGGAGTTTCTTATATCCTCATCTGATGATAAAAATCCAGCGTTCCGAAGCCCCGCTCCAGTTGGGTCTGGACGTAGTCCTCGGTCAGGCGGGACAGGGCGCCCAGGTCCTCTCCCCCCAGGCGGAAGGAGAACAGGCGCTTGTCGTCGCCATAGACCACGTGGCGCATGGCGGCCAGCATCCCCGGCGTCAGGGGGACCCAGCCGTCGCCGCTCTCCCGGCAGGCGGCGCAGCAGAGCACACCCTCCTGTAAATGGAACCACCCCTGCTCCGGGTCCTCCTCCCCGCACAGGGCGCAGCCCTCGATGAGGGGCTCGTACCCCGCCAGGCACATGGCCTTCAGCTCGAACACCGCCTTGATCTGCTCCGGGGGCCGGTCCAGACATTCTAATGCATGGAGGCTGTTCAGCGTCAGGGACAGCAGCCCCGGACTGGGCATCCCCTCCACCGATAGCACCTCGGCCATCTCGGCGAAGTAGCAGGCCAGGGCCAGCTTGTCCAGGTCCTGGCGCACCCCCAAAAATTCCCGCAGGGTGGACGCCTCGGTGACCGACCACTTGCCCATCCGGTCAGACAGCACCAGCTCGGACCAGCACAGCAGCTGGCAGGCGGCGGCGATGGCACTGCCCTTTTTCCGGCAGCCCCTGGCCCGGGCGGACAGCTTGCCCATGTCCGGGGTGAGCAGGGTGAGGATCTTGTCCGAGTCTTTATAGTCCACCGAGCGCACCACCAGCGCCTTCGTCACGGTGGGCATGGGCAGCGCCCCCCTTCTGTGCTTCTTCTGTGCGGCTGTTACGCCTTGTCGCCCTTATAGCCGAAGTTCTGGATGGCCGCCGGGTTGTCCCGCCAGTTCTCCTTCACCTTCACCCAGGTCTGGAGATAGACCTTGGTGCCCATAAAGCGCTCCATGTCCTGCCGGGCCAGGGTGGACACCTTTTTCAGCATGGCGCCGCCCTTGCCGATGATGATGCCCTTGTGGCTGTTCTTCTCGCAGTAGATGGTGGCCTCCACCTCCACCACCTCGTCGTCCCGCTCGGCAAAGCGGGTGATCTCCACGGCGGTGCCGTGGGGAATCTCCTTGTCCAGGCACAGCAGCAGCTTCTCGCGTAAGATCTCCGCCATCATCTGCCGCTCCGGCTGGTCAGAGGTCATGTCCTCCGGGAACAGCTGGGGCCCTTCGGGCAGATAGCCCTCCAGCACGTCCAGCAGCTCGTCCACGCCCTCGCCGGTCTTGGCGGAGATAGGCACCACGGCCTGGAACTGGTGGGCCTGCTCATAGGTCTGGATGACCTCCAGCAGCTTCTCCTTCTTGTCCAGGGTGTCCACCTTGTTGATGACCAGCACGGCGGGGCAGCGCAGGGTCTTGATGCGGGCGATGAGCTGCTCCTCCGGCGCGCCCACGTTGGGGATAGGTTCCACCAGCAGCATCACCGCGTCCACGTCAGCCACGCTCTCCTTCACCACGTTGACCATATAGTCCCCCAGGCGGGTGCGGGCCTTGTGCAGGCCGGGGGTGTCCACAAAGACGAACTGGCTCTCTCCCCGGGTGCGCACGCCGCAGATGCGGTTGCGGGTGGTCTGGGGCTTATTGGTGACGATAGCCACCTTCTCCCCCACCAGGGCGTTGGTCAGGGTGGACTTGCCCACGTTGGGTCGGCCACAGATGGTGATGATGCCCGATTTCTTGATCTCTGCCATATATGTTTCCTCTACTTTCTTAGCTTCTCGTTCTCCGTATATCTTACTCGCTTGTCATCGCGAGGAGGGCGCAGCCCGACGCGGCGATCCGTCCCCCCTTCGGGTCACTCCTCCCGGCGGATGCCCAGGCCGTTCAGAATGGCCTCCTCCCGGGCGCGCATCTGGCGCTTCATGGGGCCCTCGTCCAGGTGGTCATAGCCCAGCAGGTGGAGCACCGAGTGGACCGCCAGATAGCTCACCTCCCGCTCCAGGCTGTGGCCATACTCCTGGGCCTGGGCCGCCGCCCGCTCCAGGGAGATGCACATATCCCCCAGGGGACACAGCCCCGTCTCCGGGTCCAGGTCCTCCTCGTCCTCGGGAGGCTCTCCCGGGGTCAGCTCGAACATAGGGAAGGACAGCACGTCGGTGGCCCGGTCAATGTCCCGCATGTCGGCGTTGATCTGGCGGATACCCGCGTCGTCGGTGAGCAGCACGCTGATCTCGCAGGGCAGGGCCACCCCCTCCGCCGCCAGGGCCGCGGTGATGACCCGCCGCAGGCCCTCCTCCAGGCCCTGGGGCACAGCGACCTCCGCGTCGATCAAAATCTGATGGTCCATGATCCTCTCTCCCTCTTCGATCAGGCAGCCTGCGTCCTCCCCGTCATTGCGAGGAGCCCCAGCGGGGCGACGCGGCAATCCGTCTTTTGTTTCAAGTTATTATAGCTGATTTTCCCCCGCTTGACCAGTCCGGGCCTGGAATATTTTCCGCCTCTTGCGATCTTGCCGGAAATTCCGGCTTTTTCTCCCCGTTTTCCCTCCATTTTTCTTGGGCGCACCCTTGCAATCATTCCGTCATTCCGGTATAATATTACGGAATTATTTTCAGCACAAGCCGGCCTCCGGCAGAGTATATAGGAAAGCGTGATCGACTTTGAAGTATGATTTTACCGCCATTGAAAAGAAGTGGCAGACCAAGTGGAAGGACGAGAAGACCTTCGCCTGCCAGACCGGAGAACAGGACAAGCCCAAGTTCTATGGCCTGGTAGAGTTCCCCTATCCCTCCGGCAACGGCCTGCATGTGGGCCACGCCCGGCCCTACACCGCCATGGACGTGGTGGCCCGCAAGCGCCGCATGGACGGCTATAACGTGCTGTTCCCCATCGGCTTCGATGCCTTCGGCCTGCCCACGGAGAACTTCGCCATCAAGAACCACATCCACCCCGCAAAAGTGACCCACGACAACATCGCCAACTTCTCCAAGCAGCTGCACATGCTGGGCTACTCCTTCGACTGGGACCGTGTGGTCAACACCACCGACCCCAGCTATTACAAGTGGACCCAGTGGATCTTCCTCCAGCTCTATAAGCACGGCCTGGCCTATAAGACCACCATGCCCGTGAACTGGTGCACCAGCTGCAAGTGCGTCCTGGCCAACGAAGAGGTGGTGGAGGGCGTGTGCGAGCGCTGCGGCTCCCCCGTCATCCGCAAGGAGAAGAGCCAGTGGATGCTGAAGATCACCGCCTATGCCCAGCGGCTCATCGACGACCTGGATGACCTGGACTTCATCGAGCGGGTGAAGACCCAGCAGAAGAACTGGATCGGCCGTTCCACCGGTGCCGAGGTGACCTTTAAGGCCACCACCGGCGAGGATATCGTGGTCTACACCACCCGGCCCGACACCCTGTTCGGTGCCACCTACATGGTCCTGTCCCCCGAGCACGCCCTGGTAAAGCAGTGGCTGGATGCGGGCAAGCTGGCCAACGCCGACGAGGTCGTGGCCTATCAGAAGGTGGCCGCCTCCAAGTCCGACCTGGAGCGCACCGAGCTGAACAAGGAGAAGACCGGCGTGAAGCTTGACGGCGTGCGCGGCATCAACCCCGTCAGCGGCAAGGAGATCCCCATCTTCATCTCTGACTACGTCCTGTCCACCTATGGCACCGGTGCCATCATGGCCGTGCCCGCCCACGATGACCGCGACTGGGAGTTCGCCAAAAAGTTCGGCTGCGAGATCATCGAGGTGGTCTCCGGCGGCGAGGACGTGCAGAAGGCCGCCTTTACCGCCAAGGATGACACCGGCATCCTGGTCAACTCCGACTTCCTCAACGGCCTGACCGTGAAGGAGGCCATCCCCGTCATCACCAAGTGGCTGGAGGAGCAGAAGATCGGCCACTCTAAGGTGAACTACAAGCTGCGCGACTGGGTGTTCTCCCGTCAGCGCTACTGGGGCGAGCCCATCCCCATGGTCCTGTGCGAGAAGTGCGGCTGGCAGCCCCTGCCCGAGGATCAGCTGCCCCTGCTGCTGCCCGAGGTGGAGAGCTATGAGCCCACCGATGACGGCGAGTCCCCCATCTCCAAGATGACCGACTGGGTGAACACCACCTGCCCCTGCTGCGGCGGCCCCGCCAAGCGGGAGACCGACACCATGCCCCAGTGGGCCGGCTCCAGCTGGTATTTCCTGCGGTATATGGACCCCCACAACGACAAGGCCCTGGCCGACCCCGAGGCCCTGAAGTACTGGTCCCCCGTGGACTGGTACAACGGCGGCATGGAGCACACCACCCTGCACCTGCTGTACAGCCGCTTCTGGCACAAGTTCCTCTATGACATCGGCGTGGTGCCCACCAAGGAGCCCTATCACAAGCGCACCTCCCACGGCATGATCCTGGGCGAGGGCGGCGAGAAGATGTCTAAGAGCCGGGGCAACGTGGTCAACCCCAACGACATCATCGAGCAGTATGGCGCGGACACCATGCGCACCTATATCATGTTCATCGGTGATTTCGAAAAGGCCGCCGCCTGGTCCGCCAACGGCGTGAAGGGCTGCAAGCGCTTTTTGGACCGCGTGTGGAACCTGGCCACCGACCAGGAGCACACCGGCGAGGAGTACTCCAAGGTCAACGAGGCCGCCGTCCACAAGGCCATCAAGAAGGTGTCCGAGGACATCGAGGCCATGAAGTTCAACACCGCCATCGCCACCCTGATGGCCCTGGTGAACGACTTCTATGCCAACGGGGCCAGCCGGGGCGACATGAAGGCCCTGCTGCTCATGCTCTCCCCCTTCGCCCCCCACATGTGCGAGGAGCTGTGGGAGATGGCCGGTTACGGCGGTCAGGTCTGTCTCCAGTCCTGGCCCAAGTACGACGAGTCCAAGACCGTGGCCGCCACTGCCAAGATGGCCGTTCAGGTCAGCGGCAAGGTCCGGGCCAACATCGAGGTGCCCGCCGATGCTGCCGATGCCGACATCGTCTCCGCCGCTCTGGCTGAGCCCAAGATCGCCAAGCTGGCCGAGGGCATGGAGCTGGTGAAGTCCATCGTGGTCCGGGGCAAACTGGTCAGCCTGATCTTCAAACCCAAGGCCTAAATCAGGGCGGGAGAGCCGGATTTTTCTCCACAGTCCATGAAAAAGTGTATATTCACACAATATTTACACTCTAACGGGAAAACACCTCTTGACAGAAATCCCGCCAGCGCATATAATGGTACTGTTAAAGCCATATAAATGGCCCTTACGTGGCAGGGGACGCCCCGCCGCGCCGGAGGGAGGGAAATATAAATGTCGGAAGTCCGTGTAAGAGAAAACGAGTCTCTGGAGAGCGCTCTGAAGCGCTTTAAGCGCAGCTGCGCCAAGTCTGGTGTGCTGGCCGAGGTTCGTAAGCGTGAGCACTACGAGAGTCCCAGCGTGAAGCGCCGCAAGAAGTCTGAGGCTGCCCGGAAGAACAAGAAGAAGTTCTATTGATCTTCTCCCCTTCCAAGCCCAGTCGGCGTAATACCCGATCATAAAACCGTGTGACGTGTTCCGTCACACGGTTTTTCATTGGCTCTTCCCGGATAAAATCAGACCCAGCCGCCCAAATACAGGCAGCTGGGTCATTCTTATCGTTCGGTTTCCGGTGGCTCTTCCGCTGGCAAGTTTCTGCGGCGGACGTCCTCCCGCAGCATCTGATAGGCCGCGGCGGCCAGGGGGACAGCCAGAAGCATCCCGCCCACGCCCAGCACGCCCCCGCCGACGGTCACGGCGGCCAGTACCCACACCCCGGGCAGGCCGATGGAGGCCCCCACTACTCTGGGGTAGATGAGATTGCCCTCCAGCTGCTGCAGCACGGCGATGAACAGCAGAAACAGCAGCGCCTTTACCGGGGAGGCGGTGAAGATCATAAATGCCCCCACCCCTGCGCCAATATAGGCCCCGGCCACGGGGATCAGGGCGGTAAAGCCGATGAGGGTGCCCACCATGGTGGCGTAGGGGAAGCCCAGCAGCAGCATCCCGGCCATGCACAGCAGTCCCAGGATCACCGCCTCGGTACACTGACCAACCACAAAGCGGCGGAAACAGCCGTTCACCGTGTTCAGGACGTACCTCACACCCCCGTACCATCTCTCCGGGAGATAGGTCCGCAGAACTCGGGCACACTGACTGCCCAGGCGCTCCTTGCCCATAAGCAGATAGATGGAGAAGATAAAGCTGACCAGCAGGTTAAAGGCAGTGGACACCGCCGAGGACAGCAGGTTGAGCATGGACCCCATCACGCCGCTCAGGCTCTGGCTCAGCCACTTGCCCACCGTCTCCAGGGCCTGCTTCCAGTCCACCGAGCCATCGGCCAGAGAGGCCCCGTAGCTCTCTAATAGCTGATCCAGACCCAGATTCCGGTCCAGCAGCGTCTGGTTCAGCTGCTCCACCACCGGTGCGGCCTGCTGGGCCAGCAGGCCCACGCACTGCACCAGCTCGGGCAGGACCATCCGCACCACCAGGGCCAGGATAGCCGCCAGGCTGGCATAGGCCAGCACCAGGCTCACCGGGCGGGACAGGCTGCCGCCCCGGGGAAACAGCCTGCTCTCCAGCATAGACATCAGGATATTCACGGCATAGGCCATCACCGCCCCCAACAGCAGGGGGGCCGCCGCCTGAAGCCCCAGCTGCGCCAGACGGCAGAAGGGTGTCCAGTAGTGGATGGCCAGATAAAGAGCAAACAGCATCCCGCCCAGGGGCAGCCAGCTCTTCCAGTTTTGTTTCACGCAGACCTCCTGTTCCGGCTCATAGCCCTTCCATCATGTTCACCCGGATATAGCCGCCCTCCACGTTGGTCTCCGCGATGAACTGGGGCACGGCGGGGACCATGATCTCCCGCTCGCCCCCCCGGATGACATACACGTTTCCGGCGGGCAGGTCCATGATGTCGGCGATCTTGCCCAGCACCGCGCCGGTCTGGGCATCACGGGCCTCCAGGCCCATGATGTCGGCCAGGAAGAAGCTGCCCTCGGGCAGCTTTACGTCCGCCCGGTCAATATACAAAATGGCGTTGCGCATGGCCAGGGCGCCGGGCACGTCGGTGACGCCCTCCAGCTTTAAAATGACCATGTTCTTGTGGACCCGGGCCCGCTCCACCTTGATGGGCCAGTGGGTCTTGTCCACATACAGGGTCTTGAACTTGCACAGAAAGTCCGGGGAGTCGGCCCAGGGCTGGACCCGCACCTCTCCCATGACGCCGTGGGTGTTGGTGATCTTGCCGATCTCAAGGTATTGTTCGGGCATGGTGTTGTCCTCCATTCGTTTGGATGATGATATGAAAAACAAAGGCGCGGGACCAAAGCCCTGCGCCTTTGTCTTAATCCACGATCTCTACAGAGACGCGTTTGCCTGACCGCTGAGCCACGGAGCGCATCAGGATACGGATCTCCTTGGCGATGCGGCCCTGACGGCCGATCACCTTGCCCATATCCTCAGGGGCCACCCGCAGCTCCAGAACGGTCTCGCCGTCGCCCTCTACCTGGTTGACGGAGACCTGTTCCGGGTGCTCCACCAGATTCTGGGCCACATAGGTCAGAAGTTCTTTCATGGCTTGTAAAACCTCCAGCCTTACAGGGCGCCGGCCTTTTTCAGCAGATCACGGACGGTCTCAGTGGGCTGAGCGCCAGTCTTGATCCAAGCCTGGGCGCGGTCCACGTCCACCTTCAGGTCGGCGGGATGCACGACCGGGTTGTAAGTGCCGATCTCCTCGATGAAACGGCCGTCCCGGGGATAACGGGAGTCAGCCACCACAATGCGATAGAAGGGAGCCTTCTTGGCACCCATGCGGCGCAGTCGGATTTTGACCATTTATATTCACCTCCACATAGTTTGCTGAATTTATAGGAAAGCGCGCAGACGCGCGGTTCCAACCAAAGTGATCCGGGCCCGGCCCGGGTTTAGAAGGGCAGGCCGGGGAATTTGCCCCCGCCCATACCGGGCATCATGCCGCCTAAGCCGCCCATGCCGCCTTTTCCGCCCTTTTTCATCATCTTGCGCATGTTCCGGGGCATCTTGCCGCCGGAGAACTGCTTGGTCATGGTCTGAAGCATATCAAACTGCTTCAGCAGGCGGTTCACGTCCACCACTTGGGTGCCGGAACCGGCGGCGATGCGCTTTTTCCGGCTGGAGTTCAGGACGTTGGGGTTCTCCCGCTCATAGGGGGTCATGGACAGGATAATGGCCTCCATCTGGCGGAGCATCCCGTCGTCCATGCCCACGCCCTCTAAGTCAGAGGCTTTGATCCCGGGGATCATCCCGATGATATCGCTCAGCGAGCCCATCTTTTTCAGCTGGGTCATCTGCTCGTAAAAATCGGTGAGGGTAAACTTGTTTTTCCGCAGCTTCTCCTGAAGCTCCATGGCCTTCTTCTCGTCGAAGGACTGCTCCGCCTTTTCGATGAGGGAGAGCATGTCGCCCATGCCCAAGATGCGGCTGGCCATGCGGTCGGGGTGAAACACCTCGATCTGGTCCAGCTTCTCGCCGGTGCCCACAAATTTGATGGGCTTTCCGGTGACGGCCTTGATGGACAGGGCCGCGCCGCCCCGGGCGTCGCCGTCCAGCTTGGTCAGCATCACGCCGTCGATGTCCAGGGCGTCGTCAAAGGCCTTGGCGGCGTTCACCGCGTCCTGGCCGATCATGGCGTCCACCACCAGCAGGATCTCGGTGGGGTTTACGGCGGCCTTGATGGACTTCAGCTCGTCCATCAGCGCCTCGTCCACATGGAGACGGCCTGCGGTGTCCAGAAACACCATGTCGTTGCCGTGCTTCTCCGCGTGGGCCACAGCGGCCTTGGCGATGTCCACCGGGTCGATCTGGCCCATCTGGAACACCGGCACGTCCAGCTGCTCGCCCACCACCTCCAACTGCTTGATGGCAGCGGGCCGGTATACGTCGCAGGCGGCCAGCAAGGGGCGCTTCCCCTGCTTTTTCATCATGCCCGCCAGCTTGGCCCCGTTGGTGGTCTTGCCCGCACCCTGAAGACCCACCATCATCACAACGGTGGGGGGCTTGGGGGCGATGGTCAGCTTGGCGCTGGAGCCGCCCATCAGCTCAGTCAGCTCCTGGTTGACGATCTTTACGATCATCTGGGCCGGAGACAGGGCCTCCAGCACGTCGGCGCCCACCGCCTTCTCCGTGACCTGGGCAATAAACTGCTTGACCACTTTATAGCTGACGTCGGCCTCCAGCAATGCCAGGCGGATCTCCCGCATGGCCTCCTTTACGTCGGCCTCGGACAGGCGGCCCTTTCCCCGCAGCTTTTTAAAGGCGGCGGCCAGCTTTTCGGTAAGTCCTTCGAATGCCATGGGGTCACTCCTTCAGCAGGGTCTCGGTCTGTTCCACGATCTGTCCGGCCAGCCGCTCCAGCTCCTCGTTGTCATAGCCGGCGGCTAGCTCGGCCACCCGCTGGGCGTTCTGACGCACCTGCTCCAGCTGCGTCTGCATGGTGTGAAAGCGCTTGATCAGCCCGGTCTTGTCCTCCAGCTCGGTGAGCACGGCCTCGGCCCGGACGATCACGTCCCGCACGCCCTGTCGGGTGATGTTATAGTTCTCGGCGATCTCTCCCAGGGAGAGGTCCTCGTTGTAATAGAGGTCGTAAAACTCCTTCTGCCGATCTGTGAGCATGTCGCCGTAAAAATCGAACAGCATGGCCATGCGATAGGCTTGACTTTTCAAGAGCTTTGACCTCCCTTACGTTCCAGTTGTAAAGCCCAAAAACTTTACAAACGGAATCTTACCATGTTCCCCTCCTCTTGTCAAGTATTTTTCCTTGTCATTTCGCCCGGATTTTTTGTGGGATTTGCCAACGCCTTTGTTGTGTGATATGATAGCCCTTACCGAACAGGGGCCAGACGCCCGAAAATCTGATATTTTATTATTAAAGGTGGCACAGCCATGGAAAAGCTATATGAACAGGACGCCTATCTCCAGGCGTTTGACGCCCAGGTTCTCTCCTGCGTCCAGGGCAAGGGGGGCTGGGACGTGATCTTAGACCGCACCGCGTTCTATCCCGAGGGGGGCGGACAGCCCTATGACACCGGGACGCTGGGGGGCGTGAAGGTCCTCCAGGTCCACACCCGGGGGGAAGACGTGGTCCACACCTGCGACGGCCCCTTGGAGCCGGGCAGCCGGGTCTCCGGGCAGATCGACTGGGACCGGCGCTTTGACCTGATGCAGAACCACTCCGGGGAGCACATCGTCTCCGGCATTGCCAACGCCTGGTGGGGCTGCGATAATGTGGGTTTTCACATGGGCAGCGACTTCATCACCATCGACCTGAACACCATGATCGACGAGGAGCAGCTCCACCGGCTGGAGGCGGCGGTGAACCGCTATCTGTGGCAGGACAAGCCCGTGGTCATCACCTACCCCACCCCGGAGGAGCTGGAGACGCTGGACTATCGCAGCAAAAAGGCCCTCACCGGCCAGGTGCGCATCGTCACCTTCCCCGGGGCGGACGTGTGCGCCTGCTGCGGCACCCATGTGTCCTCCGCCGGACAGATCGGGCTGGTGAAGCTGGTGTCCGTCCAGAAGTTCCGGGAGGGCGTGCGCATCGAGCTTTTGTGCGGTGGCCGGGCCCTGGATTATCTCAGCCGCATGGAGGGGCAGAACAAGGCCGTGTCCAATCTTCTGTCCGCCAAGCCCGGCGAGACCGCTCAGGGGGTGCAGCGCCTGCTGGAGGAGAACGCCGCCCTTAAATCCCGCATTCTCACCATGGAGGAGCAGCACTTCGCCGCTCTGGCCCACGGCTGCGCCGGGGTGGGGAACGTGGTCCTGTTCGAGGACGACCTGTCTCCCGATGCCCTGCGGCGGCTGTGCGACGCGGTGCTGGGCGAGTGCCAGGGCCGGTGCGCCTGCTTCTCCGGCAGCGACGAGGCGGGGTATAAATACGCCGTGGGAGAGCGGAACGGCGACCTGCGGACCTGGGTCAAGTCCCTGAACCAGGCCCTGAATGGCCGGGGCGGCGGCAAGCCCGACTTCGTCCAGGGTTCCCTCCGGGCCTCCCGCGCAGACATTGAGGCATATCTGGCGGAGTAATTCCCCCAAATTTTGATTTAGGAGTTTTTGATTCATGCGGGTCCAACTATCCGACCACTTTACCTATCCCCGCCTGCTACGGTTCACCCTGCCCTCCATCACTATGATGATCTTCACGTCCATCTATGGCGTGGTGGACGGGCTGTTCGTCTCCAACTTCGTGGGCAAAACGGCCTTTGCCGCTGTGAATTTCATCATGCCCCTGCTCATGGGCCTGGGTGCCCTGGGCTTTATGGTGGGCTCCGGCGGCAGTGCCCTGGTCTCCCGCACCCTGGGCGAGGGGGACCGGAAAAAGGCCGAGCGCATCTTCTCCATGCTGGTCTATACGATCTTAGCCGCCGGGGTGGCGCTGACCCTGCTGGGGCAGCTGTTCCTCCGGCCCATCGCCGCAGCCCTTGGGGCAGAGGGCGAGATGCTGGAAAACTGCGTGCTCTATGGCCGCATCGTCCTGCTATCCACCGGGCCCTTCATGCTGCAAAACGTGTTTCAGAGCTTTTTCGTGGTGGCCGAGCGGCCCCAGCTGGGCCTGACGGTGACGGTGGCGGCGGGGCTGACCAACATGACGCTGGACCTGCTGTTCGTGGGCATTCTGGGCTTCGGCCTGCCCGGGGCGGCGGCGGCCACGGTGCTCAGCGAGTGTCTGGGCGGCCTGTCCCCCATGGTCTACTTTTTCAGCCGGAACACCAGCCTGCTCCACTTAGGTCCCTCCCGGTTCGACGGCTGGGCCCTGTTCCAAACCTGCACCAACGGCGCGTCGGAGCTGATGACCAACCTGTCCATGTCCCTGGTGAACATGCTCTATAACCTCCAGCTCATGCGCCTGGCGGGGGAGAACGGCGTGGCCGCCTATGGGGTCATTATGTATGTGAACTTTATTTTCGTGTCCATCTTCCTGGGCTACTCCATGGGCTGCGCCCCGGTCATCGGCTTCCACTTCGGGGCCGCCCACCAGGACGAGCTGCACAACCTGTTCCGCAAGAGCCTGACCCTGGTCACCGTCACCGGCTGCGCCCTCACCCTCATCGCGGCGGGGCTGGCCGCCCCCCTGTGCCGTCTGTTCGTGGGCTATGACCCGGAGCTGTTTGCCCTCACCTGCCGCGGCCTGCGGCTTTACTCCCTGTCCTTCCTGCTGGTGGGCTTCAACATTTTCGGTTCCGCCTTCTTCACCGCCCTGGGCAACGGCGCGGTGTCCGCCTGCATCTCCTTCCTGCGCACCCTGCTGTTCCAGGTGGCCGCCGTTTTGCTGCTGCCCCTGATCTTGCAGGTGGACGGCATCTGGCTGGCCATCGTGGCCGCCGAGACCCTGGCCCTGGCCGTCACCGTCAGCTTCTTCCTGCGCAAGCGGGAGCACTACGGCTATGCGTAAGGCGTCTGCGCCCCTCGATCTTCATATTGTGAAATTTTCAAAAGGAGGCAACACTTTATTATGGAACTTACGAACCTCTTTAGCATTTTGGGGGTTATTATCTATTTTTGTTTAGCTGTCAAAGATTTTAGAAAAAGTGATTGGGGGATAAGAAAAGAGATATTATATTCTGAAAATCGAATTAAGTGGCAACGAAAAAACGCCATTTTAGAGTTAGGCGTGGCAATTTTCGGAACACTATCTTTGTGGACATACAACATATTGAAGATGTATCGGATATTTTTGATATTTGGCATTGTTACACTAGGTATTTTCTTTCTGTCCCTATTGCATATAACTTCCATAAAAAAGCAGTAGCGAAACGCCACTGCTTTTTCATATCTATCTAAGATCAGTGATTAGTGTTTGTCCAAGATGTAGGAAACACATCCATTCCAAAAACTTTATACATCATCCACCGTCCCATTGAAGATTTTCCCCAATCTTGAACAGTATATCCTTCTGTCTTCGGATCAGAATTTCCAGAAATATCAAGGTAGCAATATGTTCCATCAAGACGGCCGTGCTTTCCTCTGCCTATCGGTTGGGTTGGGTCTCCATGAAGTTCCTGGTTGTAATATGTGCATCTAACAGTTTTTGTTATTGCAACCGTTAGAACACCAGTAAGGGAACCGCTTAATATTCCATATGCACCTAAACCACTTACTACGTCAGTCATCAAGTCCGCTGGGTTTGCATAGAACGCCCAAATGGAAATCAGTGTTGAAATCCAGTTGGACAATGTTTTTGCAGTGTCTTTGTAAAAAGTATAAGGTTGATTTATATGTTGTTCATCAATGACATAACAGTTAATTGAAAAAATTTCTTCTGTCCCTACACTACGATAATGCATATAACCAAGAGTACGTTTGCTTGCGCTTGCACTAAGACCAGAGTAGGGATCATTGTTGACAAGTGGACTGACCATCGTTTCTGTGTCGTTTTGAACGATTTCCTCCTCGGTTGTAACGGTACCATCATCGTTATAGAATTTGTGATTAACGATACCGCTTCCAGCTATTGAGGTGTGTTCTTCGATAAGCGTATCGTCATTGTATTGGTAGATGGTGTATGAACGATTTCCGTTATCTTTATATGATACTGTAACTGTTGCGGTATCGTTGCTGCGGGTTGCAGCAGAACCAGTTGAGCCAATTTCTTTGAAAACGATGATGCCATTGATTCCAGGTGCCGTTTGCGAAATGTCCCTTTCTGCGGCAACTGTAACGGGTGAAAGCGTGAAAATCATAGCTAAACAGAGTATCAGGGATACGGTTTTCTTCATAAAATTACCTCCTCATATGACCGGCTGGTTTGTATAGGAAAACCGCGCGCGGCTTCCTTTAGTAAATTATAACAAAATATTGTGTAATTTTAAGAAAAATTTATATATTTATCTTTTTGCACGTGTAATATATCATCGGCAACCATACCCCCAAAATTTTTTCAAAGAAATCGAAAATTCCCTCTTGCATTTCTATTTTTCCTGTGTTATACTAGCGTAGCGCTCGACAGAGTGTTGCGTGAAGCGCGGGAAATGCGGCTGTAGCTCAGTTGGATAGAGTGACTGGCTACGAACCAGTAGGTCGGGGGTTCGAATCCCTTCAGCCGTACCAGTCGTTGCGAACTTTACATGGTTTGCAACGACTTTTTTAATATTTGTTCTTTCTTGAGGAGAAATTGACATGAGCACCTTTGCTAAAATCAAATTGGGTTTGGAAGAAGCTATTGCATACGAAAAGGGCGAGCTTTCCACGGACATCGGACATTATAATCAGATAATTTTAAAGGACAGACCGACAAATCATCAGCCTGTCCTTTTCGTTAAAAAATCAAAATATGGTGCCGACAGAAAGAGCCTGTGAGCGAACATAGGCGACACTTCGCCCTGACTTCAAGCGGGTCAGATAGCCCTCATCCGTCAACTTCTTCAGTGCAGCAAAGATCGAGGAGCGGCTGGCGCTGGGGCAGCCCGCGACTGCCTCCGCGCTGGTAAATTTCCCGACCTTGGCATCCGCATACGCCTTGACCACATCATAAGCGGTGCTTTTCGTGCCGCTGCTCTGCATCAAGCCCACCCGCTCTTCAAACTCCACATAACAAGAAAGGATCACTTGCAGCATATAGCGGATAAATGGCGTATAGTCGTTCTTCTCCTCATGCCAGCCAAAGTCCGCTCCCTCCAAGACATCATAGTATACGTCCTTTGTCTTTTCGATTTCCTTCTCTACGCTGATATATTTGCCTACTTCAAACCCATTTTGATAAAGAAGCAGCAACGTCAGCAGGCGGCTCATACGTCCGTTTCCATCATTAAACGGATGGATACAGAGAAAGTCGCAGATAAAGGCCGGGATCAGGATCAACGGATCAATGACTTCTAACGCCAAGGCGCGGGCATAGCTGCTGCAAATGGCCTCTATCGCCGCAGGCGTTTCATGGGGCGCCACCGGTGTAAATCGCGTGACCTGAGATCCATCCGGTCTGGTCTCATTGATATAGTTCTGCACATTTTTAAAACTCCCGCCATAGGAAAGGCCCGTGCGCTTAAGCAGATCACGGTGGATCTGCAAAATGTAAGCAGGGCGCAGAGGGATAAACGCATGGCTTTCGTGGATCGTATTCAGTACATCCCGATAGCCCATGATCTCTCTTTCGTCCCGGTTGCGTGGTGTCGTTTTGTCCGACACCAACTGTTTCATCCGGGTGCTGGTGGTCACAATGCCCTCGATCTTATTGGAAGCCTCTGTGCTCTGGATACGGGCAACCTCTACCAAACGGCTTAATTCCACCGGCTTCTGTCGGACATACAGGTCTTGCCGCCCCTTATACTCGTGTATCTTTGCCACATAGGAGAGTATCTCTGCGTCCCACTTCTGCTGTGCCAATTTGGTATAGTCAAAATTTCTCATGACGCCCTCCCCAGATCGATTTGTCCAACCAACTTCTAATTAGTCCAAAGTATACCCACTTTTGGACCTATTGTCAACGTCGTTGGACTAATTGTGATGACCGGCATATTTTTCCTAAACACCCGCCCCCAGCAGCACCGCGTGACCTCGCGGCGCTGCTGGGGGCTTTCTGTTATCCGTTCAAGATCTCGTCCCCGATCTGTCGGGCGGTCTCCTCCACCAGGTCAAAGTCCACATAGGGGTTATACAGGGCCTCCAGCCTGTCGTGCATGGCCTTGGCCTGGGACAGGCTGGCCACGGCCTCGCCCATCAGGGCGGCGGAGACCTTTCTGGCAAAGCGCAGCCGGGGGCGGTCCCGGCGGAGGACGTCCCCCTCCGCCGCCCCGTCCAGGTGGATGCGCCGGTCCGCAGGCCGGGTCAGGGGTGTCTCCCCCGCAGTGCTGACAAAGGCCAGCCCCCGCTGGGGCACCAGCAGATGGGCCAGACGGTTGGGGGCCATGGGGTCGGGGCAGGCCACCGCGTCATAGCCCCCCTCCACCGCCCCGGCCAGCAGATGGATGAGCAGCTCGTGGGCCAGGCCGTCCCGGTCAGAGAGCTCATACACCCGCCCGCACTGGGCGAAGGCGGTGTCATAGAGACACAGCACCCCCTTGTGGGTCACCGCCCCCAAAAAGCGCTGCTTCACCCTGCCCTTCTGTCCCCCGGACCGGGGCCGCAGCTCCCGGGCCATGATGCCCCGGGCCCGGCGGGCCAGCTTCTCCCCCGCCGCGTCGGTGAGCAGGGCCGAGCGCATATCCTCCCGCAGCCGCTCCGCAGCCCCCAGACAGCGATAGGCCCGCTGGTAACAGGCGGGATAGCCCTCCATGGCCCCCATGATCTCCTCCCGCACGTCCTGTAACCCGGCGGCGTCATAGCTCCGGCCCAGGTTCACATACCGCTCCACTACTGCCGGATACTTGGCCTCCACCACGTGGGGTGCCGTGCCGTCCACAATAGCCACCCCCAGCTGGGGCAAAACTAAGCCGTCCAGGGAGTCCGGGTCCCCGGAGCACAGGATGTACTCCGTCTCCAGCCCCGCCTGCTCCATCCGCTCCCCTACCCGGCGCATCAGGGTGGACTTGCCGCAGCCCGGCCCGCCCTTTAAGATGTAGACGGCCCGGGCCCGCTCTAAGTCGATGAGCTGGGGATACAGAGAATAGAACCCGTCCGGGGCATTGGCTCCCAAAAAATATTGCACGCGATGTTCGTCCATTGGCTCTGCCTCCGTTTCTTTCAGATGACAGACCAGCCTATGCCGCCCTTTCCCCGCCAGTGCGGCCATTTTATGTGGGAAAAACGGGCAAAAATGGTCGAAAAATCGTGAATATATCCATTGACAAGAAAAAGGGACTAGGGTAGAATAGGGCGATAAATGAAGGAAAACTTGCACAACGAAAGGGAGCCCGTGCAAACTTGCAATTTCGTATCACGAAACCATGGAAAGCACGGGGAAAAGTTGGAGGAAAGAGCTTGTATGCGTAATTTTGAGACAAAGATCCAGGAGCTGAAAACTTCTGTCCTGACGGAGGTCTCCCGCCTGACTTGGGAAGACCGCACCCAGACCGGAATTTTGGATATCCCCGAAAAGATCATCCCCGGCCCCGGGGCCAGCCTGCGCTGCTGCATCTATAAGGAGCGGGCCATCATCAACAGCCGGGTGAAGCTGGCCATGGGCGGCGACAAGGCCAACCCCTGCGTGGTGGAGGTGCTGCCCATCGCCTGTGACGAGTGCCCCGTCACCGAGATCACCGTGGGTGACTCCTGCCGCGGCTGTCTGGCCACCCGCTGCGTCCACGCCTGCCCCAAGGACGCCATCTCCATCGTGAACCACCGGGCCCACATCGACCACGACAAGTGCGTCACCTGCGGCCGCTGCGTCAACGCCTGCCAGTACAGCGCCATCGTCAAGACCCAGCGCCCCTGCGAAAAGGGCTGCCCCGCCGGGGCCATTTCCATGGGCCCGGACAAGAAGGCGTCCATCGACATCAACAAGTGCATCTCCTGCGGCAACTGCGTCTATCAGTGCCCCTTCGGGGCCATTCAGGACAAGTCCTGGATCATGGACGCCATCCAGATGCTGCGGGGCAGCGAGCACTGGGGCTATAAGACCTACGCCGTCATCGCCCCCTCCATCGCCGGGCAGTTCGCCCCCGCCAAATATGGCCAGGTGGTGGCCGGACTGAAGGCTCTGGGCTTCTCCGGCGTGGCCGAGGTGGCCCTGGGCGCCGACATGGTGGCAGACCGGGAGTCTGACGAGCTGGCGGAGAAGGGCATTCTCACCTCCTCCTGCTGCCCGGGCTTTGTGGGCTATGTGAAGAAGAAGTACCCCCAGCTGGACAAGTACATCTCCCACACCCCCTCCCCCATGGTGATGATCGGCCTGTATCTCAAGGAGAAGGAGCCCGACGCCAAGGTCATCTTCATCGGGCCCTGCGTGGCCAAAAAGAAGGAGTTCCAGCTGGGCCGCACCATGAACGCCATCGACTGCGTACTGACCTATGAGGAGCTGTATGCCCTGTTCGAGTCCAAGGACATCGACCTGACCCAGCTGGAGGAGGCCCCCCTGGACGAGGCCAGCCCCTTTGGCCGGAACTTCGCCCGCAGCGGCGGCGTGACCCAGGCCGTGGCCCAGGTGATGAAGGAGAAGGGCGTGGACTTCGACTTGAAGCCCGTACCTTGCAGCGGCATCGCCGAGTGCGAGATGGCCCTGCTGAAGCTGAAGCTGGGCAAGCTGGAGGGCAACTTCATCGAGGGCATGGCCTGCGACGGCGGCTGTGTCCAGGGTGCCGGCTGCCTGGTCCGCAGCCCCCGCAACCGCATGGATGTGGAGAAGCACGCCAAGCAGGCCGATGGCCGCACCATCCTCCAGGCCGTGGCCGCCAGCCGGGGCGAGCAGCCCAAGCAGGAAGCCGCTCCCAAAGCGGAAGCCAACCCCGCCCCCAAGGCCCCCGCAAAACCCGAGGCCGCACCTGCCAAGTAAATACGGATAAATGATAAAAGGGACGGTCCCTGTGATTGGAAACAATCACGGGAACCGTCCCTTTCTTTACTCGAAAACCGGCGCAGCATATATCTCCACCTTCCCGCAGTTTGGGCACACATAAACCGCAGGCTGCATGGAATTCTCCTTGATCTCCATTTTTTCAATTCTGATCGTTCCTGCAAAATGTAATCGAAAAGAATATCCGCCTTCCATCTCATGCTCACATTTTGTACACTTCATAAAATAGCTCCTTTTACGATCTATCGAAGTCAGCGCCCGTCCCTTTTCTTTACTTCTTTTGATCGGTTATGCAGATATGAGCGCTTATAAAATCTTGCTGTGCGGCAAGGGCCTGATATTCCGCCGCCAACGCAGGATCTGTCTGGCTGTATTCCACATCACTGGGCGTTCTGAGCAGATATGTGTTCTCCTCCGTTTGTGCGACTACAACACTGTGCCCCGCAACCACCGGCGGGTCGTCCTCGCTCCATTGGCCGGGATAGCAGTCGAGAAAGAACAGAACGCCGCCCTCGCCGTTATCACGGGTCGCTTTGTGATAAAACGTAACGCAGTTCCCGCCTCCCCGGTGGGGAAGATCATATTCTTCTTCCACTTCCACTTGCCCCAGCCAACTCAGCGGCATCTCCATAGAAAAACCCAGCCGTTCATTTACATAGAGGCTCGCCGAGGAGCCAGAGGCGTTCCCGCCATAAAAATCAGTCTCTTCCACGCCGTCCCACGCTCCAATGAGCCGCATATCCGCCTGGTTGGGCGTGGTGAACGCGTCGAAGCGCCAGCCTGCGTCGGTGTTGACCAGCGTGACCGGATAGGTGCGCGTGTACTCATAGCGCGTCTCCAGCCGCCTGTCCCGCTCCTCCTCAGTCTCGTCCCGGCGGGGATAGGGGTAGGAGTAGTGCGCCGTCACCGTAAAGTCGATCCGCTGGTCCGTCTGTGCGGTCAGCGCGAATTCGTCGGGAATGTTGTCATTGTAATACTGGTCTCCATAGGCGCAGTCCAGGATGAAGAGCCGACCATCGTACTCCATGTAGATCGGCCCGTTGCCGCTGTCGTTGCAGGCAGACCAGAGCGCATCGGTAAACAGCCCGTGGACGACCCGGTCAAAGTCGGCCCAGGACCGCCAACGGCTGTTGGAGCTGACGTAGGTGCAGTCGGAGCCGTCCGGCGTGTACTCGTCATGCTCTGTTTGACCGTCTTGGGCGGGAAAGGCGTCATCAATGCCGGTGGTCTCCCCGTCGAACATGGCGCTGTAGAGGGCAAAGGCCCGCCGGTAAAGGGTCTGCTGCTCCTCCGTGAGAAACTCCGGCGCAGCGCGGAGCCGTGCCGCGTCACTCAGCGGGAGGTCGGCGTCGGTCAGAGCATCCAGCTGCGCGGATGGCCCCGGCTTTGCCGCGCAGCCTGCAAGGAGCAGGAACAGGGCCGCCGCAGAAAGCAGTTCACACGATCTTCGTCTCATCTAAAAACCTCCCAACCGCTCTTTTATCATAAGTATACCATATGCCCGGTTGGAATCAAGCGTTCATTTTCCGTTTTAACGGATATTTATATTTACTATTCCCATATAGTGGACTTATAATGTGTTTGTGCAGTACGCTGCATCAATACAGGTGAAGGAGCGCTCGCTATGGAAGAAAGAATTTACATCGACCCCAAGGAAATGCTCAAAGGCTTTGACGACGGGATCAACTGCGCCATGTGCGTATTTGGTACCATGGCCCCAAAGCTCGGTTTTAACCGGGAGGAGGCGCGCCGGATCGCGGCGCTCATCGGCGGCGGGATGGGCCGCTCCGAGACCTGCGGCTGCGTCACCGGCGCTTACATGGCCCTGGGCTATAAATTTGCCAACGACCAGGCCGGTGATGTGGACAAGCTGAACTACGCCAAGGGGAAACGGGAAGCGTTCAACAAACGGTTCATCGAGAAATTCGGCAGCCTGAACTGCTGCGATATGCTGGGCGGCCTGCACAACTGCCGCCCGGAGGAGCTGGCGGTCATCAAAGAGCAGAATCTGTATGAGACCATCTGCACCCGGGCCGTCAACTATGCCTGTGCCCTCACCGAGGAGCTGCTGGACGAGGGCTGATGAATCTTAGCATGAAAAAAGAGCCGGGACCGGCTCTTTTTTCATGTCTGTGTGTTATCGTGTCTCTCCCGTGCGCATATACGCGACCATTTCCGCCGGACTCATGCCATCCAGACCCAGGTCCTTCATGGTGTAGCCCTGCTGATAATAATCCGTCTTCATCATGATGTTGCTCAGTCCCGTCATAGCGTGGAGGACCGGCGTGTCCAGCTGGAACAGCTTTGCAAAGTTGATGGCGGTCACGCAGCCCACCGGTACATCCTCGGTGATATAGCGGGACTTCAGCTCGAACCGCGCACCCACAGGGGCGGGCAGCCAGGTGTTCAGATCCAGCGGCTCGGTGAAGGGAAGTCTGAAATCCGGGCCATAGAAGAACTGTCCGATCAGCCCCATGCGGGAGGACACCAGCGCGTCCTTCTCCACCGGGCAGATGCCAACACCAAAGGCCTTTGTGATCTTTACCAGGTCCTCGTAATAGGCATACTGCACCTCGCCCACGGCGGGGGAGCAGCCGAAGGCATAGATGTCATAGTACACGTCGGGCGCACCCAAATTGGGGACAAGACCCCAGTTTTCTATCGCGCCGGTGTTCATCACCACGCTGGGGATGTGCAGCAGGGGGTTCACGTTAGAGATGCTGATATCCAGGGCGGTGTCGCCGTGGACCAGCTCCGTGGCGTCCAGGGCGGGGATCTCCTTGCAGCGCTTGAGATACTCGTCATAGTCGCAGGAGGGCAGCGTGTCCACCCGGATCTCGTTCTCCCGATAGGTGATGTTGACCACGTCCGTCTCCGTCTCCAAATTGTTATACTCCACCAGCCGCGCGCCATATACCAGGGAGTCGTATCCGGCGACGATCACCCGTGTCTTGATCCCCTTCTCCTTCATAATGCGCCGCAGGATCAGGCTGCCGAAGTTGTCCGGGAAAATGCTCACCGTCTGGCCGTCCTCCAACAGGGGGGCCAGCTCCTCAAACACCTGCTGGAACCCCTGGGCCTGCACCGAGATCAGGATGTGGTCCGCCCCGTGGACGGCCTCCGCCATGTCATAGGTCACCATATCCAGCACGGCGGTCCCGCTCCGCTTGAAGTGCTCATAGTTCATCTCCAGTCCTTCCAGGCGGATGCGGCGGCTGTTCAAAATGCCCTTTACTTTATTGTTATACCGGGTAAACTCGAACATTCTCACCTCAGCGCCGCCCAGCTTGCAGTCCGCCGCCAGGGCGTGGGCGCCGTTGCCAGCACCGATAACAGTAATTACAGCCATAGTGAAACTCCTTTCGTCTTGTCTCCAGCCGTCAAGCCTTCTCTGCGGCGGTCTTTTTGTCCTGGGACTTCAGCATAAAATAGCGGATGATAATGACCGCGCCGCTCAGGGCCCCGGCATAGCCAAAATAGGTCATGATGTAGTTGAGCAGCGCCTCATAGGGAATAAACAGGACCACAAAGTATACCACCACGCCGCAGGCCACGATAAACGCTCTGTAGGGCAGGGACTTTTCATTGGACCAGAGCATAGACGCACAGGTCCACAGGATGTTGCTCATGGTGAAATCGATAGCTAGTATGATGCTCAAGCCGCAGGCGGGGCTAGCGCCGTCT
>ERZ856578.1825-NODE-1825-length-37793-cov-14.989660_pt1 | contig 37793 bp, 37 predicted proteins | sample MGYA00514384_ERZ856578 | MGnify/ENA primary metagenome ERZ856578 (study PRJEB29103, sample SAMN06111958) | human gut metagenome | biome: human gut; feature: ankylosing spondylitis patient; material: healthy_person | host: Homo sapiens | place: China:Hangzhou...
TACACATCCGTCGGCGGCACAAAGCCTTCCGCAAGCAGTTCTTCCACTGCCTCCAGAAAAGCCATTACCGTACACTTTGTATCTGCCGTGCCTCGTCCCCATACCTTACCATCTGCAATATCTCCGGAAAAAGGAGCATGAATCCACTCTCCCTCCGCCGGAACGACATCCTGATGACTCATCAGAAGGATCGGCTTTTCGGACGATTTTCCCTTCCAGTAATATAACAGGTTTCCATCTATTTCGGTTTTCTGAAGCTCTTTATGTACCAATGGGAAAAGCTCCTCTAAAACCTTATGAAATCCAAGATATTTCTCTACTTCCGTCTCTCCGGCATGGGAGGTCGTGTCACACTGTACCATCTTAGAAAGCTTTTCGGCAAGCCGGAGTGCCTCTTTTTCATCTGCTTCCGGCTGATAATCGGAAGTTTTGTCCGGCATCAGAAGTGTCCGGATTACAGCAATCAACAGCAACAAAATGATGATCAGAAGTATTCCAAGTAAAACCAATCCTACATATTTCATAATTCTCTTTCCTTCTTTCTTCGTAACCGTTTCTTTTTATTGCAGTTACCTTTCCTGCTCTATCAATAAATGAGTGTAACTATTCAAAATTCTCAACCTGAATCTGATCAGAATAATATCCTTACTCTGCCTGGTCTTTCTTTCCCTTCTTAAAGAAAATCCACGCTGCCAGAATAGCAACTGCGCCGGACGGAATAATCATAAAGCTGGTCGATCCGATCAGTCCCGGTACAAGAATAAACAGCGCACTCATCAACACAAGCGGGAATACGGCTATATGCATATTCTTACGGTAATATTTATAGGCCATCGCTCCAAATAACGCCGGAACCACGTTTTCAAACGCCGGCTGCAATACTTCACTCTGTAAAACCGGCTGCAACGGAACCATTAACAGGACGCCGGCTGCCAGAACCAGAATCGTGACAAGGGATGAGGTCGCAATGGAAATCGTAGAAATGATTTCATTTTCCGGTGTTCCGGTCTTCGCCCCCACCATGTCACGCGCATTGACTGCACATGGAATCTTCATATTAATCAGATTACCGGTAATAAATGCAAGGTATCCACCACCGGACCCCAGCATCGGTGTATAAATCAAAAACTCTGCCACACTGCTTACAAGCCATACCAGCCCTACGGATAAAAAGGCCCTTGCCACCGCTCCAAGATCCGGATAAGCTCCTAAAATTTTTCCCATCAGAAACGGTGCCCCTACCAGCATAACCAGTGTCACGGCACTCACTACTCTTCCGATTGCATGCGTGCGTTTCCGGTACTCTTCCCACGTACTTGTTTTATTTTCTTCCATAATTTTCGTGTCCCTTCTTAAAATTACTGCTCACTTCTATGTATCTGCTGTTATTGATATATCTATCGTAACTGTTCAGTGCCTTCACAGTTACGATGCAAAATCCATTTAAAATCAGCTTCGCTGATGGGATTTTGCACTATTGAATCATATTCGTACGGTCTTGGCAGCATGTGCTTCGACCTATACTGAATAGTTACACAGGATCATAAAATTCAGGCTCAGATCAGCCCGACAATCACAGCGGCTGCCATACCGGCAATCATACTTCCTGCAATGGAAAAGCTGTCCACCCATCCAAGCTTTTTCTTTTCGGACAAAAATACGAAGATTCCCATTACCAGTGCAGAAACCACCATAACCACAAGCGGAATGATGTCTCCATTAAAGGTAAACAGACCGTTTTCAGAAATAAAGCCTCCAATGTAACGGCCAATGTAGGTACTCACAAGTCCAATGAACATTGCTGTCATCGCAAGATCCGCAAAACCGGCTGATCCCGACTTGCCGGAAGAAGAATTCTTCGTGAGCTTCTGTGTATATTTCTTATTTAAGAAAATCGATAATACCATGCCCCACATAATACAGATACTCATCAACAGCGCAATCGTAGAAAATGACGTTGCTGTCATTTCAGATGCAGAAAGTGTGGTCATTCCCACCTGCTCCGCTGCCGCCTGGGCTACCTGTGTCTCATAATGAAGCGCTCCGATCACGGAAAGCCGAAGCCACGGCCACGGTGTTCCCAGACTTCCGGAAAGTGCAATGACTCCCAGTAAAATTCCAATACTCGGCAGTACCGAAAAGGTTGCACTTGAAATAATGGTCCGTTTCATTTTCGTTCCATCCATTCCCAGTGCCTTGCCCGCCCGATAAGCCCTGATGAGGAAAATCACGCAGACAACTGCCACAAATGCAATGATACCACCACAAATGAGGTACATGGGCGCACTGTTCAACTGATTTAAAATCGTCATAACTCTACACTCCTCTACTTTCATTGATTCAATCTATCTAAGATTATGCCACATCAACTTCAAAAGTTCCATATGATCTTTTCCCATGAAATAAAACTGAGGTAACAGTTCAGCCAAGCCCATTCATAAGCTGCCGGATTGTACAGATTGGCTAACAAATATACGTGTTTTCCGGCAGCTTATTTCATGTCGGGCGTCCGCCCTATAGAAATGATTGTATAAGCTACCCTTAGTGAGCAAGCTCCAACGGTCATCTTATACAATCATTTCTGCATGGCTGAACTGTTACAAACTGAGATTAAAATCAGATTGTCAAAGGTTATATAAGGTTATATAATGGTTTTAAAGTTATATATAGTTATATAAGAAAACAAAAGTTATATAAACTTATATATGAGGTGAGCCATGAACAATCCTTTTACTCTGTCTTTTGGGAAAAAACCAATGCAATATATTTCCCGTATTGCACAGACCAATGAAATTATCAATAGTTTTAATGCTGAGCTTCCATCCAACCAGATTTATATGATTACAGGTGTCCGTGGTTCCGGCAAAACGGTTATGATGACCAATATTTCCACAGAATTAGGCCAGCTTTCTCATTGGATTACTGTGGAACTGAATCCTACACGGGATTTACTGCAAAGCCTTGCGGCCAAGATATACAGCATTCCGGATCTGCATGAATGTTTCATAAAGGCAAAGCTTGATTTTTCCGCATTCGGATTGGGCGTATCCATTGAACATGCTCCACCGGTTACCGATATTGAGGATGTCCTTATGCATATGTTAAGCCATATCCAAAAACTGGGAAAACGTCTTCTGATTACTATTGATGAAGTAACCAACTCTGAAAACATAAAAATTTTCACCAGTTCTTTTCAGATTTTTCTCAGGGAAGATTATCCGATTTTCCTTTTGATGACCGGATTATATGAAAACATCTACGAATTGCAGAACGACAAGGCCCTCACCTTTTTATACCGCGCTCCCAAGTTAATTTTAGAGCCTTTAAATTATACTGCAGTCCGCAAAAGTTATGCTGATATTTTTCAGATTAATCTGGAAACCGCAGAGAAAATGACCTCCCTTACCAAAGGCTATCCATTTGCCTATCAGGTGCTGGGATATCTATACTGGCTTCACAGGGATACAAAATCTCTGGAAGAAATCTTACCAGAGTATGACCAGTATCTGGAAGAATATGTATATAGCAAAATATGGTCTGAACTATCCGAACTGGATAAGAAAATTCTAATCGAAATTGCGACAAGTGGAGAATATCGAATCAAAAATATCCGGGAACGGCTGGGGATGAAATCAGAGTTATTTTCTGTCTACCGGGAACGATTAAAGCGAAAAGGTGTTATTGACACCCGAGAGTATGGAAAAATCTTCATGGCTCTGCCCCGCTTTGCCGAATTTGTAAAAGTGCAGTTACTGTAAACAGACAGGGCATTCCCGCAGGAATGCCCTGATTCTTATTCCATATGCTTATTCCATATGCTTCTTCCTTCTGGCTTTTCTTACCCGTACACCTGTAAAGCTCCGTAATAAACCGCAATTCTACCTTTATCCTGCACAAAGGCTGCAACATCATCGGGAGCATACCGCAGCAGATAATAATCCATATCATGAAGAAGGTAATAAATTTCCTTAATATAAGTGACATCATGTGTCTCTTTTGCCTGACGTGTGTTCTCGATCAACTGATTAAGATCCGCGGTAAGCATATCATTCTTAAGCAATCCCTTCATCTCTTCCATCAACGCGATAAAGTTATCCGCATCAAAACGGTTGTAGGCATATACCGGCTGACCGTGCTCTTCCTCATATTGCTGATAAACCTTCCAGTAGGAGTCCATATCCGTGATCTCTTCGGCATTCTGTGAATACTCCTTCCATGCATCCACTGCTTCCTGCTCCAGCGAATACCCAATCTGGATGTCTCCCTTCTGATCGACATAATTCCAGTAAAGATCCTCCGGATCTGCCATTCTTTCAAACAACCGGTCATACAGGAAACTATATTCCATTGCAAGATTGGCAACCTTAATATTCTCGGTAAGCCGCGCAATGTCCTCTTCCGACATTCCCTGAAGGCAGGCATTCCGCCGCTCCAGAACCGTTTCTTTCGAAGGAACACCCGCATCTTCTTTGAGCAGATCGTCGTCGGCTCCTTTCAGCAATTCCTCTGCCCCGCTCTTTGGTCCAACCCACACGGTCTGCAGAATCTCTTCAAAGGCAGGCTCCAGCACCTTCCAATCCTCCAGAGATGGACTTGCTGTAATCAGGTACGTTCCGCCACTGACATCGTTTTCCGGATGATTCAATGTAATCGTCAGCCACAACGTCGAATCCAGTTCTTCTGTATATCTCCATCCGGTGATCCCATTCTCCAGCTTCAGTTCGTCTATCGTCACGCCGGTTCCACACATACCAAACGGCGCCTGGTATCCCAGCACAAAGATATCCTCCGGATAATCCTTCTGCCAGAAACGGATCGCACAGGAATACAGATTATCTTCTTTTTCCAGATCCTCTTCTGATAAAATCCGGTACTCCCAGTCCTCAGGCAGAACAATCGAAAGATAAAACTCATCCGAACGATAGACAACATTTCTTGACATACTATCCGCATCTACACCGGCTGCTTCCTGATCGTCTCCGGAAAGTGTTGTCCCGACTGCATTCGTTTCTTCTGCGGTCTGCTTTTCCTCTTCCTGCACCATCGAATCGTTTTTTGTTGCATCCGTACTCTTCGTATCCTGTACAGGGTTGGAAGAATTTCCGCATGCCGTCAGCATGCAGATTGAAGTCATCACTGCAAGCATTGAGCACAAAATCTTTCTCTTCATCACAGTTTTCTCCTTTCCGCAAACACTATAACCTTACCCTTATGCCAATCCCCGGACTTCCTTGAGCATCTTCCATCCTAAAGTGCCAGAATATCCCGTACCAGTTCATCTACTTCTTCGTCTGTCGTGGACCAGCTTGTGCAAAAGCGCACGACGCTGCGTCCGTCCGGCAGCACTCCATCCAGCTCAAAAATATATTTCTGCGAAAGCTTTTCTTCCTGCTCCTTCGACAAAATCACAAACTGCTGGTTCGTGTAGCTTCCCATGTATTCCGGGATCTCTTTTTTGTGAAAGGCTTCCTTAATCCGCATTGCCTGCTCATCTGCCCTTTTCGTAATCGTGAAATAGGTTCCGTCCTTCAAAAGCGTGTAGAACTGCAATCCAAGCAGCCATCCTTTCGCAAGAACTGCGCCATTCTGTTTCATATAGGTCTTAAAGTGGCGCTTCAGCTCCTCATTCACCAGAATAACGGCTTCCCCAAACATCGCACCACACTTGGTTCCTCCAATATAAAACACATCCGTAAGCTCTGCCAGATCCTTTAAGGTTACATCATTGACCGATGCGCCCAGCCCATATCCCATTCTCGCGCCATCCACGAACAGGTACATTCCATATTCTTTACATACCCGGTGAAGCTCCTGTAATTCTTTTAACGAATAAATCGTTCCATATTCCGTTGGAAATGAAATATATACCAATTTCGGCTCGGTCAGATATTCTGCCTCTCCATGCTCAAAATAGGAAGAAGCACATTCCCGCACCTGCTGTGCCGTGATCTTGCCTTCCGTTGACGGAAGTTCAATAATCTTATGTCCGGTGTTTTCAATGGAACCGGCTTCATGGCAGTTGATATGTCCTGTTTTCGGACAAACGACACTCTGGATCGGATTCAATGCTGCGGCACACACCACAAAATTCGCCTGTGTTGCTCCCGGGAAAAAATATATAGCCGGATCTTCCCTGCCAATCAGCTTCTTAATCTCTTCGGCTGCTTTCGTACACCATTCATCTGCTCCGTACCCCGGATAATTGTTCGCCTGATCGGCCTTCATTGCTTCATAAATACTCTCATGCGCGGCATGGTTGTAATCATTATTAAATCGTATCATCTCTTGTCTCCTCTCTGTTAATCAAGTGGGCTATGTTGCTTTCCTTTCACAATTTTGGTTTTAAAAATAATTAATTCATAATCCGTGGGGCTAGGACACCAGTTTTCCTAAATCATACAACTCATCCGGGCAAATATCCTGACCATCGGGCCATACGACCGTAAAACCATCCGTAGTAACCTTCTTAAAATATTCAAGTATCCGCAGCTTTCCATACCATTCTCCCTGAATATAAGGCTCTACATCAAAATATTTTTTTTCTCCATTATCAAATTCTACTAATATCTGATAAGCACATACTGCTTCCACTTTAACTGCCGTTGGACGTAACATAATTCCACCTCCTACCGTAAAGGTTCAATTTTGAAATAGCCATCTCCATGACTTAACAGTTGCCAGTTTGCATTCAATTCTTCCTCATGAATTGCCATCCACGCTAATAATAATTTCATTTGTTTATTCGGAAGTTTTCCTTCTAAAACTTCTCCATCTATTCCAACAACAACTTCCTCATTTCCATAAATTGCATGTATATGAGGCTTGTTATGTCTTCCACCTTTTTCACTTTGTATTCTTACAATAATTCCAAAAACATAGATAAAGCTGGCATACCTTTCCCCTCCTTTATACATACCATACCACATAACCCCCACTAAAAAAATAGTAAAGTTTACCCTGTGCAGAACAACAAAATAAAGAGTTCGCTTGCGAACTCTCAGACTGTAGACAAAGTCCCGCACAAGAGTGCGGGACTTTGTCTACAGTCTGGGCTCTGGGATGTAAATCCCAGAGCTGCTTTGTCTACAGTCTGAAGCCTGTTCCTAAGAACCGGCTTAATTACACTACATTAAATCATATCATAATCATAACTATCCAGAACCGCATTCGTAAAACCACTGCTAACGCAGCTTAGGTTTATCTCATGTGGTTACTTAGCCACCTTCGCATTCGGATAAATCTTCGCCATTTTCGCATCATCGTAATGCTCATCTGCCCACTGCTGCCAGGAGCTTTCTGCTGCGATGCCCTTACTGCGTTCATCATAACGGACAAGTGCCACACAGGAAACTGCCACATTACAGCACATAAACACAATCAGTACCCATGTCAGAAGCCTGCCTGCTTTCATCGGGATCTTCTCGATCCACCTGGCGGCAAAGGGATAAATCTTCTTAAACCATACAACCGCAGCGATGCCCCAGAAAAAGCAATACAGCAGGTTGATTCGTCCTCCCAGGTTAAACGGAAGCTTACTGTAATCCCAGAACACCTTGCCAAATACCATCTCCGTAAACACACTGCACAGATATTCATAGCCACCGCCAAGCAGGGTTCCTACTCCAAACAAAAATCCATCACTGCGATCCTTATATCGATAAAGCATTGCTGTTCCAAGTGCAATGGCAAGTCCCCAGACAATGCTGAAGGGTCCCCAGACCACACTGCTCCGGCTCATCCAGACTCCGGCCGTGATCCGGCAGAAGATCGTTTCTGTAATATCTCCCAGGAAAGCACCCACGAAGAACAGCATCACCACCTTATAGAACCCGCAGCCTGCCGCAAACACCTTCGCTCCGGCCATCTCACCGGCAGCTTCTGCATGTGTTGTCCTGACCGCTTTGGGGTAAGCCTTATTGATTCGCCGGTCAATAATTCCGGTAATGGTCTTGCGCAGGCGGAAGCTTACCTTGTCAAGCTGTTCATTGGCAGCCTCCCACTGTGCCAGATATTTTCCTCTTCCTTTTAACAGGATATAAGAGGCCAGTACATCCACTGCCAGCGCAATCATCAGCACCAGAAGCAGTATTTTCATAAGAAGAGACGGGAATAAGGAAATCAGCTGCAGCACCAGTCCATTGCCCCAGCGCACGGTCACAAATCCCAGCAAACCCCAGCAAAGAGACATCGGTAAACAGATATAGCCATCCAGGTTCCACTTCATGTTGGAGTAATTCCACCAACGCTCCCTGAAGGCCCTTTCGATCAGATGACCGGCTACCCATTCCACAGCCGTTGCATATACGGTTGCAAAAAGTAACAGCCACGGTCCCGACATTTCCCGTAAGCCCACGGACATCAGCACCGCTGCAATACCGTAAATCACGCAGAACGGGCCATTCACCAGTCCGCGGTTTGCAAATTTCCGCTGCTTGCAGGCTGCCAGTACCACTTCAAAAATCCATCCAAGAAACGAGTAAATGTAAAACAGCCACAAAAGTTCATAAACCGAATAATGTTCCATCTTATTTGTCTCCTTTTTCGTATGCTTTACCACTATACGAATGGCATAATTGAACAATTAGTAACTGTTCAGTACCTTCACAGTTACGATGCAAAATCCATTCTAAATCGGCTTCGCCGATGGGATTTTGCATTACTGAATCATTTTCTTACGGTCTCAGCAGTAAATGCTTCGACCTGTACTGAATAGTTACAACAATTACAGTAATTATTCACAGTTCACTTCCAGGAGCTGAGCCTTCGCCGCATTCACATATCGCTGTGCATTATTCCCCGTTTCCCTGATTTCCTCCGGAGTAAGACTGCGGATCACTTTCGCCGGATTGCCAAAGGCAAGGCTTCCATCCGGAATATGTGTATTCTGTGTCACAAGAGCTCCCGCACCAATGATGCAGTTGTCCCCAATCACTGCTCCGTTCAGAATAATAGCTCCCATTCCAATGAGCGTGTTGCTTCCAACCGTACATCCATGAACAATCGCTCCATGTCCGATCGTCACATCATTTCCAATACTCACCGGATAGCCGGAGCTCACATGCACCACGGCATTGTCCTGTACATTCGTCCTGCTGCCAATGGCAATCTGATTGGAATCGCCACGAATCGTTGCATTGTACCAGATGCCCGAGTCTTCTCCAATTGTGATATTTCCTTTGATAACTGCACCCTCTGCCACATAGTAAGCCATGGTTTGTCCTCCTGATCCAATCTGATTTCTTTCTTATCGTATCACGGACTGAAACAGATCTCAATTCACATTGTTAATTTTCTATTGCCTGTTATCCATCCGCCAATTATCCTCAAAAATTTTCTTGTAAACCGATACGATTCTATGTCATAATAATTAAGTTGTCGTTTTAAAAAATTTACGAGGGAATAAAGGGAAAATGTCAGAAAAAATTGCAAGTATTAACAGTGTTGTAAACAGCTTCATCTGGGGTGTTCCCGCCATGATCTGCATCATCGGCGTCGGCATCCTTTTAACCGTCAGAACAAGATGTATTCAGGTGCGCAAGTTTGGCGTTGCCATGAAAAACACCATCGGAAAGATTTTTGACAAAACGCAGGCCAGGGATGGCTCCATGAGTCCCTTTCAGGCTGTATGTACGGCTCTTGCCGGAACCGTCGGAACCGGAAATATCGCAGGCGTTGCCGGTGCCATCGCACTTGGCGGACCGGGTGCCATCTTCTGGATGTGGTGTTCCGCATTCTTAGGCATGTGTACCAAGTTTTCTGAAGTAACTCTCGCCATCCATTTCCGTGAAAAAAATAAAAACGGCGAATACGTTGGCGGACCTATGTATTACATTAAAAACGGCCTGTCTAAAAAATGGCATTTCCTGGCTGTCTTTTATGCGGTCTTCGGTGTACTGACCGTCTTCGGAACCGGTAATGCGACTCAGGTAAATACCATTGTTTCTTCTGTAAATACCGCACTTATGAATTTTAATATTTTAAAGGGCGAACCCAACAGCAATGTTAACCTGATCTTCGGCATCTTTATCGCCGCACTGGTTGCCATGGTACTGCTTGGCGGAATCAAGCGAATCGGACAGGTATCTGAAAAGCTCGTCCCTTTTATGGCAGTTCTGTATGTCATCCTTGCCTTGGGCGTAATTATCCTGAACATCCAACGCGTACCCGGAGTCTTTGCCCAGATTGTGAGTGGTGCCTTTACCCCCAGAGCAGCAACCGGCGGTATCATCGGATCGATGTTCCTTAGTATGAAAAGGGGTGTTTCAAGAGGAATCTTCTCCAACGAAGCCGGCCTTGGTACCGGGTCCATCGCCCATGCCTGTGCCGATACTGACAATGCAGTTCACCAGGGTATGTTTGGAATTTTTGAAGTTTTCATGGATACCATTGTAATCTGTACCCTGACCGGACTCGTCATTCTGCTTGCCGCTCCGAATATTTCCTATGGACAGGCAGCCGGTGCAGAATTAACCATCTCCGGCTTTACGGCAACCTATGGCGGCTGGGTATCCATCCTCACAGCGATTGCCATGTGCTGCTTCGCATTCAGCACCATTATCGGATGGGGCTTATACGGCTCCCGCTGCATCGAGTTCCTCGGCGGCGAAAAATTCGTCCGCCCGTTCCTCGTGGTATATTCCTTCGTTTCCATCGTTGGTGCTACCATGAACCTTGGACTACTTTGGGACATCTCCGATACCTTCAACGGACTTATGGCAGTCCCCAACCTGATTGCCCTGCTCATGCTTTCCGGTCATGTAAAAAAGCTTGCCATAGAAGTCGATCAGGCCGAAAAGGACGGCACAATTTAGAATCATAGGATCATCTTTTTGCAGGCAAAATCACATTTTCTCCACCGGCAGCTAACGTCTGGGTGCATTCGAACGCGAATGCATCCAGATTTTCAATATTCCTTTGTGATCTGATCCTGAATTCCATACTGCTTCTTAAATGTTTCAAGATCCTCAAAGCCTCGAATCAGCATCACTTCCCTGAATTCGCCTGTATGCAGATTCTTAAATCCTGCAACCTGCTCTCCATTACAGATACTTGCCTTAATCAGAGGCTTTTCATTTTCTTTATCATAGGTATGCAGAATGAGTTTTTTCTTAAACAGTGCCATGGTCTTTCTTTCCTTCCCCAGCCTGCCGGTCATCTGTCACAATATGTATCACATACGGCTTTGGATCTTTTAGTTCTGTCCGGAAAAATTCCGGATACAACATCTGCTTACAGTCTGTCGTCACCCAGACTAAATTTTCCCTGCTGTTATCATCGGTAAAACTTTCACATTTCGGTTGAAAGTCTTCCGGTACTTTCATATAAAAGTAATAAGAGATTTCATAAATTAGCTTATCTTTCTTTATTCCAGTATCTCCATAAAAGAAATTCTCCTGAATAAAACCAAGATGATCTACTTCCATTTCAGTTCCCGTCTCTTCAAATACTTCCCTTATCACTGCTTGTTCTGCTGTTTCCCCAAATTTCACTCTTCCGCCCACAGAATATAAATAATCCTGCCGCTCATTGCCAACCATAAGGAACTGGTTTTCCTTTCTTATAACTGCTCCTACCCGGATATTAATAAGACCATTATCAATTGGAATGGTGCAGTCGGATGGGGGATTTATTCCTGATTTCTGTAAGCCCGGTTTGTCTAATATCTCAAGAGTTGTTGGTTTTGTAGGCATAGTGTATTTTCCCTTAATAATAAATAATAAATTAAAAGAGGATAATGTCAAAAATCTTTTATGTTGCGCTGATCTTTCCGATAAAATCATTTTAACACTTTAATTTCTATCATTTCAAAATAACATTATTATCTGATGCATATTTATTTAATGCATTGGTTAATTCACAAAAATCATTATAGTTCTTCATCAATGTGAAATCACTCTTTAAATATTTATATTCTTCATCTGTTACGTATGGTGCTATTATCTCAATATTATTGGTTAAACGAATCATAGTATGATTAACAAAATTAGTGAGAGAAAGAAAAGCTATCGTTACAATCCAAATTGCGGCTATTATTGCAACATATCCCTCAGAATGCTTATACCAATCACATATTTTACTAGAAACACATTGAAAAGTATGATTCTTTTGGCATTCTTTACACTTTCCTTTACAATTTTTGCCACTCTTTTCTTTTTTCTTATTATGATTTGTAACAAATAATATAGTAAAATATATAATCAAAATTAAAATAATATAAAATCCTAAATTAACGCGGACTCCTTCTGAAATCCTTCTATAAACCCAATTTGAATAAAAACATTCGTTTGAAACCATATACTGGATTCCTTTTTCAAGAAATCCCGAAAAAATACGTTCTAATAAAATTGGAGCCATTAATGAAAAAACAGCAACTATCAACTTCTTCATGCATTTGCCTCATATCTCCCCTAAAGAGCTTCCTTTATCTTCCCTACAATGGTAATATCTGCCGGCAACCACTCAACAGAATCCATCTTCTCTTTTGTCAGCCACTTAGCTGCCTCATGTTCTTTGAGTACCAAATCCCCTTTTATAATCTCACACCAAAAACAATCCATCGAGAGGTGAAACGTCGGATAATCATATTCAATGGTATCGATCAACTCCCCTACGGCTATTTCTGTATCCAATTCTTCCATAATCTCTCTCTGTAACGCAGCCTGTGAAGTTTCTCCTTCTTCGATTTTTCCTCCTGGAAATTCCCATCCGCCTTTTAGGTCTCCATATCCACGTTGTGTTGCAAAGATAATTTCTTCACCCTTCTCATTCATTGCTTTAATCACTGCTGCAACTACTCTTATTGTTTTCATCCTGCCTGTTCCTCCACTGTTTCTATATTACTCTGCAGATATCGCAGCAAATCATCTCTTACCGCATGATGCATCTTCAGCACAAATTTTGTAATATCACGTTCTTTACCATTATTATCATTTTTATGAGCCGGTTGAACATCCATAATCTCAAATTCCCCTAAATAATAGAAGTTTGTTTCTGCATCACTCTTTTTTACCAAAAGATGCTTATGTAATGCTGTTACTACCTCTTGAACATAAGAACTATGGATCCCTCTTCCTATCTGAGAATCCCATCTAAAAATCATATTATCTTCAAATGTATCTGCATAATCCGGCTTTCCGTCAACATAATTTTTATCTTCAGAGCTTTCTTTATGATAGGTAATAAAAATAAATACATCATCACCAATTCGCTTCATTCCATACATTGTTGACGATAAATCCTTTCCACAGTTCATCAAAAAGCTCACATCTCGTCGTGAATACTTCTCATACAGTACGAATGGCGTATTACATTCCCTCTGATCCGTATACTTATCCACATATCGCCTTAATCCTACATCAATAATATCTTCCATCTGTCTATAAAATTCTGAGTGATTCAATCGCTCCGCGAATTCTGACATACGTAATACATAAGACTTTTCTTTCGCATCTACAATATCTATATGGCAATACTTTTCATACTCTTCGGCTTTACTTACAAATTTACCTTGCAACACATCCACTGCACTTGCTAAAGATATATAATCTATTTCATGACCATACTTTTTCTGGATTTCAGTTGCAAATTCATCTATCTTAATGGACGGTTGCTGCAAGATCTTCCTTAACATTTCAAGCTCATAAGGTCTCGTTCCACTTAAAATTGTTTTGGATAAATACTCCAATGTTATTAAATCCTGCTCAGAAATCCTTCCCACATAGCTATCTTTTTCCACAAGCTCTAAAAATTTCTGATATGTTTTGTACTCTCGAATAATTACAAGTGGATCTATCTCACCATTTTCATAAAAATCAAGTAAATACGGTACTCGTCCAAGTCGATTTTTCAATGCAAGATAGCTTTCACGAATAATTGTCGGCATACCCTTTATTTTATCAATAGATGTGAAAATCTTTTCCTTGGCAATTTCATCAAAATGAATAGATGACGCTCCGGGAATGGTCGTATTTCCACTAATCACGTATCTACGAATATTATCCGGATTATAGGTTCGATCCCCGGATAGCGCAATTGGGATCATAAAATTATTGTTATAATTTCCAATAAAATCAAGAATTACCACATATTCCTTTCCCTCTGCTCTTCGTAATCCTCTTCCCAGTTGTTGAATAAACACAATCGGAGATTGTGTTGGACGAAGCATAATTACTTGATTCACCTCAACAATATCAACACCTTCATTCAAGATTTCAACGGAAAAGATATAGTCCAGCGGTTCCCTATCACTTGTACCATCCTCTTCATTCATTGCCAGGCGTTCAAATGCTTCCTGTCGCTGTTCATCCGAGGCGTCACCATTCAATGCAATGGTTCTGAAATATTTTCCAGTGGCTGGATTTACTAATTGATTAAATTTTTCAGAAAGAATTTTTGACTCATCGATTCTACTGCAGAAAATTAATCCTTTAACTCGCTCACCACTGTAGCCATAGAATTCAGCTTTTTCAATAATATGTTGAACCCTCTGATCCCCTGTCAACTGATTAAAATCTCTTTCTGATATCTTTTTTGTTTTGCTCAATCTATCATCAATCAGCGAAATATCACTAATTCCAAAATAGTGAAATGTACATAACAGATTCTCCTCCATAGCCTGTTGAAGTCGAATCTCATATGCAATTTGATAATGAAAAATTTCGTATATATTTTTTCCTATCTCGCCATCATCTCTCTTATCTGGTGTAGCTGTCATACCAAGCCACAGCTTCGGTTTAAAATACCCCATAATCTTCTGATAAGTGTCCGCCGCTGAATGGTGAGCCTCATCTAAAATAATACAATCAAATTCATCCGGTGCGTACTCCATCAAATGCCGATCTCTATTCAATGTCTGAATAGTTGCAAAAACATAATCCTTGTCATATTCATAAGCTCCAGCACCTACTAGTCCCATTGAAACCGTATTTCCAAATACTCTCTCATAGGACTTCTTAGTCTGTCTGGCTAATTGCCCTCTATGTACTAAAAATAAAACTCTTTTATATCCAAGTTCTCTCATTGCAAATGCAGACGCATAAGTTTTACCGGTTCCTGTTGCAGAAATAAGCAACGCCCGGTCTTCACCGGATGCAATAATTTTTCTCAAATTAGTAATAAATCCAACCTGCATTTTATTGGGTTGTAAGCTGTATTTTTCAATAGATGGGATCTGTTCCTGACGTGCTATTTTCTGTTGCTGTTTAATGATTCTGTAACGTTCTGCATATTCTTCATAAAAATCATCAAACTCCATAGTATATTGGGAATTCCAAAGTTCCTGAAATTCTTCAAGAATTTCCTGTACCATTTCTCCCTTGTCAGTAGATATGATTCTAATATTCCATTCTCGGTTACTGCCAAGTGCTGCTTTCGTGAAATTAGAACTTCCTATTATGATTCTATAAATTTCTGCATTCTCAAAAATATATCCTTTCGTATGAAAATTGTCATTCGCCGCATGAGAATCATACATTTTAAGCGTAATATTTTTAAAACCCTGCAACTTTTTTAACGCCCAGGGCTGACTAAAATCCTGGTAATTTGTTGTAAGAATCTCCCCTTTAATATTTCTTTTTTCAAGTTCACTTAATGTCTGCAATAAAGGAGTTATACCTCCCATTGTAATAAATGCCACGCTAATTTGAAAATGATCACATGCTAACAATTCATCCTCTATCGATGCCATCACTTTCTTTCCCATTTTATAATTATTTGAAACAAATTGGGGCTTATATGCCAAACTAGAAGGAAAATCCTTATTAATGTAAGCAGTCTGAAAACCATTATGTAGTTCTTTTAATGTATTTTGATCCATTTCTATCCTCTATGTATTACCTGGTCAATGTCTATAATATCTAAAAATGATTGTTTATATAAATATATTACTATATTTCCACCCTTTTGTCTGTTGACTTGTCATTTTTCCATAGATTTATAGCAAAACTTCTGTTCTTTTGATGAACCCTCGGCTCTTCACAGACCCTCCATATCCAGATCCACAATCAGCTGTCCTATACTCTGTTCTTTGACAAGATAGCACATATATATGGGAAGGTACGTCACATTTCCGTCTTTCTCTACATTTCCGGCAGAAAAAACATATGCTTTCTCGATATGATAGTCCGAAACATTCATAAAATGATCCAGCGCTTTATGTGTCCTACATGCTTTCCCTGATTTCACTTCAATCGGAACAACCTTTCCATCCATCTCAATTAAGAAGTCCAGCTCACCTATATTCTTCTTGCAAAAATATAGTTCAAACCCATTACACAATAATTGCTGTGCAACGGCATTTTCAAAATGGGCTCCATTATTTACTTCCCCATTTTTATTTATTAATTCTATTTTGGTTGCTGCCGGATACGCACTTGTAAGCAGACCGATATCACTGGAAAAGAGCCGGAATACATTACTGCTTTTGCTTGCCAAAAGAGGAATTACCGGGGCTTCTACATTATAAACAGGCAATGCAACACCTGCATCCTTTAACCACAAGAAGCTATTTTCATATCGATCAAATTTAAGTTCTTTGTCCAGCATCGTAAAAACAAACTTTTTATTTTGCTTGTTCAGTTCCGAAGGAATAATATCGTATATGGATATCAGCTTTAATTTCTTATCCTCACTCTCGTATTGGGAAAAATCCTCTTTGTACTGCGTTACGATATCTCTTTGTATCTTATCAACCTCCCGTATATCCTTCGTAGCAATATAGGTCTTTACCGCATCGGGCATTCCACCTACAATCAGATATACAAAGAACAATGCCAGAAGTTTCTGGTGGATAAATTCATCCACTGGCCGGACGGTTTCAAATTTATCCTTCAGCATCTCCAAGGTTGCTTTCGAAACAAGATTTGCTATCATAAATTCCTCAAAGTCCATAGGATACATCCTTAATACCGATAAGTATCCTACCGGAGCTGAAGCAATTCCTTTCAATTCCACTCCCAATAAGGATCCGCTCATGACGTACTTAAAGCTTCCTTCATCAACCAGAAATTTAATTTTGGTTACAATTTCCGGACATTTCTGAATCTCATCAAAGAAAACAATGGTTTCATGAGGTTTGCAATCTTCCGGCATAATCATTCGCAATTTTACCAGAAACTCATCCGCACTCATTTCAGCATCGAGATAATGAACCATATCTGGCTGATCAATAAAATTAATTTCAAACTTTGTATATCCGCTTTTTTCAATTTCATCCCTTATGAGCCAGGTCTTTCCGATCTGTCTTGCCCCGGTGACTAAAAGTGCCTTATTAGAATTTTTGATCCATTCTTCTATTGTTATAGAGTCTTTTCTAAACATTAACCTGTACCTCCAATTTTACAATACAACTTTTGCCCCGTTTTTTCAATTATTATTGTTATATTTTGCCCCGTTTTTTACATTTTTATATGTCGATTCTGCCCCGTTTTCGCAAATTAGCATTTTCAACGGTAAATAGCGGTAAATAACAAATTTAACTTCCGTTTTGCAAAAGGCAACCTCTGTTTGAATTATTTTGCAGGATGAACTTCGAAATCAGCACCTTGAAAACAGAAAAAAGAACCGTCCTCCACAGTCTCCTGCATCAGACGGTCCTGATTCATTCTTTAACTATTCCGAACTATTTTTATTCTTTTCTTTTTCGTAGCTTTTCAGTGCACGAAATTATGCTGTAAAATCCATTTAAAATCACCTTTGCTGACAGGATCTGCATTGATAATTGTACTTACCGCTCATTACATCAGCACACTGCTCCAGATCATAATTGCCGGGATGGAGCACAGGGTTGAAAATACCACAAGCTTTGTTGCAAATTCCGGATCACGGTCATACTTCGCGGCGAGCATACTGGTCGTTGCACCGGCAGGCATTGCTGCAAGAAGCACGCTGACTCCACAGACCAGTCTGCTGACAGGAAGAAGCCGGCATACCAGGTATACCATGATTGGAATGATGACGAGACGGTGGAGCGTATAGCGGATCACGGTTTTGTCCAGGATTGTTTTTACATCAATATCGGCGAGGATCATGCCAATCACCATCATCGAAAGTGCTGTGTTGCATCTGCCAAGCGTCTGAACCGGAGTCAGAATCACGGCCGGTAATTTAATCTGTCCAACCATCAGAATAAAACCAATAAAACAGGCCAGTACACAAGGATGCGTCACCACCTTCTTCAGGGTTGCCTTCTTATCGGATACCCCGGAGAAAATAGCAATTCCTTCGGACCACATCATGATACGCTGCGGAATCAGATACACACTGGCAAGCATCAGACCGACCGGACCGAACACTCCCTCCGCTACCGGATTCCCCAGGAATCCGGCATTGGAACAAATGATCGCATATCTCAGGCATTTCAGCCTGTTCTCATTTTCTTTATGAAAAAAGAGATTACCATAAAACAGTGCTATAAGCTGTATACCAATAGAAATCACCGCAATCCACGCACAGTCAGAAATGGTATCACTGCTGATTTCTGTCATGAAACTGGTAATGATGTTCGCCGGGAGAATCAGGTTAATGACCAGATCGGTAATCTCCTTTTGTCCCCTGGCTGAAATCAGTTTCATTTTCTTCAGTAAAAATCCTATCGCCATCACAGAAAAGATGGTAACCTGGAGCGTAAGCATTTCTCCCACGGCTTTTATCTCCTGTTTCAGAATGATTATTCATTAATACGATCCGGATTGTAAACGATATTTCCCCTGATCTGTCCATATTCATTCTCAGAATCTGGTTTAAAAGCAAGAAAAGCCTTCCTTCCCATAAACTCATAAGGAATGTTATCTGCTTTCCCCTCTTTAATTGCTTCGCAAACTGCAATATTATCCTGAATCATATTGGCAGACGGTATGCCGCCTGTTCCATGGGATAAAAGCACATCATCATAGCTCCCCTCCACCTTTGCCAACAAGCTTTTCAGGCTATTCTCATATGAGGAAAGCCCAAGACTGGTAATGTCAAACAAAAACGTAAATGGATTACAGGAATCTCCCAAAAGAAGCATTCTGTCCTCCTCCATTAAAAATGCCATGGAGCCAGGGGTATGCCCCGGACAGGCATATGCTGTAATATGAAGTCCTCCAAGATCAAAACGCATGCCATCCTGCAGATCCAGAAATGCATCTGCACTATTCTCCGGGAGCAGATCTTCTCTTTTATATTTTCCGGCAAAAGAAGTGTTTTCTACATAATCAATCCTCTGCTGGATCAGATCATGCGCTGCATAAATCCCACAATCTGCCAAATTCATGTATACCGTGTCAAACTGTGCGGCTCCGGGTGCATGGTCGAGATGTCCGTGTGTAAGCAGAACCGTAATCGGTTTGTTGGTAAGTGTTGCTACATAGGCTTTGAGGTCACCTATACCACAGCCGGTGTCAATAAGAACCGACTTGTCCATTCCCTCCACAAGATATGCCTGAACATCCCCCGGAAGGTAAATTCTTGTAATATGATTCGTTATTTTCTGTGAACTAAAAAAATCCATAATATTCTCTCCTTCTCAAACAGTCCTTCATTGTGACTTTTTACTCATTACATTATAGCAGATACCGCACCGGATGAAAATATCTGATGCGGTATACACATTAATCAATCCAGATCACTTCATCCAGTTCCTTCACATCTGCAAAAGGTCCCGGAACCGTAGATACGCCACGATGATTTCCCAGATAATCACTTTGGAATACAATATCGGATCCATCCCGTTCCTCAAACCGCTGTTCCGGTTCAAATGCCTTGCCCAGGACATCGCTGTTGATAATTCCTGTGGTAAATCCGTCCAGATAATCGTACAGATTGGTGGATAGCCTGTACTGTCCATCCTCTTCCAGCAGTTCGATCTGAACATCCGCATCATCTTTCACCAGATTATGCTTTTCCTTCTTCCATGCCTTTGCCCCGGCAAGATAAACATTGCCGTCTGCCCAGACCGGAAGATGGCTGAAGTGTGCCGGTTCGAGCTTGCCCATATCCGGCTTTTCTTCTTCCATGTCAAATTTCGCAATCCATTCTTTATAAGTCGGATATTCGTCCCATACATGCGTACCAACCTGCTGATAGAACGGAGATTCCTTCGGCTCCTCATTCGTAATGGGATGTCCCTGTACAAAAATGTTGTTATAAAAACGATTGTCCCCGTGCAGAATCGTCATCATGCCTGCAACCTCTGTCCTGTGGCGGATATGATAAGGCGTATATCTGCGCTGTTCTCTTCCGTCTACCCAGTTGTCCACACCGGAGCCGACCATGGTAAACGCTCCAAGAATCAGGTTATGTACCATGGCAACACCCTCGGTTGCCACACGAAGTCCATAGCGTGACAGCATAATATTGTTATCGATTAAGGTAGGCCCATGACCGACTTCCACGAAAATGTCCTGACTTTCCATGCCGCCTTCCAGCTTTGTCGAGCCTTCCGGAACATCGTTGTCATGGAGCAGATTCTGGGAAACCCGTGCTCCCTGTGCTTCCCAGTCCAGCCAGATTCCCATCGTGCTGTGATGAATATGGTTTCTGCGAATCACAACATCAATTGCTGCATGCAGCTTAATTGCTGAGATCTCCGCGCCACCAAGCTCCATCATGTTATTGATGTGATGGATATGGTTGTCCTCAATGGTCGAAAAAACGCATCCCATTCTTCCCACAATACCGGTCTGCTGACAGTCATGAATGTTACATCTACGAATGATGTGGGAACCGACCTTTTCCTTTAACCACCCATGATACTGACCACGGCATACCGCGTCACGTTCCATCTGGGTCGCACTTTTTACATGCTTACGGGTAAAGTAATGATCATTTTCTGCATCATAATATTTGCCAAGGGAAATTCCACAGCACTTACTGTTGACGATTTCACAGTCCTCAATGATCCAGCCATAGGCCCAGTGCGGACCCACCATGCCGTCCTGATAAGCTGCAGGCGGTGCCCAGGTCGTAGCTGCTTTTTCAATATAAAAGCCGGACAGGGTGATGAAATCCACGTGCTCTTCACTGGGCATAAAGCACTCCCTGCGGACATTGATCTCAACCTTTTCCTCACGCGGATCCTTTCCCTGGAAGTTCGCATAAATAACAGTTTCATCACGCTCGCACTCCGCATACCACTTGTATCTGGTCCACTCATGCTCCCAGGACGGTTCATAAACCGGAGCATGATCGCACTCTGTCAGAGTCAGCGCCTCATACATCGCTTTATCATTCAGATAGACGCATCCTGTGTGACGCTCGTCCTTCGCAAAATACCAGTCCCCATAAACCGGCGTATTGTAAGGATTGTAGTCATTGAATACTCCGTTCGGAATGTGCGTAACCCATATATCCTGGCAGAAATGCTTCCAGTTCTTCACTTCTTCCGCACCACTGATGATTGCTCCAAGCGGCTCCACGGACCGATATACGATCCTGTTTTCTGCCGTTCCGCTATGGATGGGATTCACATACTCCCGGTAAACACCGGGCAGAACCAGCACTTCATCCCCCGGCATCGCAATCTTCGCCGCATCGTTGATTCTCTTAAACGGCCGCTCCTTTGATCCATCGCCATCACATCTGGCTTTTGCATTAACGTAAATTTGCATTTGGTAACCCTCCTTTTTAATATTACATATAAAATATCTTACCATTACTTTTACAGAAATTGTTGACTATTTTTTTACCTTCAACTTTTATAAATAAATTTATTGTTCTACCATGTCTTCCAACATCTTCTTCAACGTATCCGCAAACTCTTTGGGATTTTCCTGTGGAACAGTATGTCCCCAGCCTTCGATCAACTGCATTTCCTTCCCTGGTGCTGTAATGGCGTTATAATAATCCTCCGTGTATTTCACCGGCATAACCCAGTCACATACCCGGAAATGAATCATAACAGCGCTTTCTCCCATTCCGCTTCCTTGAAACCGGTCAGTATTATGTTTCCATTCACGATAAGCGGACGTTTCACAAGCATGCCATTCGTTGCAAGAAGCTTCAACTGTTCTTCTTCACTCATAGTAGGAAGCTTATCCTTAAGCTGCATCTCTTTATACAACATACCACTGGTATTAAAAAATTTCTTTAATGGAAGTCCACTCTCTGCATACCATTCCTTCAGTTCTTCATAGGAAGGATTCTCCTCTACAATGTGACGTTCCGTGAATTCCAGATGATTTACCTCAAGCCATTTCCTGGCTTTCTGACAGGTTGAACATTTCGGATAACATATGAATTGCATGAACTTTGATCTCCTTTATCTTTATCCTATATCATTCTTATGATCAACCTTATTATACTCATATTTTTCTGCTTTCACAATCTTTTCCAACCGATAGTGATGTTCCTCATCGAGCTCCTTTTTTCCATTCTTGTAATCATATCCAAACTTTCTGTAAAATTCCACTGCTGTGATCGATGCAGGTATTTCCACACGACTTGCCCTTACATAAAATTCATCCTGTTCCAGCGTATTTATAATTTTCTCAAAAGATAATCAACATTCTCCTCAACCGGAGCTGTTCCATCGATGCGGATCACCGGGCACGGTACACGTTCCAGCCACTCGGTGACGAAATTTTCAGGCCTGCTGTTTACTACCGAAAACCATTATTTGATAATTGATTCGTTAAATATCTTGCTTCTGAAGCAATCCAAGACTGTGATTTCCCTTTTCCCTTAAAATTATTAATCTGTTTTTCTACATTGCTTTTGTATATTGAATAAATAATACTCAATAGTTCATCTTTTCCTGCATTATCTTCTATCGATGAACGTGCAACATTTGTTCTTACAATTTTACTGTTATTGATTTAACATCATTTATTTGATTCGCTTTTGTTATAAACCACGTGTTACGATTTTCTATTAATATCTCACTCAAATATTCTCAATCTCCTCACAATCTCCTCCGGCTCCGGAAGCAATGCTTTCATCTCTTCCGGTAACGTATTTCTTAACTGATATGTAGCCACACCAATCGGTGCACTAATATTCTTTAAAGCATATTCTACATAAGTTTTATCCTTGTTCTTGCAAATAATAATACCAATAGATGGATTCTCGGCTGATAATTTAACCTGTTCATCCAATGCTGTCAGATACAGTTGCATCTTTCCGGCGTATTCTGCTTCAAATTCACCGATTTTCAATTCTATGGCTATCAGGCTTCTCAGTCTTCTATGAAATAGCAATAAATCAATATATAAATCTCTGTTCCCCGCCATCAGATGATATTGATTTCCTATGAATGCATAGTCTCCATTCTTTTCGTCATTTGAATGTAAAATTCACGTTGCAAATCATCCTTACATTTTTCCATAATGATGATATTATTGCTCCAGCTAATTTCTCGCACCAGTGGTGCGAGTTTTATTTACGCCATCACATATCCATCCTTAATTTGTAATTGTCTCTAATATCTGCATTAGAGTATCTGCAAATTCTTTCGGACTTTCCTTCGGTACAGTATGACCCCAGCCGTCAATTAACTGCATCTCTTTTTTCGGTGCTGTAATTGTATGAAAATAATCTTCGGTATACTTTACCGGAGTAATCCAGTCACACGACCCTGAAATAAAGCCTACCGGAATTTGATATTCTGTTCCATACGCATATACATCTTCGATACTTATATAATCAAAAAGCTGACTGTTTAACTCTACAAAATCTGAAAGGTTCCCTAACTGCTTTCCAAACCAGAGCACATCATATACTCCCAGATAAGGAGAGGTCAGTGCAGTCATTATATAATTGTTTTCCTTTTCCGGTACATGATAAGGTGACACATAACTTCTTAATGCAAGCATATTTTCTAATGTTGCATCTGCCTGATATTTTTCAAAAGCAGCAATCATGGCAGTTGTATCATCTCCTTTTTCCTTAGCAACAGAAAGTGCATCTTCGTAAGCATAAATATCACTCCCGCCTGCCCCCATTTGTCCGACACCAACATAAGCTGCTACCTTATCCGGATGTTCGATTGCATATTTGCTCCCGACCATAGTGCCATAGGAATGTCCTACCAATATTACATTTTCCTGTTGAAATCTGTCACAAACATAATCGACCAAGGCATCCAAATCTGCCTGTGCCTGCTCAAAAGTTGCCGTATCATTATAAGGATCATTATCTTTATTTTTATAATAGGTTCTTCCGCAGCCTCGCTGATTCCATGCAACTACAGTATAGTCATCCTTAAGATAATTTGAAAATGCATATGTTTCCATTGTATCAGGACTTGCCGGACCTCCATGAATCCAAATAATTACAGGATTACTTACATCTTCTCCTCGAATCAGATAATACTGTTCCTGCCCACATAAATCAATATAGCCTTCTTCCTCAATTCCATTGGAACTATGTATACATCCCCTGATTGCATTATAGTTTCTGGCTCCGATTATTATGGTAATCCCTCCGAAAACAATTACCAGCGCAGCTATAAATACTACGCGAAAAATTCGTGAAAGAATCCCTTTCTTTTTCTCGTCATTAAAAACTTCCTTTTTATGAGACATATTCCCAAAATAACCGTTGCCAAAAGTAGGAAAAAGTTAGCACCGTAAATCCCTAAAAAGAAAAAAGCTGCAACCGGCAGACTTGCTCCAGCAACCGGTATTCCAAGAAAATCCGAATAAAAATCCGTCATTTTCTGTTCACTACGAAAATATCTGATCCAATAACCTTCATAGCAAAGCATCAACAAAACAGCCATATTGTCCAAAGATTCGGTTTCCGCAAATTAAAATCAGAGAAGATCAACACAATACCACAGATAAGTATTTCTCCGATTCTTTCAAACAGTAACAATACCTTATTTTCATTCACAACATACTGCTCATAATCCTTTGGTTTGTGCTTTGTCCAAATGATATTGGGAATAAACAACATTAACAGAAATATCAACCCCATATACGAAAATCCAAAATGAATCATTTTTATGCTCCCTATTTCTCCAATCTATAATGGTATTCTTCATCCAACTCCTTAACACCATTCTTATAATCATATCCAAATTTTCTGTAAAATTCTGTTGCTGTAATAGATGCAGGTATCTCAATACGAGTTGCTCTTACAAAAAACTCATCCTGTTCCAATGTATTTATGATTTTTCTTCCGATCCCTTTTCCATGAAATTCTGGCAAAACAAAAATAGTCAGCAAAATGCTTTCTGTCTTACTTCCCCAGAAACTAGAAATCGATCCCGTACCAACTATCTTACCATTCCATTCAAAGACATACATATGTGCATAGTTGGCAATATTTAGAACTTTCCCTGAATCATAAACCTTTGCAAGTTTCTCCATATCTGCAATTCCATAATCCTTGCTATTGACCTCTAAGAAATTCCTTACAATCAGCTTGCTAACTTCATCTGCATCCTCTTCTTTAAATCTTCGTACTCTAATACAGCTTTTTACATAATCAACCAATGTCATCTTTTCATTTACTACTATATCCTCGCCAACTCTAACAAAGCCGCATTTTTCGTATAAATGGCAATTGCCTCTTTCCTGCTTTATCGTATCTAGACGCCATTCTATTGTATCTGGATAAATATCAAATAATTGTTCTATCACCGTGCTCGCAATCCTTTTATTTTGAAATTTGGGAATTATGAAAATAGGAGATATCCAATTAACATTTTCATATACCTTTTTGCCTTGATGCCATCTGTCTCTCACACCCCCAACTTTTTCTCCACGAAACACAATGAAGTAAAAATCTGAATTTTCCTCAATAATCTTCTCTGTTACTCTTTTCAGGCTTTCTTTTACCGGACTTGTATCATCATCTTGATATTTTTCATATAATGGCATAAACGCTTCTACCTGTAGTCTGTGCAAACACTCTGCTTCATCTTCTGTTACCAATTTCAATTCAATTGAATCATTCATTCCATGCACCTCTTTCACGCAAAAAAATCGCACCAAACATTCTTACCTGTCCAATCATTGTAGTGAAATGACACATACCATGTACCACGTTTTTCATCTTTATATGCCGCCACACCCTCACCCCCCTTTCCTGTGACATGCCATAAAATTTTTCTTCATAATATTTTCTGCTTACCCGCCCGGCAATTGTAATAAATCCTTTGGCTTCCAGTTCCTCATTCATTTGCCGCACTAATTTATAAGCAAATGGTTTGGACACTCCTAAATCCTGCACTACTTCCCCGGCCGTTACAAATAGATTATTTTTCAAACACTCATCTCCTATTTTAGCTTTTTTGTTAAGTCCCCGTGTTTGCATTATACTTAACATTTTCGTTATTGTCAATAGCTTATTTGTTAAACTTATCTTTTTTATTAAATTTAGCATTTTTGATAAGTTTCTGTTGTTATATTATTTTCAGTGTGATAGAATATAAGAAGTCAAAATTGTATTTCAGAGGAAACTCAACAATACGCTATACAGCAAACATGGAAAGGATATTTTTTATGGTTTTGGGGGAACGAATTAAACGAATCCGCACCTTTCGCGGATTGACTCAACGAGAGTTGGGGCTAAAACTGGGATATGAGGAACGCAACGCTGACGTTCGTGTGGCTCAATACGAATCTGGATATCGCGTTCCTAAGAAAGATACACTTATGGAAATCGCCCGGGTTTTGAATGTCAATTACATCAACTTCATTACCGAAGCCCCCGGCTGCGCCGAGGACATTATGCAGACCTTCTTCTGGCTGGATGAAGATGACCGGAACATTTTTCATCTGTTCCAGCTTGTCCGCAATCCCGGTAAAGCTAATGCTCCTGACGATAAATCCGTCCGTTATAATGACAGCGATGAATGGCCTGCTCATGCTCCTGTTGGAATGTGGATCGATTACGGTCTGGTGAATGAATTTCTAAGGGAATGGTGGCTGCGGAAGGAACAGCTTAAGAACGGGGAGATTTCTGAAGACGAATATTTTGAGTGGAAGATTAACTGGCCTGCTGCTAGTAATAGTATTGATGAAAAAAAAGATTCTAAGAAAAATAGTGTTTACCAATAAACAGCATACTTTTAAAACCAAAGTACTTTCATAAGAGGAAGGAGCATAAATAATGGCTAACTTAAATTTATTAGCTTTCAGAGACAATATTGAAGAAGCATTTAAATCTTTAATTCAAAGCGGCAGACCTGATATCCGCGATGAAGAAAACAATGATTTAATTCCAAAACTTTATGTAGATTTATTTGAAAATAATTATATTTTACGCCAAGCATTAGATGAAAATCATGTAATATTTAAAGGCAGAAAAGGAACTGGAAAATCTACAGTGTTTCTTCAAGCTGAAAATATATTAAAACATAACAAAAATAAATTATCCGTATATATAAACCTCCAATCATGCTATGAAGAAATACGAGTTTCAAACCTTGATACTCAAGAAGATTTGACACGCTATACCATTTATTATAATTTCTTCAATGAAATTTTAATAAATATTAAAAAAAGTATATCAAAAATTATACCCGATAAAAAACTCGACAAATTATTTCAAGAAATACATGATGGTGAATATATAGATGCTGATTTTTTGCGAAACATGCAAGTAACAACTAATACCGATCGTTCAAATAATCTTTCTCTTAATTACTGTAAAGCTAAAGAATCTCCATCGGAATTTCACGCTTCAGTAAATAAAGAAAAGAAATTTCAATCTGAATTTAAACATGAGAGTCGAGAAATCAGGGTACTTTCTATTAATAAAATTTTAACTAACCTTAAAGAAATATTATCCAAACATCATATCAACAAAGTGTACCTATTTTTAGACGATTTTAGCGAATTAAATTTTGAAAACCAAAAACTAATTATTGATTCCTTAATTTCACCGATCATTACTTCTTATAATGATATGTTTGTGATTAAATTGGCCGCCTATCCATATAGAATCTATCTAGGGAACATTGACTCTTCAAAAATTGTACCTCATTCCTTAGATTTTTATGATGTATTCGAAAAGACATCTACTAACTATACTAAAGTCGAAGATTCTGCCATAAATTATGTAAAACGGACATTAGAAAAACGCTTATCTATATATACACACGAGCAAATTCAACTCGACGAACTATTTGATACCGAAAAAAGCAAATTAGACGAATATTTTAAAACTCTCTTTTTTGCTTCTTCGGGAATTCCCAGATGTTTAGGATATATTTTAACATATTGCTTTTTGGGATCAATAAATCAAGGCGAACCGATAACCATACCTAATATTAACAATGCTGCTAAAAAATATTACACAGATAATATTCTGCCTGATTTTTTTAATGATGTTCGCTTTAAGCAATCTTTTTATGATGACAAAAAAATTTTGAACCAATTAGCTCAAAAAAATTTAATGGAACAACTTATCAGTATGGCTAAAAAATTTAAACGTGTTCAAATTGAAATGTATACAAAGAAAGAACCTATTAAACAAATTTATGCAGACACCCTAAAGAAATACAAAATTAGTACCACTTATTGGCTTCCCTCATCGCACTTTTTTGTTGATAAAGACATTGAAAGTATTTTACATACTCTTGAATTATACTTTATTGTTAACAAATTTAATGAGGGGAGTAGCAGAAAACCTGGGAAAAAAATATCGTACTTTGGCTTAAATTATGGTCTTTGCCTAGAAAACAATATAGATTATGGCAAACCAGAATTTCGTCGCTCCTATGATTATTGGCGCCAAGATGAATTTGACTACACAGATATAATTCCTCAAATACTTAGTAATGTAGAAATCCCTATTTGTCAAAAATGTGGATATGAATATAAAGATGATTTAGAATATGAAATGGTAAAAAAATTTAATCGATGTCTAAAGTGTGGGGAAATTGGAAGCGTGCAGGCCGTAAATAATTTTGAAGAACTCTTTAGAGAAAAAATTGAAAGTTGGAAAGAAATCAGTCTGCCTGATTTGTATATCAATATTCTAAGAATCTTATATAATAATCGGCCTAATAAATTATCGGCTCATGAAATTGCTTTAGAAATTGACAAACACCATCTAACCATCACTAATGCAATGAAAAGACTTAGACCTTTAGGTTATGTTTCTTACACAACAACTGACAAACGTTATTATTACATAGAAGAAATTGCCATTTCTAAATTTTTTACAACCGCTTAAATTCAGGTATCAAAAAGGTATCACGCCACATACCAAGAGCCGGGAGCGCCGCTATCTAAGCGGCTTCCCGGCTCTCCGTTTACTATTCAAACTCAATCGTACCAGGTGGCTTACTGGTCAAATCGTAAAGTACACGATTGACTCCCTTCACCTCGTTAATAATCCGGTTCATTACCTTCTGCAGGACTTCAAACGGAATCTCTGCACAATCAGCAGTCATAAAGTCCGTGGTATTTACGGCACGGAGTGCTACTGCATAATCATACGTTCTGAAGTCACCCATAACACCGACACTACGCATATTGGTAAGTGCTGCGAAGTACTGACCAAGTCCTTTATCACAGCCTGCCTTGGCAAGCTCCTCACGATAAATGTAATCTGCATCCTGAACGATACGCACCTTTTCTTCGGTAACTTCTCCAACGATACGAACGCCAAGTCCGGGACCGGGGAATGGCTGGCGGAATACCAAATAATCCGGAATGCCAAGCTCTAAACCTGCCCGGCGGACTTCGTCCTTAAACAGCATTCGTAATGGCTCGACGATCTCTTTGAAATCTACACAGTCCGGAAGTCCTCCAACATTGTGATGGGATTTGATCGTTGCGCTCTTATCAAGACCGGATTCTACCACGTCAGGATAAATCGTTCCCTGTACCAGATAGTCTACGGCACCGATTTTCTTTGCTTCTTCTTCAAATACTCGGATGAACTCTTCACCGATGATCTTACGCTTTCTCTCCGGATCGGTCACGCCTGCCAGTTTATCATAAAAACGCTGCTGTACATTCACACGAATGAAATTCAGATCATAAGATCCGTTCGGTCCAAATACGGCTTCTACCTCGTCACCTTCGTTTTTACGAAGAAGACCATGATCAACGAATACACAGGTGAGCTGCTTTCCAACAGCCTTCGACAAAAGTACTGCTGCCACAGAAGAATCTACTCCACCAGACAGGGCACAAAGCACTTTACCGTTTCCGATCTTTTCACGAAGCTGCTGAATGCTTGTCTCCACAAAGGAGTCCATTCTCCAGTCACCCTTGCAGCCACAGATCTTGCGTACAAAGTTAAACAGCATCTTCTGTCCGTCCTTGGTGTGTACGACTTCCGGATGGAACTGGGTTGCATAAAGCTTGCGGGACTGATCCTCCATTGCTGCTACCGGACATACGGGAGTATGTGCCGTCACACGGAATCCAGACGGTGCCTCTGCGATATAGTCGGTATGGCTCATCCAACAGCTTGTACTGGCAGAAACCTCTGCAAAAAGCTCACTGTCAGTGGCATCAATGGTAACTTCGGTATGACCATATTCGGAAACCGGCGCGGTTGCGACCTTCCCTCCACACATATGTGCCATAAGCTGGGATCCATAACAGATGCCAAGGATCGGAACTCCCATTGTAAAAAGTTCCTTGTCACAAAGCAGTGCATCTTCTGCATAAACACTGTTCGGACCGCCGGTAATAATAATTCCCTTTGGAGATAATTTCTTAATCTCTTCAATAGGACTGTTATAAGGCTTTACTTCACAATAAACATTGCATTCGCGGACTCTTCGGGCAATCAGCTGATTATATTGTCCGCCGTAGTCCAAAACGATGACCATTTCTTTTTCCATAATTATTCTCCATGGTTCTTAATAGTTACATAAAGTACTATTTTCATTATAATGACACACCTATGCCTTGTCAAAATAATTTTCTACTCAAAAATGATGACTCAAAAATGATCCACCGGATCATTTTTTCATATGCTTGGCAACATAAAAAATACGGCACAAACTGTACCGTATCTTGATCTTACTTATTCAATTCCTCATGCTGATGCGCATATTTTTCTTTGGTAGCCAAACCTCCCCGCAGATGCCGCTCCGCTTTATTCACATCGAGCACCTTACGTGCCTCTTTCGCAAGTGCCAGATTGATGTGCTGCAATCGCTCCGCCACATCCTTATGTATGGTTGTGATAAATTGGAGCGGTTTTTATGTTACTGCTCATTTTGTTTACGTTTAATTTGTTTGCCGAATCATCATTGTTTTCTTCGGAATTCTCTGTTCCTTCAATCAATACAGCTTCATCCAATCCTAAATCACCAATAAGACGCAGATAAATATCTACATTGCCATCCTTGTCCACTTCAATTTTATTGATCAGGCGCTTCAACTGTGCATTTGTTATTTCATGAACATCTGTGATATCCTCCAGTTGCTTGAATGTGCTGTTCAAAATTGCTTCCAGTTGTTCTCCCTTGGTCAGATGATAAGAGACCATTTTCAGTTCATTCTCCAACCGTTCAATCTCTTTTCGCATCCCACCGATTTTCTCATTCAATTCCTCTCTGGAAATCAAATCATCGGTATACATATCCATGTATTTTTCACGAGATTTGCGAAGCCTGTTCAATTCTGTATTTAGCTGCTTTTCGTACTCAATATTTTCATCTTTTGCTTTGTATACTCGCTGAAATTCTTTAATCACATAATTGATTACTTTTTTCTTCTTACCAAGAATCTCCTGAAAATACTCCTGCAGCGCCTGAATCAGTTCTTCCTCATCTACCGTCACTGCATTCGGGCAGCTATCCGCACCTTTCCCGTTATGCCCGGAACACACCCAACGCACATAGGTATTCTTGTATTGGCGAACCGTTCTGCGAAAAGACCAACCGCACTCCTTGCATTTAATCAATGTAGAGAATAAATATTTGTTACTCTGTCGCTCATGAGTAATTTTGAAGGAATCATGACGACCTTTTAAAATATCCTGTGCTTTATCAAAGACTTCATCCTCAATAATCCGGAGTTCCGGTCGAATCGTGACAAGCCATTCTGATTCATCCTTTTCTTTTCTCTGACCGGTCAGAAAATCTGCAATCTCTTCTTTGCCGTTGATAATCTTCCCGGTGTATAACTCATTGGTCAGAATTCGGCAAACCGAGTTCTGGCTCCAGTTGTTGCCACGCTTGGTCTTGATGCCTCGTTCATTGAGCATATTCGCAATCTTCGATCCGCCATATCCTTTCTCTGTGTACCACTGAAAAATCTGACGGATTGCCATTGCCTCGTTCTCATTGATAGAAAGGTTAAAATAGTCTCCAATCGTCTTATCATACCCAAAAACAATGTTTGGAACACGCCCCTTTTCCGCATTCATCTTCTTGCCAAATTTAATACGCTTGGATGTGTTGGCACTCTCCTCCTGAGCCAGTGCACCAAAAATGGTTAAGACAAATTCGCTGTTACCCATACTGGTCATGTTGGCAGTTAAGAATTGTGTCTCGATGCCAAGAGATTTCAGTCTGCGGACACTCTGTAATAAATCAACGGTATTTCTGGCAAAACGAGAAATATCCTTAACTACAACCATATCGAACAAGCCCTTTTCCGCATCTGCAAGCATCCGTTGAAATTCCTTGCGATTTTTAATTTTAGTTCCGGAAATACCTTCATCTGCATATAATTTAATAAGGTTGTCCCCGGTGCGTTTCGTATATTCTAAGAAGAACTCTTTTTGAGTCTCGAGGCTGTTGAGCTGGTCGGATTTATCTGTGGATACACGGCAATATGCGGCAATGTTCATGTCAGTCTACCTTTCTGTTAGTATTTTGGTGTTCTGTTACGACTATTATATCCCTTTTTATCAAAAAGACAAGGTGCAAACCGATTATATTCAGCTACACCTTGTCTAAATCTTGTCTAACCTTGTCTATATCCTTTTCTACATTTTATCCATTGCTTCCACATAACTTGTGCACACCTACAAATTCCGATTCCTTCTCATGCATAAAGAATGGGCCGCATTCTCTGTCAAACGACTATCTGACAGGAATTTTAGCATCTGCCAGATACCATTGCTCATCTTAAATGTAACCATCATAGTTCCTCTAAAATCATATGGTAACACTGTATAGGAAGCCCCATTAGACGTATATAATTTTTTCACATGCCAAATCGTCATACATTCCTCCCAATTAACCTTCCTCTTTCAACAAGTATCTTCTGGCTTTGCGTTCACCTTCTACCGATAAAATGCCATCATCTACCATTTCTTTGAGTATTCTCTTGACCGTTGAATCTGCAAGCCCTAACAGTTCTCTTGCCTCCATATTACTGATACTGCCATGTTCTTTTACATATTGAGCGATCACTTCTTGTCTATCAACTTTTATCGGTTTTTTATCGGCTTTTATCGGCTTTTTATCGGCTTTTTCTTCTGACCGATAAAAACATACCACAAATCCAGATTTCATTTTCTTAAATTCGTATCTTACTCCGGCAGCATCACAAGCTTCTGCAATACGCTTTAATCCAGTTCCAAAACTCTCGATATCCTTCGAATAATAAAGCATTCGTGCAATCTTAGGATTTCTGCGAATCGGTCTTTCAGCCTTATCAATAAAGTCTTGCGGCTCATATCCTTCCGGAAAAGCTCCGGGATTATAAATTTCAACCCTATCCTTATAAATTGCAACTTCATTACTCTGACCAGATGCATAATCCTTATGGCAAAACGAATTTAATAATGCCTCACGAATCGCATCCACCGGAATCTCAGGTATCTCCGTACGCTGTAAAGCTCCTGTAAATTCCACTCTCCAATGAATATTGCTCCTAATATAGTTTTCAGCGATATCCACAAGTTTTAATACAGGTCCATGATGACGCTGGATATCATTAAATGTTAATCTCTCATTGGTAGCAAAAATTGCCATCTGTACATCTTGTACAATATCATCACTGAATAATACCTTTCCTGCATTCAACAAAGAATCCCCATCTGTTAATTCCAACTGATTCAAAACGGTCTTTTTATCAGTGTAAGAAATTGCGATTCTTCCTACCTCGTGTGCCTGTGTTGTATATTTCTTCAAAAGTTCCTCATCGATATCATCAATCGTCTTATTGGATACCAGACTTTCCCAACGATTACCTTCTCTGCCACTACGCAACAGCAATTCCGTAATCTGTTCCGGCGACATGGTTAAATCCTCATCAGCCACACGAATCTTTGCCACGCCATACGCAAAATAAGGGACTTGGTTCCCTTCAAATTTTACATGAATACAATCTCTACCATCTATCACCACTTTATTGATTTCAGGATATATTTTGGGTTCAATAAAATTTTTGATTTTCTGGCTGACTTCACGCAATGATTCTTCTGTAACAACTTGTCCTATTACGGTTCCGTCAGGCTTTACGCCAAAATATAATTCTCCATGCTGATGTTTATTCAAAATTGCACAGATTGACAGTACTGCTTCTTTCAATTCCCCAGTGGACTTTTTAAATTCCAATGTTTCCGTTTCAATACCTAAAATCAAATCACTAACCCCTTTACTGCATTTCTTCATATAGTCATTATTGTGCATCTATGACTAAATTCTATGACTTATCAATGATTTTCTATGACTAATTTTATATTTTTATTTGTTATTAATCAAGCAATATTACAAGGAACTCAAATAACCATTCTTTATAAGCACAAAAGGCAAAGAATCTCTACCTACGCCCTTCTTCGCCTGATACTTCCTATTTCTTCCACCTTTTCAGTTTCCTCTGATTCTGCTATGTACTCACTATCCTCCGCCCATTGCGATGCAGCTTCTTCCATCGCACGTTCCACTTTACCGGCATTTGCTTCTATCAAAAGCTTACACAAGAAATCTGCGGTATCTTCCGCTGAATTTGGATTATGAAAACGATAATTTAATTTCGTCCGTTTCAAGCGAAAGCTACACCCCCTTACCTCGCCTGTCCTTCTCTCCCATACTATGAGAAGGATTCTTAGATTAGACCAGACCTTTTTATTTAATCTAAGCATAATCCATTTGAAATCAAATTACGTTCCCAAAATACTGGACTTTTGTCTATTCCCACTGTACTTTTCCAAAAATCACGCTGTTCCCAGCTGCACCATATTCCATTCAAAGCCGTAAAAGTGAAAGAAAACGCTTGAAAAAGGTTTTATGTTACTAATCTTCTTCAAGCGTCTCAATGCCAATCCCGTATACAATTTTATAATCGGCATCCTCTTCTTTGCCTTGCTTTTCCTAAATTCAGTTTTACCTTCAATTTTATATTCACAACTTGGCAAGCAGTGCATTTGTACACACAAAATGCAGTTTTGCTTGTTGGGAGTATCTCCCAAACCCTCAGAATCAATCAGAAATCTGATTGAACTACGTCTTATCAGTTGCATTAGTTCAATATTGGCAAATGATTCAGACAAGGCGGCAAATGCATCATATGATGTCCTGTCATCGGAGTCAAAATCATTCCGCCTCTTGTCAATCTTCCCCAATACACCAATAACCATACAGAACGAAAGTCAGTGGTAACTCCACCTTCTTCAAGAATACGCATAACCCACTCTTCTGGTACCATCGATTTGATCTGTTCCAATGTAAGATTTTCTAAAATTTGCCTTGTGTTCTTTCCGACAGCAATCATGTATTCACGTAAAGCTTCTGCATGAATATCTTTGGCAAAGACGATTGCTTCATCTAATTCCAGAGCATTTCCTGTATCTGTAATATTCGCACCTATTCTTTTTTGCCACTGCTCATCAAACAACTGGTTTTGATTTGCCATCAAGATATTACTTACTAGATCTTCAATCCTATAGGTATGCCAAAACTGCCAGCACATCGGTACTGTGTTTGTCCCGGCATAATGTAGGTCTTCCTCCCAGTTTTCCCGAGGTACTAGGTCATTTTGATGTCTATCCATCATATAATCCAGCACATAATCCGCTATTGTTTTCTCTGCTCTGCCTGATACTTCCGCCGGGTGAACCAGTGCATGAACATCCAAGGTCAGTTTCCTTATGTGTTCAATGTCATTTCCCTGCAATGCAAGTTTCAATTCCTTATGCTTTTCTTCAAATGAACGTATTAATGTTTCCTTTGTCATAGACTTTCCTCCAAACTTTCACAAATGATAAAGCATGTTTATCTTTGATATTTATGGCTCTATTTTACAGAATTACCGCGACAACTGTATGTCATAATTAGACAAAAAATTTCGAGCTGTCTGTATCAACTCTTTCTTGTACTCCTCTGGTCCTACGACTTTTACTTTATTACCGAAACTTAGCAACAATGCTTTCCATAGCCTTTCTTTTGCAGGTACATCGATAAACATACGCTTTGTATCTTCTGATATCCGTTCTATCAGACAATCCGGAAAATATTCTTCCATCAATGCTGTTTCTTCATTAGCAAACTGCACTTCAATGTGAATGCTCGTCCGGTAGTAAGCTTGCTCTGATTCTTCCATCAATTTCTTAACATTACCATGATCTGTGTAGGAAGCTCTGTCCTCACCTTTTAAATTTTGTATTCTGGCTATTTTATAAGTTCTATACTGTTTTTTATCATTGGAATACGCAAAAAGATACCACGCATACCACTTGTAGTGAATCGCCAATGGTTCAACCATCGGTGTAGATTTTTTACCATCAGCATTACAGTATTCAAATGACACATACTTTTTTTGGTCAATTGCATGCTCCAGCAATTGATTTTTGCTCTGTACATCGGTATTTTCTTTGGTTACACCAAAATCCCAAAATACTTTTTGTCCGCCTTCTTTCTGAATAATCGCATTATATTTTTCAATCAAGGTCTTTAAAGTATCATTGGTATAAGATGTTGCCAAACTTTCCAATGCCTTTATAATCATCTGCTGCTCTTCACTTCTGATCTCACCATTTTTAATCTTGTATGTTGGTAAAATGGAATAACCGCCATTTTTCCCGCTTTCCGAGTATATTGGTACCCCAATCGCCGAAATGCTTATCATGTCTCTTTGAATTGTCCGAACCGATACATGAAATCTCTCTGCAAGATAGCTGGCCGAAACATTATCATGATTCATTAAATAGATGATGATTCCCAATATCCTGTCTGTCTTCATTTCTTTTCCTCTCCATATTATACAGTGATCTATCACTCAACAGTTTGCATTTTCTCTTCTTCAATATAAATTACTTTTACTCATTATACTAAAAACACTCCCTGATATCTACCCGAGAGTGCCCTTGTTTCAGTTCTATTCAATTCTCCATATGATTTTGCTTTTGTATCGTTCTATTTTGTTACTACCGTATGTACTGTACTTTTCGAAATGCCAAATGCTTTGGCGGTCTGTCTTACGGTTGCATTGTTTTCGATGATATAATTCGCTATATGAACTGCCCGTTCCTCAATATAATCTTTCAAAGGAAATCCCTCAGAACGCTTTTTTACATTCTATGAGATGCTCCGAGAGGTTATGACCATTTCCAGTTCCATATTATCTGATTATTCTCCTACAACTTTGGATGATTCTACGAAATATGATTCTCCTGATAACAAATTGCACTCCCATCTGGAGCATATACATGAATTTTGGCGATGCCGCCAAACCAATGATATGCATCATCACACTTCGTCACCTCCTGATCCGTCTGATTCAGGAGTTCTCCAATCCCCTGTTCGACCATATCAAACAGGATAATATTTTCAAGTTCTCTGGTGTGCCCGTGCAAAATATATTTTGCTTTCTTTTTCAGGAAATCCAGTCGTTCCAGACTTTTCGCATATTCTTCAAGTGAACTGCACCCTTCCAACTGCATCCAAAGATGATGGTTGATTCCATCTCCCGGGAATAAAATCTGCTCTTCTACAAGTAAAA
>ERZ856578.1832-NODE-1832-length-37677-cov-11.064761_pt1 | contig 37677 bp, 37 predicted proteins | sample MGYA00514384_ERZ856578 | MGnify/ENA primary metagenome ERZ856578 (study PRJEB29103, sample SAMN06111958) | human gut metagenome | biome: human gut; feature: ankylosing spondylitis patient; material: healthy_person | host: Homo sapiens | place: China:Hangzhou...
GGACTTGAACCCGCACAGCCGCAATGGCCAAAGGATTTTAAGTCCTTCGTGTCTACCATTCCACCATTCGAGCATCCCTTTCTCTTAAGAGATGAGCGAAAGACGGGACTCGAACCCGCGACCCTAACCTTGGCAAGGTTATGCTCTACCAACTGAGCTACTTTCGCGTTCTTTGCGTTTGCGTGTGCAAAGGTAGATAACTTTTTTATATCTGCAAATAATTGGAGAAAAAAGTTTACCGCAAGGGCTGATTTTTTTAATACTGGATTAATAATTCACTCCCTCGCTGGGTGACATTAAACTTCGTAAGTGCAAATTCCGACGGGCCATCTGACGGAGTACCAGACCCGTAGGCTATTTCGTACTTCGTTCCGCATTCCGGACACTGTGCCCACCCTGTATTATCTGCTTTTACCCTGATATCCTTTTTCCCTTCGTGGGGGCAACACAAATCATAAGCATAATATTGTGTACCTCCCGTAGTGGCGCTGAAGCCGTTTACGACCAACACGCCCGAAAAACCGAGCCGTGTACCGTAGTTCTGACCTACTTCGCTTGTGATCTCTTTAAAGTGGAGAGAACCCACCAGGTCTTTGTCTTTGAACTGCAAGTCCAATTCCAGGTACACCGGTGCATAAGGCACGTTTGACACATTCACCTTATTGCACGACATCACCAGCAGCACCACCAAACAAAAAAATATCCTTTTCATCCTATTATACTAACAGTTTCTTTTCAGCTTCGTTTACCTTATTAAACGAGAAACCATCGATAATATTTTGCATCAGGGCGGAAATACTGTCATTGCACAGATTACCGATACTACCCTCATGTGTATGGTTCACAGCCTTATTCGGCGTGAAATTACCCGCTTCGATCTCCAGACCGACCCGTTTATAAGCGTCGCGGAAAGGAACACCTTCCAGCACGAGGCGGTTCACCTCCTCTACACTGAACAGCAAGGCATACTTATCGTCATCCAGGATATGATCGTTCACCTTCACCTCCCGCATCATATGCGTAACCATGCGGAGACAATCCTTCAGCTCGTCGAAAGCAGGCAGGAACACCTCTTTGATGATCTGCAGGTCGCGGAAATAACCCGAAGGCAGGTTGTTGCATATCAACGTGATCTGCTGCGGCAATCCCTGTATCTTATTACATTTCGCACGCGTCAGTTCGAACACATCCGGATTCTTCTTATGCGGCATGATGCTGGAACCCGTCGTAAACTGATCCGGCAACTTGATGAAACCGAAGTTTTGGCTATTGAACATACAAGCATCGAACGCCAGCTTCGAAAGCGAAGCGGCAATACCCGCCATTGCAAAAGCCACCGTGCGCTCCATCTTGCCACGTCCCATCTGCGCATACACTACATTATAATCCATCGAGTCGAAGCCCAACAGGTCGGTAGTCATGCTGCGGTTCAGCGGGAAAGACGAGCCGTATCCGGCAGCCGAACCCAGCGGATTGCGGTTGCACACCTTGTAGGCCGCCTGCATCATCTGCAAATCGTCAGCCAGGCTCTCGGCATACGCACCGAACCAAAGGCCGAACGACGAAGGCATCGCCACCTGCAAATGGGTATATCCCGGCATCAACACCTCCTGATAGCGGTTGCTCTGGCTGATCAGTACCTCGAACAGGCCGTTCGTCAGTTCCACCAGCTCCTGTATCTGTGCACGTGTGTAGAGTTTCAGGTCGAGCAGCACCTGGTCGTTGCGCGAACGTCCGCTGTGTATCTTCTTGCCCACATCACCCAGACGGCGTGTCAGCATCAGCTCCACCTGCGAATGGACGTCTTCCACGCCCTCTTCGATCACGAACTCACCGCTGTCGGCAACGGCATAGATGTTTTTCAGTTCTGCCAGCAGCGCTGTCAGTTCCTCTTTCGTGAGCAACCCGATGCTTTCAAGCATCGTGATATGAGCCATCGAGCCAAGGACGTCGTACTTAGCGAGGTAAAGATCCATTTCGCGGTCTTTGCCTACGGTAAAGGTTTCGACTTCCTTGTCTACCTGTACATTTTTTTCCCAAAGTTTCTGAGCCATAATGCGGAGTTAATAAGGCAGGCCGGCAATCACAGTCGATATCTTGTCGAGAGCGTCCTGCAATGGTTTTGATACCATCGGTTTGATAAACGGGTTCAGATCGGCGCGGATCGTCATCTTCAGCCGCGTGTCGTTTTCCTCCATCTGTTTCAGTTGGATCCAGAGGAAGAGGGGAACGGGCGAATTGGTTGTAGTAAATTTGATCGTTTTATTCGGTTCGCGCTCAACGATCTCGAAGCGTATCTTACCTACGGGATCGACAGCGAAACCACAGGAGTCGCTGTCGAACTCAAAGTCTTTTATCTTGTCCTGCGGAATGCGGTCCTTTACCCGTTCCAGGTTGGAAAGGTCGGACAGCATTGCATAGACACGATCCTCGTTATAGGGGATCGTTTTGATCTCACTAACAAATTCTGTCATCCTGCTATTGTCTGATTAAGCTTCGGGATTCCAGTTTGCGGGGTCTTTACGCCATTCCTGCAGGGTAGCGATTTCCGATTCGTCGATATAGTCTGTGCGTACAGCCTCTTCGATAACGGCATCGTAATTGCTCAGCGTAGTCAATGTAACCTTGGCATCCTTGAACTGCTGTGTGGCAACAGGGAAGCCGTGTGTGAAGATGGCAACCATACCTACCACGTCGCAACCGAAGTTACGTACAGCCTGAACAGCTTTCAAGCTGCTGCCGCCGGTAGATACCAGGTCTTCGATGATTACTACTTTAGAACCCGGTTTCAATTCACCTTCGATAAGGTTTTCCAGTCCGTGATCCTTCGGCGTTGCGCGGATGTAAACAAAAGGCAATCCCAACAGGTCGGCAACCAATGCACCCTGTGCGATAGCTCCTGTGGCAACTCCTGCGATGGCGTCTGCGTTTTCGTATTTCTCGCTGATAACACGTGCCAGTTCCAGTTTAATGAAGCTACGAACAGCCGGGTAAGAAAGCGTCTTTCTGTTATCACAGTAAATCGGCGACTTCCAGCCGGAAGCCCATGTGAACGGATTGGCCGGTTGTAACTTAACGGCTTTAATTTTTAATAATTTCTCTGCAACTAATCTTTCCAGTGTTTTCATACAATCCTACATATATATTTATATCAAAGTGCAAAAGTAGGCAATCGGAATGATATAACCTTGTAGATACCGAAAAAAATGAATGCCTGAAAAGATGTTATTTAAAACAAAGAGCCCACCCTTTCTTCCAGAGCAGGCTTGGAAAGAGGGGGCAGGCTGTTTGCGGGGCAGTCCGTGAACTACCCGTACGGAGCTGGCTTTCGTCAGAATCTGAGACGTATCCTAAGGGATAGTTTCAAATAGAGGTTCAGCCCTTTCCTGGCCAGGCGGCGAAGCAGGGCGGGGATAGTTTTCAACAGGAGCAATTGTTTCTTCATCCGGAGTGGGTTTAAAGTGAAACAGAAAATTAAGCAAAGCGAGAATGAACTCGAGGATTTTTTTAATTTTTGCCATAGGATAATTATTATTTATAGGGTGGATAATTCGATAATCGCCCGGACAGTCTTGTCGTTGCATGCCAGGCTGCACCTAATAACTACTCGATAACGGGTCGGTCGTCCTCGCCGCCGGCATCCGGTTGTTCCGGCTCTTTGCCGATACGCTCGAAGCTGACTTTATCGAGCATGGCACGCAACCGGGCGCCGGGGGTAAAGATGATTTTCGGTTTGCGGATCATGCCCGCCTGGAAATCCTTTTCGAGCACCGAGCCCGAACTGCCGATCGACAGGCGGAGACGCCCCAGCGTATCCAGTTCGACCACCTCATTACGCAGCAACGCCTCCTCCGTTGCCCGCAGCAGTCCGCGCACCACCAGCGCCACATCACCGTCGCTCGCCGTCGAGCGGTCGGCTATCACATCGCAGATCGAATTAAAATTCATCGTTCCGCTTACCGGGGCAGATGCATAATGACGTTTCGCTCCTTCTGCCGCACCTTTCGTAAGGTCTTTTTTCAAGACCAGCTTGTACTTTACTGACATAACTTTAAATGTTTAAGGGTTAGTGTATTAAAATCTTTATTTCTGATTACATTACAAAGATAATGTATGCTTTACTACTGAAAGGATATTGCGGAAAGGTGCAGGATAATCAGTATGTATTATTTTTTCGATAAATATCCGTTGAAAAGCTAACAACGTATTCATTTAATTCCTACATTGTGGTGTAATAAATAATTAAATATCAAAAAAATATGGAAGACAAAAAAACGCAACTGTCTCCCTGGGGGAGAGCGTATGGGGTAACGGAATTTGCCCAACTTTATTTTCCCGGCCATACACCGGTGATTGCCTATAAACGAATGTGGGAATGGATACGCACCTCGCGCGGACTGAAAGCCAAGCTCGAAGCCGCCGGGTGGATGAAGTTCCAGAAACTCTACACGCCGAAGCAAGTAGGCGTACTGATCGAACATCTGGGGGAACCCTGACAGTATAAACCTCATTATAATTTAGTATGAGAAATCAAATTAATCAAGACGTTGAATGTACCCTGTTCAGAACAGCATTCGACACCCTTTCTTACACACCGGCCACACTCGGAAACTATTTCGCCGATGTGGTGAACGGTAAGTACAAACAACCGGTAGAAAACGTCCGCGCCCTGGTAGCCTCCGGCCGGCAGGAAGAAGCGAATGCCTGCAAAAAGAACCTGCCCTTGCTGGTGGCGGGTGGCCGCATGGAAGGCGGCCGCAAACGCGAGCATCTGGTAGGTTACTCCCGCTGCGTAACGGGCGACCTCGACCATGTGCCCGGATCACCTGCGGAACTGCTCTGCCGGGCCAAAGCATTGGCATATGTGAAAGCCGGCCATATCAGCCCTTCGGGCACCGGGCTTAAACTCTTCGTGCTGGTAGACAGCGATATGGAACACCACGAACAGGCCTTTGCAGTGGTCAGCCGACTGCTTGAAGCCGACCTGCCGGGCGTGAAGGTAGACCCTTCGGGCAAAGACCCCAACCGCGGTTGTTTCGTTAGTTACGACCCGACGGCCTTTTATAAGGAAGTGGCCGAAGTGGTAAACATCCCTGTGGCTCCCGATCAGACGGATGTTTTCTCGCCCTCCGAACCGCGCTCGCTGTCGAACTACATCGATAAGTTTGAAATGAACAACCCCTTCACCGACGGCTACCGCCACAGCTACGTGGTACGACTCGCTTCGGCGCTCAACAGTGCCGGTTTCAGCCAGGCCGAAGTGACGGCCGAATGCCTCTACCGCTATACCGCTCCGGGCTTCGGTGAAAAAGAAATCCTCACGACCGTGGGCGACATCTACCGCCGCTACCGCACAGCGCATGGCAGCAAAAACTGGTGTCCGCCGGCAGCCGCAGCAACAGCCGGGAGTCTCAAAAGTATCAAAAGTATCACGGGGACTTCCGAAAATGCCGACTTGTCGGACGGCTCGCCTTTAGGCCCTGATATTGATGACGAGGATGCCGGTTTGCCTCACTTCGAAAAGGCCCTTTTAGCTGCTCTTCCGACAGTACTCGCGGACGCTTTGAAGGGTGCGGTGGATGATACCGAATTCGATGTTTTGTTGCTCTCGTCGCTCACCGTGTTAAGTACCGCCCTGCCGGGAGTGAGAGGTATGAATGCCGACGATATTTGCTATCCTCCTTTTTATACCCTGGTGATCGGCCCTTCCGGAAGCGGCAAAGGATGTATCAGCCGGGCGCATAAACTGGTGGTGCCTTGGCAGCGTGCTGTCTACGACAATTCGTTCAGGAAAGTAGCTGAATACAAGAAAGAGAAAGAAGCCTACGAGCTCGACAAGATGAAGCAACGCCAGGGAAAAAGCAAACCGGCGCCGGGCACCCCTCTCGAAGAACCGCAGCCGGTTATTCAGCAGCAGCTTCATATCAGCGGCTACACCTCTACGGCGCGTATGAATGAACAACTGGAAGCCAACGACCCTTATGCTTCCCTGTTGTTCGAAAACGAACTCGAGTCGATCAACAACACGCTCGCGCAGGATTTCGGCGGTTATGGTAGTGTGCTTAATGAGGCGTTCCACCACGAGATCGTGGCCAACTCATCCAAGCACAACGGTTCGTCTTTCATTCTGCATCCGAAGCTGGGCGTGCTTGCCTCCGGTACACCGGGTATGCTGCTTCAGCTGATCCCTTCCACCGAAAAGGGGCTCTACAGCCGCTTCCTGATCTACCGCATTACAGGAATGTCGAGTTATCACCCGCTCACCTCTTCGGACGACAAGCTGGAAAATGCTTTCTACTTCGACGAATTGGGAACGCGCGTGCTCAAAATAGCCCAGTTCCTGGAGAAGTCGTCTACGTTTATCAGCTTCACCGACCGCCAGCGTAAGAAGCTGGATCGCTATTTCGAACGTGAATATTATAATGTACGCGTGTTCGGTAATGAAGACATCGCTTCGGTGGTACTGCGCCATCGCATGATTATCTTCCGTATCTGTATGGTACTGACGGCTTTGCGCAAAGGGGAAGCGGAGCTCGATGTACCTAAGATGAAGGTTGGCGACGACGATTTTGAAATGGCTTTCCATATCGGTACCTGTTGCCTGCGTCATTCGCAACTGGTTAGTACCACGATGAAGCATAGCAATAGCGAACTTCATTTTAAGATGCCGACAGCCCAGCTCGACCTGTTTGCCGCCATGCCCGACAAGTTCTCTACGGCGGAGATCCTGGAAGAGTCGGTTGTCCGAGGTATCAGTCGTGCAAGTGTTTTTCGGATGCTGAAAAATGCAAAGAACCATAAGTTATTGATTTCATATGCAAGTGGTTACTATCAGAAAACAGATCTCGGAAAAAGTATTGCTATTTCAGATATGGGGTAGAGACTTTTGATACTTTTGATACTCTGCAATCTTTTTTCATCCGCCAACGACCCGCTCAGAAATGGGTAGGCATCGGTCGGACAACGGGTAGTTACCCATAGAAAATGGCTAGGCATCGATGGCAAAACGGATAGGTATCCATCCAAAAGCTGAGCTTGTTTAACATTTATTGGGAATACAACTCTAGGATATGAATAGCAAGGTGAGAGGTCGGAAAAAGACTGACTAAAAAAAAGGATCGTTTTTTCTCGTCACAAAGGTACTTCATCATTTTGAATTACCAATCATTTCTTCCAATTTTTTTTCTTCTACTATCTTCTTTCTTATCAAGAGAATAGCAAAGCGAGTACGAAAATACTGCTTTTTGTTATCAAATCAAAATGCCTTCCAAGAAATGACTAATTAAAAGGATCGTTTTAGCTAGTCATTAACACTAGCAACCCTGCCGAGAGCAGGCTGTAGAGGTTATTTATAACACTATTATTAATATTAAATTTATTGATTATGAACAAAAAGTTTTCTACGTTAGTGGCTGTCCTTCTGGCAGCCGGTGCTTGGACGACGCTGGACGCTAGAGTGATTGAAATCACTGCGCCGAAGGTGAATGGTTCTTATTTGATCGGTTCTGATGTCACTGAGGGTGATGGAGACAATGGAAAGGTAGCTACTTTATTAAAAGTTGCCGATGGAACGTCTGCTGCGGCTACTGCTGCGGCAGTTGAAAGCTATGGAAGTGAATGGACACTGGAAGCTGTACCCGCAGCTGATTTTGCAGGCGTTGATGTTACAGATTGGTTTTATTTGAAGGCTGGAGGTAAATATTTAATAGCTTCTACTACTGCAAATCAATTTAGTGTAGAAGCTGCTAAAACTTACGCTGTTCCGTTTGTAATTAAAAACGGTAAATTTGTTGTAGCTAAGGATGTTACAAATACTGGTAAAACAGAAAAAGACAAAGAACTTACGCTGGTAGCTTCTGGTGTAACTACTGCAACAATTAATGGTACAGCACTTGCTTTCGGCCAATACACCGCAGACGAAAACATTCAGGCAAATGGTTCTACTTTAACAAAAGTAACAAAGGTTGCTGATGATAATTACTATTTCGTTGCAGCAACGAATGGTAAATTATTGTATTTTAGTACTGAAGATGCAACAACTGTAAGTGCTAATGGATCTGCTGGTATAACCGCTGCAAACATCGACCAATATCTTTGGAAGCCGGTAAGAAGCGCAAGCGGTGAATACTCTTTCGAAAACAAGGCGTTTGATGGTAAGTTCGCTAACATCGGTAAAACAAAATCATTTAATTCCAATGCTGAGTATAACGGTGGTGTAGGTCTCTATTTAGGATCTGCAACTGTTGATGCTGATTTTACTGCTAAAGGTGCTGCTGATGCTCCTATCGCTTTTGGTTTCTACAAAGCATTAGATTTCCCTATTACTGCTGCCGCTTTGAATAACCGTACTGGCAATGTTTTCGACCTGACTTTCAAAGTAGCTAAAGATAGCGATAAGGAAATTGTAGGTGCTGAAGCATTTGCAGGCTCATTGATAGCTGTTGATGCGAATGGAAATAAGATCACTACAGGTCTAGCCACTAAGTTCCAAATCAAATCAGGAGATAACTATATCGTATTAGTTGTTAATGATAAGAAGGATGAAAATAAGAATGTATTTAAAACGGTTACAGCAGATGAACTGGCTGACGATACAGACGGTAAGTACTATTCTTGGTTCGAATTCTCTGCAAGTACAAGCACTAAATCAACAGATGTTGTTTCTACAATCAAAGTTGGTAAAAATGCAAGCTTAGATGATGCAAGAACTATCATCCTTGAAGATAACCTGAGCGAAGATGTAGCTTATTTGAGAACGAGAATAGCTCCGGAAGAGTCTGCAACATATCCGTATATCACGCTGACTGCTTCCAATATGGTTGACTACAAAGACTTGTTAGGTAAGTTCATGAGTATCTCTTTCTTGACAGATAAAGCGGAAGAAAAGGTAGATCCTACAAGCGTTATCTACAAGAAGAACGGTATCCTGTCAACAGTAGATTACGATGCTGACGGAACAGCAACAGCTGATTATGTAAACAAGAACTCTGTTCTAAGCAATACTCCGGAAGTACAGTGGGCTATTACTGATGTAAATTCTGATAAAACATTTACTTTGACAAACCGTGAAAGTGGTAAGACGCTGACAAATGTTAGCTTCCGTCAGACTGGCAAGGACAATGTTTACAAGTTTGAAACTGTAACAGCTCCTGTTGGTATGGTTAACGATACCGTTGAAGTGAAATTGTTTGCTAACGACGATATTACAAAATTCGACGGCTTTAGAACTGCTACTCCGAACGAATTGAGAAATCAGAAGTTCCATATCGGACAGTATCACAATGAAACACAAAATGCAGTAGGTTACTGGGCAGAAAATCATCAGACTAACGGTACTCATCAGCTGGGTGTTGTTGCTGACGAAGATGCAGCTGGTATCTGGAATCTGCGTTTGGATCAGAAAGTAAACAAAGCTGGTGAAGAAATCAATGAAGTTGATACCGTATTCATCACAACTACATTCTATACTGAAGATGCAAAGGGTAATAAGGTTACAGATCCTAAAAAACAACTTAAGTCTGTATTGGCTGTACTTCCTTACGAAATTCAGAACAGAGCAAATCTTGAATATGTGAAGTTCTTGTCAGGAAACAATCTGAACTACTATGCATGTAATGAAGAAGCTGATACCAGAACTGGTTTCCGTTTTGCATTGAAAGCTAAACCGAATGGTTATAGCATTGTTACTTTGCCGAACCGTGACTGGACATTAGGTTCAGGTAAACCTTCTAAAGCTGCAACAGCATTAGGTAATAAGAAAATCGACGTAGCTAACAGCGTTCAGTGGGGTGCTTTGAAACAAAGAGGCCTGTATGAAGTGAGCGATAACTCTATCATGGTGGTAACAGAACTTGGTGCTCCTGAATACCGCAAGGTTGTAAAAGAATGGGGTGACACAGTAAGAATCTATCGTGATGAATATCCTACAGAAGTATTGTTCGAAAAACGTGACGCTAAGTCAATTGTGGATAAAGATACTTTGAGCTTCTTGAATGTAAACAACAGTGTAACCGGTGCAAACCCTGCATTGTTTGTCGATACAGCTTATGTGAATCGTGTTGATGCCGACGGTGTTGCAAACACTTGCTACCAGTATCTGTTGGCGGTAAATGTTGATAAGACGCTTAATACATACTGTCCGGACGATGCGGAACACAACGATCCAGAATGGATTAAGGAACATGGTGTTTGTCCTCACGCTATCAAGACTCCGCTTGTTAAGGGTCGCTTCCTGATCAACTTGGTTGATACTGCATTTGCTTACAAACAGAAACACCTGCACAACAACCCGTATGTAAATATGGTAGAGGCAGGTCAGGACTATAAGGCTAAGTTGTCATTCGTAGAAGGTATTCACGTTGGTGACACACTGTATCTTACTCGCAAGGGTGGCGAAGCTGTTAAGTTGGCTATGGACTCTTCTGCATTCAATGTGGCTAAGTTTGCCTTCCGTTATGTAAATAACCAAGAAGGTTCATTTAAGATCCAGACTCGGTACAAAGAATATTCAGCTACATCGAAAGAAGCATTTGACGAATCAGCAAACGATGAAGGTTACCTGCGTTGGATCAACGGTACAATTGTTGTGACTAACAGCTATCTGAATGGTGAAACATTCAACATGGAAGAAAACTTCAAGGGTAATCCTGTAGCAAACGAAGATATCACTACTTCTTCTGTAAAAGTAACAACAACAGAAGGTAAAGTGATCATCGCCGGTGCACAGGGCAAGAAAGTTACTATCAGTAACGTACTTGGTCAGACTGTAGCTAACGCAGTACTTTCTTCTGACAAGGCTGAAATCGCTACTCCTTCAGGTGTAGTAATCGTAGCCGTAGAAGGTGAAGCCGCTGTAAAGGCAATCGTAAAATAAGAAGTAATTATTTATAATCAAATAATTCTAAATTTATTACCGTGCGGTGTTATCGGACTCCAATTACCCTGCGACAGGCGAACAAACGGTAATTATTAATACTAAAGTAATGAAATAAAGTTCTTCTGTTCAACCTCTGTGAAGAGCAAAAACAGACAAAAACAAAGCCCGGCAGAGTTTATCTGCCGGGCTTTCGTATATATATTATTTATGCTAATTCTCTAAAATAAAGGAATGCAGGTCATACTTTGAATAAAAAGCCTTATCTTTGTACAATAATTATATATGCTATGGCTAAACCGATTAAAGAAACTCCGGTTTTGACAGGGAAAGATGCTAAACGTTTTTCTGAAAAGATTGCCAATATAAAACCAGAGTCTAAAGAGGAAAAGGAAGCTGCTAAAAAAGCTTTCGAAAAATTCAAGGCCATTGCTTCATTTACTTTGTAAAAGATGGCCTTTGAAGATTTTAATTTTATACCGCTAAAGGTAGATACGGAAATAAAACCGTTTAAGTGCAAAGATGAGGACTTAAACGGTTTTTTGTTGGAGGATGCTCGGAAATATCTGGTAGATCTAATGGCTGTAACCTATTTGCTGGAAGATTTATCTGCCAATAAGACTGTTGCTTATTTCAGTCTATTGAATGATAAAATATCATCGGATCCGGAGCAGAACTCAATATGGAATAAGTTGAGTAGACGTATCCCTAACTCCAAAAGAAGAAAACATTATCCTGCTGTAAAGATAGGCCGGTTGGCTGTATCCCTCGAATATGCACTACAAGGGTTAGGAAAAGAAATAATACGTTTTGTCAAGTACTTATTTACGCATGGAAACCGGACAGGCTGCCGTTTTATAACGGTAGATGCTTATAAAGATGCTATCGCCTTTTATCAGAAGTCTGGTTTTGATTTTATTACAGACAAGGATAAAAATGACGAAACTCGTTTAATGTTTTATGATTTAAAACGATTCGTTAATGAGTAGCAAACGGTGTCCCTTTGCTGAATGCATCAGGTAGCCGTGAAGCGACATAGGATAGTTTTTCATGCACGCTGTTGAATTGCTTGCCGCTCTCCTGACAGTATTTTTCGATGACGGCTATTCCATCCTTCAGGCTATCCTTTTCCGACTCCGTCATACAAAAAGTATCTCCGGCAGCGAATTCTTTATATTTATCTTTATCTTCAGGAAGTAAGATAAAGACTTTTTCATCCGTATGTCCGAACGTCTCAAAGTAATCTTGGTACTGCTGACAAGTCAATTCATAGAATTCATTCTCCCCGGGCATAAACCCCAGCTTGAAAATCACTTTAATGGCAGGCCCTGTTCTAAAGAATAAATCAAATATGTCCATGTCTTTATATATTAAATAGTTTGGTTATCATTTTATCAATCGTTTCCTTTACTGCTGGCAAATTGTTTTTCATTACATCAAAAACTACATCTGCATCAATGTCGAAATAGTGATGTGCTATAATATCTCTCATACCCATAACGCCTTTCCAATCTATTTCAGGGTATTGAGATAAAAGCTGTTTATCTGTCGCTTTGTCAACTCGTTTAATACTTTCACCAATGGCAATAAGCAGCATGCAAATACTTTCCATTCTTTCTACACCGGTAGGCGTGGATAGGAAATCATCAGAAGAGTGGATTGTCTCCGATCTTTCCAGGATTCTGTCGATTGCTATTTCAACCTTTAATAAAGAAGAACGGATTATTTCAGTGTCATACATAAATACCCTCCTTCTCTATCCTGTTTTTCAGTAAAGTGTCCATGCGTTCACGAAGGCGAACTATATCTACATTGCAACCAAATAACGCTTGCAAATCTTCTTTTATATGAACTAAAGCAAACATGCTGGGAGTTGATGTTTCCAGATAAACATCAATATCGCTGTCTTCCGTCTGTTCCCCCCGGGCTACAGAACCAAATATCCCCATACGCGTAATGCTGTATTTTGCAGCATTCTTTGTCATGTAATCCCGTAAGATGCTTATGTATTCAGCTGTTGATTTCATTTCGTTTGTATTTAGTTGAAACAAAGTTATGTATAATTCTTTATATCTGCAATTTTTATGCTATCGCAACCGCCAGCACACTTACCCGAACCCCCGGAACAGTCAATAGCGCTTCGGCGCAGGCACCGAGGGTGGAGCCTGTTGTGATGACATCGTCTATCAGCAGGATGTGTTTGCCTTCGAGGGCTTGGGGATTGGCGACGGTGAAGATTTCCTGCACGTTCAGCCAGCGGTCGTATACCGGTTTCTTTGTCTGAGTTTCGTTTTGTTTGATGCGGCACAGGCTGGAGGTGTCAATAGGGAGTTTCAGTACGCTGTTTATTCCCCGGGCGATCCATTCCGATTGGTTGTAGCCGCGTTTCTTTTTCTTTCGGGGGTGGAGGGGGACAGGGAGGATCAGGTCGGGAAGGTCGGAGAGGATGGCCTGCCGGTAATCCAGTCCGGCCATACGTCCCAAACGGAAACCGATCTCCTTATTGTCGTTATACTTCAATTCGTGGATAAGCTGTTGCACATGTCCGCCCCGTTCGTAATGTAGGAAAGCTGCCGCATGGCTGATCATCACTTTGCCGGTGAATAAATGAGTGGCCGGGTTCTCCTTCAGGTAATCGAACCCGGTGTGTGGCAGGTTGCACAGGCATTTGAGGCAGAAATGATTTTCACCTCCCATAAGCGGGTCGTTACATAACAGGCATAGCTTGGGAAAGAAAAGATCCAGCAAGTTATTCAAAGTCTTCCTCATAATCGTTCCCTTTGAGTAATTGTTTCAGGCAACGTATTGCTTCACGGCTCTCGAAACCACGGCCGGCGGCAAAGCGGAGGAGTTTGGTGTAGACATCCCTTTCGTCTTTGCCTTTGACAGACTTCTTCTTTGCCTTCAGCAGAGAGAGGAGGATCTCTTCGTATTCTTTTTCGTCGATCCCTTCCAATGCTTCCGACCGGATGGAGGCAGGGATATTTTTGTTGTGCAGCTCGTAAGCGATCTTGATGCGTCCCCATTTGTTGAAACGCAATTTGTCGTTCACGAAGTAACGGGCAAAACGGCTTTCGTCGATAAACTTCTCCTGAAGCAGGCGGGCAATGATCCGCTCGCCCTCCTCCCGGGTGAGCCCGGCCGCTTTGATCTTCTTCTGTACGTCCTGTATGCAACGTTCGGCTGTAGAACAATAAGCGGCGGCACGGCGCAGCATTTCACCCTCGGTTACCGGTTCCATGTCTGTGTTTTAACAAAACGATCCTTGCCGGACAGGTCTTGTATCAGTTCGATGCTCTTAAACTCCATCATACGCAGCATACTGACAACCTGTTCTCCCATCTGCGAGTTGATCTCGAAGTAAAGGTATCCTTTCTTTTTCAGCTTTTGCTCGGCAAACAAGGTGATGCGGTGATAGTATAGCAACGGATTGTCGTCGGGAACGAATAAAGCCAGCGAAGGCTCATAATCGAGTACATTCGCTTCCATATCCGCTTTCTCCTTCTCCATGATGTAAGGAGGGTTGCTGACGATGATGTCGAACTCCTCTTCAATGGAGTCGGCCGTTTCCGACGGGGTCAGGATGTCTTTCTGGAAGAAAGTGATCGGAGCCCTGTTGCGTATGGCATTCCGTTTGGCTGTTTTCAGAGCTTCTTCCGAAACATCGAGCGCGTAGACCTGCGATTTGTTCAACAGTTTTTTCAGGGTAATGGCAATACAGCCGCTACCGGTTCCTACATCGAGTATTTCCAGTTCTTTCCTTTTGGGATAATCGCGGACGATCAATTCGACTAATTCTTCCGTTTCCGGACGCGGGATCAGCACCGAAGGGTTCACCTCAAATTCAAATCCGTAGAAATCGGTTTTCCCAAAAATGTATTGGATCGGCTCGTATTTTGTAAGCCGCTCTACGATATTATGAATCTGCGATTTTTCCTTCTCGGATAATTCTTTATCTTTGCAGAGTAAGAATTGATGTGGCTGAATATCGCATACACGTTCCATTATCAAGCGGGTGAATGCTTTGATTTCACTTAGCGGATAATAGTCTTTCAGCGTGTTTTGTATATAAGCGACGGTCTCAGTCATGATAATTTAATTTTAGTGCAAAAGTAATGTAAAAACCATTTATAAGCAAAGAAAATGGTCGAGGTTGAGAATAAATATATGGCTCGTTGTATTTCACTGGCCCGGGGAGGAGCAGGAAATGTGGCGCCTAATCCGATGGTCGGGGCCGTGGTCGTGCACCGTGGTAAAATTATCGGTGAAGGGTATCACAGGAGGTGCGGCGAAGCACATGCCGAAGTGAATGCTATCGCTTCGGTGAAGGATGAGTCTTTGTTGAAAGAGGCGACGATATACGTTAGCCTGGAGCCCTGTTCGCATTATGGGAAGACACCGCCCTGTGCGGAACTGATCATAAGGAAGCAGATCCCGCGTGTGGTGGTGGGCTGTCTCGACCCGTTCCCGGAAGTATCGGGAAGAGGGGTGAGGATGCTCCGTGAAGCAGGTGTGGAGGTCGTGACCGGGGTGATGGAACGGGAAGCCTGGGAGCTGAACCGCGATTTTATGACTTTTCAGCAACTGGGACGTCCTTGCGTCTATCTGAAATGGGCGCAGAGTGCCGATGGTTTCATGGACAAGGTGCGGACGGACAGTTCGTCGCCGGCAGTTGTCCTGTCGTCGTCCGAGACGTTACGCCGGGTACACCGGATGCGTGCCAATGTGGCGGCTATTATGGTAGGGACACAAACGGCTTTGTTGGACAACCCTTCGCTGACGGTGCGTCATTGGGTGGGTAAGTCGCCTGTAAGGGTGGTACTCGACAGGATATTGCGCATACCATCCGGCTACCATTTGCTGGATGGGGCGGTGAAGACGTTGGTCTTTACTGCTGAAAAGGCAGTCAGCCGTCAGCAGGTGGAATATATAACGATTGACTTTTCTCAGCCTGTCTTGCCGCAGGTGTTACACGAATTATATATCCGTAAATTGAATTCTCTGATGGTAGAAGGTGGCGCCAATCTTCTTGGGCATTTTCTGCAGGAAGATCTCTGGGATCAGATGTTTGTCGAAACGGCTCCGGTTTATTTGGGAACGGGAGTGAAAGCGCCGGATATAAATCTGGCCCCCTCTTTATCCTTAACGGAGGTGATTAAACGTCAGGATCATGTAATATCCGTTTTTTCGCGGAAAAATCAGTGAGCGAAGTAGTTTAACGGAACTAAAATATTATAAATATTAGCCGATATTGGGAATAAAGCAAAAAATGTTTCTACTTTTGTGGCTTTATATGCAACAAACTTATTTTTGGATGAAAAATAGAATAGTACTATTTGTAGCGGGATGTATTGCATTGTTATTGTCTTCCTGTCTGGGATCGGATGATAATGAGTATGAGATGCCAAAGGATTGTCAGATAACTTCGTTTAAAGTGGATCATGATTCAATTCTTGGTGGACAGTTGGATACAGTGAAGTTTGTGATTGATCAGATAAACGGACGTATTTTTAATCCGGACTCTCTGCCTTTTGGAACTGTTATTGAAAAAGTCGTTTGTACAATTTCATTAGCAAATAATTATATTTCAGTCGAAGTTACTCAGGATGCATTGCCTGACTCTACTTTCTATTGGGATACTAAAGACTCCCTGGATTTCTCAAAACCCGTTAAAATGGTAACAACTGCCTGGGACGGGATTACAAAGAAAACGTATATAGCCCAGGTGAATGTGCATCAGGTCGTGCCCGACTCTATGTCGTGGGATCTGTATGCCAATAACGTATTCGGTTTCCCTGTGAAGGAACAGAAAGTGATCACATGGGGAGAAGAAAATGACGAGTACTATTATATGTACGTACAAGCGGCTGATGCAAGCAAAGGTTATTCATTGCAGAGCTCTTCCGTATCGAACGTAAGAAGCTGGACAACTCTCCCGCTGGAAGGATTGCCTGCCGGTGAAGTTCGTTTGTCGCAGATGACCGAGTATAATAATGCCTTATATGTACCGACTACGAAGGGTGCGCTTTATCAGTCAGTAGACGGACAGAAGTGGACGCTGGTCGATCAGCCTTGGTCTGTGAAAACGGTGTTGGGTGCTGTAAGAGAGGGAGGTTTAAATCAGTCTTCGGCTTTGGCTACCATCATCGATAATAACGGTACGCTGAACTATGCAGCTATGGATAAAGATATGGAATGGACGACAGGCGAGGCTGTTCCGGCAGGTTTCCCTGTTAGCGGTTTCGGTTCTCTGTCAAGCCAGAATATGTTCCGTGAGAGCCTTACGGTTGTTGCCGGAAAAGATAAAGATGGTAAGTTATTGAATTCAGCCTGGAGTACGATGACCGCTACTTCCTGGGTGCTCCTGACTGATATGGAGTCTGACTATTTTGATAAGAGAGAGGGCGTTATGCTTTCAGCTTATGATGATAAATTCTGTATGGTCGGCGGTATTGATGAAGTCAATAAAGCACATAAAGATATTTATTTCTCCATAGACGGTGGTGTATCGTGGACATTGTCGGATACGCTGACTGTTATGCCGGTGGATTATAAAGCCAGAGGCTTTGCTTCTGTTCAGGTGGATAAAGAGAAATATATGTTGATTTTCGGCGGTAAAGAGAATACTAATGCGAACGAGCTGGATCAGATCTGGCGTGGTCGTATCAACCGACTGGGTTTCGACAAGCAATAAAGTTCGTGGAGGGCAGTATAATTTTAGAAGGAATTTAGCGTTAGAAAAGAGGTGTAGTAATATAACAGCATAGCTTATGACTTCAACTTTTTTTCAACGGGTTCTTATACTGATACTGCTGGCCGGCTCATTTACCGGTCTTCACGCACAGGAATATAAATATGAAATAGGCGGAATGGCAGGGGGCGCCTTCTATATGGGGGATGCCAACAAGAACGCTTTCTTTAAAGGGATGAATCCCGCTGTGGGAGCAGTATTCCGCTATAATCCCAACTTCAGATGGGCTTTTAAAGGTAATCTGATGTGGGGACAGGTGTCGGGTAGCACGGAAGGACTGGAAAATGTTTTTCCGGACAATGCACAAGCATCGTTCAGCCGTAGCCTGATAGAGCTGGGCGGGCAGATGGAGTTTAACTTCATGCCGTACAGTGATAAATTTGCTTATGCAGGAGCGAAGCGTTTTACTCCGTATGTATTCTTGGGACTGGGTGTCACAGTGGGTACAGGGAATGAGATGTTTTTCGGGCCGAATATCCCGTTAGGGGTAGGAGTGAAATATAAGGTTAAGAACAGGATCAACCTGGGTTGCGAGTTCTCGTTCCGTAAGTTATTCGGAGATAATTTCGATGTGACGGACGATAGCAATGCAATGCTGGATAATCCTTATCAGACCGGTGGCAGTTTTTTGAAGAACAAAGATTGGTATTCATTTTTACTGCTTTCTGTTACCTGGGACTTTGGCCCGCGTAACAGACCATGTAATAGTATAAACAGCAACAGTACGTTTAGATACTGAAAACACTATGTCATTGATAGAGGAAATAGACAAAAATCGCTTGCCGCAACATGTGGCGATTATTATGGATGGAAACGGACGTTGGGCCAAAGCGCAGGGGAAAGACCGGAGCTATGGACACCAGGAGGGCGTTGTTTCCGTACGTAAAGTAGTGGAGGCGGCAACGGCTATTGGACTGAAGTACCTTACAGTGTACACCTTTTCAACAGAAAACTGGAACCGTCCGGAAGCTGAAGTGAAGGCGCTGATGAGCCTGCTTGTATCGGCCATCCATCGTGAAACGCCGGATCTGATGAAGAATAATGTTCGTCTGATGGCTATCGGTAATCTGGATCGTTTGCCCGAAGATGCACATGCCACTTTGCTGGATTGTATAAAACAAACATCTGCCAATACAGGTACCACTCTCGTGTTGGCTCTCAGTTATTCTTCCCGCTGGGAGATAACGGAAGCTGTCAGACAGCTCGCTGTTCAAGTACAGGAAAAGAAAATAAACCCCAACGATATAACCGAGGCAGTTGTCTCGGACCACCTGACGACCAAAGGCATTCCCGATCCGGATCTGTTGATCCGTACCGGAGGAGAAAAACGCATCAGTAACTTCCTGCTGTGGCAGGCGTCTTATGCCGAATTCTTCTTTACCGATGTGTATTGGCCGGCATTCAGAGAAGAAGAGTTGTATGAAGCTATATTGTATTACCAGCAACGCGAACGTCGTTTCGGTAAGACAAGTGAGCAATTAATCTTATAAACAATAGCTGTTATATGTACAAAAGAATAGTGCTGTTTTTTATTTTCCTAGGTTTTGCCTGCGGAGCATTTGCCCAGGAAAGTGACACTACCCAGGTTGAAGCACCGGCAGAAGTGCCGGTCATTAATTATTCGTTATCGCCGAAACGGTATAAGATTGCCGATATTAAGGTAACGGGTATTAAGAATTATGATGATTTCGTGTTAATCGGTTTTTCGGGACTATCGGTAGGTGACATGGTCACTATCCCCGGGGATGAGATTACAACAGCGGTAAAGCGTTTTTGGAAGCACGGATTGTTTTCGGATGTAAAAATCCTGGCAACCAAGATTGAAGGTGACGAGATCTGGCTGGAAATTCAGCTGAAGCAACGTCCCCGTATATCGGAAGTCAATTATCATGGTATCAAGAAAGGAGAAAGGGAAGACCTTGAAGCCAAACTGGGCTTAAAGAAGGGTTTCCAGGTAACTCCGAACCTGATGGACCGTGCGAAGATCGTTATTCAGAAGTTCTTTGACGGCAAAGGATTTAAGAACGTGGATGTGGATATCGTTCAACGCGACGACCTGGCCCATGAAGGCGAGGTGATCGTAGATATCAATATCGACAAGAATGAAAAGACTAAGATCCACCGTATCTATTTCGAAGGTAATGAAGCATTGTCTGCCAGAGACCTGAAGAAGGCGATGAAGAAGACGAACGAAAAGTTCAGTATTCCGAACGACTGGAAGACCAGTATCTTGGAGGCTTTCAGTACAAAGAAATTCACTACCGAAGAATATGAAAAAGATAAAGCAAACATTATAGCCAAGTATAATGAGCATGGTTATCGTGATGCCGTACTGCTTTCCGATAGTGTTGTCAACTTTAATGAAAAGAAGGTGGACATCTTCCTGAAGCTGGAAGAAGGAGACAAATATTATCTGAAAGATATTCGCTTCGTGGGTAACACACAGTATGCTTCAGATTATCTGGAAGCTATTCTGGGTATGAAGCCGGGTGAAGTTTACAACCAGAAGAAATTGACTGAGCGTCTGTCGACAGATGAAGATGCCGTGTCTAACGTATATTATAACAACGGTTACATCTTCTTTAGTGCCGACCCGGTGGAAGTGGATGTGGACAATGACTCCATCTCTTTGGAAGTGCGTATCCAGGAAGGCCCGCAGGCTACCATCAACCGTGTAATCATTAATGGTAACGACCGTTTGTATGAAGATATCGTACGTCGTGAACTTCGTACCAAACCGGGTATGTTGTTCAGCCGTGAAGACCTGATGCGTTCCGTTCGTGAAATTGCCCAGATGGGACATTTCGACCCGGAAAACATGGATCCGAAACCGCTGCCCGACCCGGAGAACGGAACAGTGGATATCCAGTATAACCTGACATCAAAGGCAAACGACCAGATCGAATTCTCTGCCGGTTGGGGACAGACCGGTGTGATCGGTAAGTTAAGTTTGAAGTTTACAAACTTCTCCATGAAGAACTTCCTGAACCCGAAAACATATAAAGGTATCATCCCGCAGGGTGAAGGCCAGACACTAACATTGAGCGGACAGACCAACGGACGTTACTATCAGGCTTACAGTATTTCTTTCATGGATCCGTGGTTCGGTGGAAGACGTCCGAATACACTCTCTGTAAGTGCTTACTTCTCTAAACAAACGGATATCAGTAGTAACTACTATAATAACAGCATGTCGAATTACGGCGGTTATTATCCTGGTTACGGTTATGGTTATGGTTATGGTGGTATGTATGGTGGCTACGGTGGTTATAACAACTACTATAATAACAACTACGAATTGGCATACGACCCGGATAAGTCTATCATGATGTTAGGACTTTCTGCCGGTTACGGTAAACGTCTGAACTGGCCGGATGACTACTTCCAGTTCATGGCTACATTGAACTATCAGATGTATATCATGCATGACTGGGCATACTTCCTGGTACAGAACGGTACTTGCCATAACATAAACCTTGAATTGATGTTACAGCGTAACTCTATCGATAACCCGTTGTACACTCGTCGCGGTTCACAGTTCTCTCTGTCGGTAAGTGCTACTCCTCCTTATTCTTTGTGGGATGGAAAGGATTATGCCAACATGGATGATAACGACCCGAACAAGTTCAAGTTTATTGAATATCACAAGTGGAAATTCAAAGCTAAATTATTCTCTCCGTTGGCACCTGCCGCAGTTAAGCGTACACCGGTGTTGATGACACGTGTAGAATACGGCTTCCTGGGATCTTACAACAAGCATAAACGTTCTCCGTTTGAAACCTTCTATATGGGTGGTGACGGTATGAGTGGATATTCAAGTACCTATGCTACTGAAACAATCGGTTTGAGAGGTTACGAAAACGGTAGTATCGCCGGTAACGGTGGCTACAACTCTTATGGTTATGCTTACTCTCGTCTGGCAATGGAATTACGTTACCCGTTCCTGTTGGAACCGTCTTCTACTATTTACGGTCTTGTATTTGTTGAAGCAGGTAACGCATGGAAAGATTTGAAGAGCTTTAATCCTTTCGACTTGAAACGTTCTGCCGGTGTCGGTGTTCGTATCTTCCTTCCGATGATCGGTTTGATGGGTATCGACTGGGCGTATGGTTTCGACAAGGTTGACGGCTCTCGTAGTGCAGGTGGTAGCAACTTCCACTTCATCATCGGACAGGAGTTCTAATGATAAATGGGGGATTAATTGAAAATTAACAATTCTGCGTTAAGCATTAACCATAATTCATTGGAACAAAGTAAACCCTCCGCTATATTTGTAGTCAGAGAGTGAAACTATAAAAAGAAAGTGTATGAAGAAGATTATTGTTTTGAGTTGTATGATGCTCCTTTGCTCTTTTGCCGGTATGGCGCAAAAGTTTGCTTTGATAGATATGGAATATATCCTGAAGAATATTCCGGCTTATGAGATGACAAACGAACAATTGAGCCAGGTATCGAAGAAATGGCAGAATGAGGTGGAAGCAATCCAGCAGGAAGCGCAGAATATGTATAAGACCTATCAGAGCGACTTAGTATTCCTGTCTGCTGAAATGAAGACAAAACGTGAGGAAGAAATCGTAAAGAAGGAACAGGAAGCGCAAGACCTGAAACGCACCTATTTCGGACCGGAAGGCGAATTATTTAAAAAGCGTGAAAGCTTGATGAAGCCTATACAGGATGAAATATATAATGCAGTGAAGGAAATATCGGAAGACAAGGGATATCAGCTTGTTGTTGACCGGGCTTCGGCTATGAGCATTATTTTTGCTTCTCCAAAGATAGATATCAGCAATGAAGTGCTGTTAAAGTTAGGATATTCAAAATAAATGCTTACATTTGTGCGCTTTATGCACACAAAATATAATTGATTAATAACAAGTAATATTTTATAGAAAATGAAGAAACTGATTATTTTATTGTTGATGATCCTCCCGTTAGGAGTTTTTGCTCAGGACATGAAAGTGGCAATTGTTAATACAAACGAGCTTATTCCTTTAATGCCTGAAGTAACTGCTATGCAGGAAACTTTGAAACAGATGAACGATAAGTACATGGGCGAAATGAAGACCATGGAAGATGAGTACCAAAAGAAATACGCAGACTATATCGCTCAGCAGGACTCATTAACTGAAAATATCAAACTGAGAAGAATGCAGGAACTTTCAGATATCGAACAGCGTGTTACTAACTTTACTCAGGTAGCTCGTCAGGATATGGATAAGAAACAACAGGAGTTGTTCGCACCGATCCAGGAGAAAGTAAGAAATGCAATCAAGGCTGTAGGGGATGAAAAAGGATATGCTTATATTCTCGATTCTAATCCGGGTATGGTTCTTTACACTGGTAACGCTGCAATCGATGCAACTCCGCTTGTAAAAGCTAAATTAGGTTTGAAGTAATAAAATCTAACGTACAGATACAACAAAGGATGCCTTTCTATGGAGGGCATCCTTTGTTGTATTATAAAAATAAGGAAGAATATGTTTTCACAACAACCGGGTCCGATCGGGATCTTTGATTCCGGCTATGGAGGACTTACCGTATTTAATAAGATCCGTGAGGCAATGCCTGACTACGATTATATTTACCTCGGCGACAATGCCCGGACTCCTTATGGGCCGCGCTCGTTTGAGGTAGTATACCGGTTTACCCGGCAGGCTGTGATGAAGTTGTTCTCCGAAGGTTGCCAACTGGTTATTCTGGCCTGTAATACGGCTTCGGCGAAAGCCTTGCGTACTATTCAGCAATGCGATCTGCCGGAGCTGGATCCGTCCCGTCGTGTGCTGGGAGTCATACGTCCGACGGTTGAAATGATGGACAGGATCAGTTTGACGAAACATATCGGTATTTTGGGTACTTCAGGTACGATCTCTTCACAATCCTATTCCCTTGAGATAGAGAAGATGTTTCCCCATATTACAGTTACAGGTGAGGCCTGTCCGATGTGGGTTCCTTTGGTAGAGAATAACGAGTTCAATTCTCCCGGTGCCGACTATTTTGTGAAGAAACATCTGGATCATATCCTTTCCCTCGATCCGGAGATTGACACATTGGTACTGGGATGTACCCATTACCCGTTGCTGATCGATAAGATCAAACAATACCTGCCATCCGGCATCACCGTCTTTGCTCAGGGAGAATACGTCGCAGAGAGCCTGAAAGACTATCTGAACAGGCATCCTGAAATGGACAGCCGGTTAACCCATCAGGGTAAATGCCGCTTCCTAACTACCGAGTCTGCTGGGAAGTTCTCAGAGGCCGCCTCTGTCTTTTTGAATGATCCGATAGAAGTGGAACAAATCTCTATTGATTAAGAAATCATGAGACAAACCCGGTATATCTTTCTATTGTTGCTGTTGCTTTGTAACTTGCGAAGTAATGCGGAAGAACTAGATACCTGGTTGCATGACAGAGGATTGGTCGATATCTCCGTGTTGGACTCAACGATCCGTGTACATCTGGTGTATGCCACTCCTGATAACTTTATGGGGGAGACGGTTTATACCGGGATAACCCGTGCCTGGTTGCATCCCGATGCCGCTCAAAAATTAGTTACAGCCCAGCGATTGCTGAAGAAAGAACACCCCGACCTGACGCTGGTAGTCTACGATGCCGCCCGTCCGATGTCGGTACAACGGAAGATGTGGAGTTTGGTACGTGGAACTGATAAAGTGAATTATGTGAGTAACCCGTCGAATGGGGGAGGCTTACATAATTACGGAATGGCAGTGGATGTGACTATCCTTGATCCGGCAGGAGAACCGCTGCCAATGGGTACCCCTTTCGATTTCTTTGGAGAAGAAGCCCATACCAATAATGAGGAAGCTCTGCTGGCTTCCGGGAAGATCACCCGAAAAGAATTCGACAACCGGCGTTTGCTTCGCCGGATAATGAAGAGTGCTGGCTTTCGTACGATCCCTTACGAATGGTGGCACTTTAATGCTTGTAGCCGGGCCGAAGCCCGGCAAAGTTATCCTGTGCTGGATTAACTGATATTTTTACCGAACGGTGTCAGTGCCAGTGCTGCCATCTTGAAATGCTGTCTGCCCCAGGGGATGCCGATAATCGTGATGCACAATAACAGACCGAATCCCAGATGAGTCAGGCAGATCCAGAAACCTCCCAATATAATCCAAAGTATATTCATCAAGATAGAAAGGCAACCACCTGAATTGCCGTTATCCGTCACTTTACTGCCGAAAGGCCATAAAGCCAGCAAAGCCAGTTTCATTGTCTGTAGCCCGAACGGTATGCCGATGATGGTAACCATCAGCAACAGGCTCGAGATCAAATACTCGATACTGGTAACCAGTCCTCCGAAAATTAACCAAATGATATTACCTAAAAATTTCATACGCAAACGATTTTATCTTGTTCACAAATGTAACATTATTCCGGTTAAAAGCAATAGTTATCGGAGCAGAAACCGGTAGGCACTGCTTCATCGACGGGTAGGCACCCATTTGAAACCTCCCTTGCTGTACGTTTTACTCCGTCGCCGGAAGTGTATCGGGTACTGCTGTTTTCATTTTTTGCATACTATCCAGTTCTGCAAAGACCTGTTGCTTTACAATGGCGAAGCTGTCGCGCAGTTCCGGCTTGACCGGGAGCGAAGGGGGAGCTTCCATATTCAGCGGATTGATCGGCTGACCGTTTTTATGTACGCGGAAGTCCAGGTGAGGGCCTGTCGATAACCCGGTAGAACCGACATAGGCAATCACTTCTCCCTGCTGTACATGACTGCCCACCTGTATGCCTTTAGCGAACTTACTAAGGTGCATGTAAGTGGTCGTATAGACCGAATAATGTTTTACTTTCAGGAAATTTCCACCTCCGCTCTGATACCCTTTGGCAACCACAGTCCCGGCACCGATGCTTTTGACAGGCGTACCGACAGGAGCGGCATAATCTACCCCATGATGCGCACGGTAACGTTTCAGTATCGGGTGGAAGCGGGCATTGGTGAAACGCGAAGTGATACGGAATATATCCAGCGGTGCTTTCAGGAAAGCCTTACGCAGACTATTCCCGTCCTGATCGAAATATTCGAATACGCTATCCTGGGTGAAAGGAATGGCAATGAACTCTTTTCCCTGATGGTTGAAAACCGCTCCCTGGATGCCGTTTATATTCAACGCTGTCGTATCGTCGATATAAGCAATATCATACAAAACGCGGAACGAGTCACCTTCTTTTACATCATAGAAGTCTATCTGCCAGGCAAACACGTCGGCAATATTGATAGCCAGTAGGGGATTGACCCCGTTCGACTGGAGGACATTCCAAAGGGAAGAATTCAATGTCCCTTCTACATAATGCCTTTTCAACGTGATCGGTTTATTAAATTCGTAGGCACGGATCGCATCGCCCGTAAGATCGATCACCGCATAATCCGTACGCGACTTGGCAAAAGCGATATAACGGATCTGTGCCGTACTGTCCTGCATGGTGAATGTGTAATAATGCATACCGGCCTGTAGCTTGGTCGGATCGAGAACTTCGGTCGATGAACGGCTGATGCTGTCGGCCATCAAAGCTGAGAAACCAAGGCCTGAAAAGATAGATGCCGGATTATCCCCGTTCTTCATCTTATAGTCTTTTACATCCAGTGTGTCGATACAGACACCATATTGATAAGCGCGTTGCTGGCTGTCGATCCATTCGCTGTCGACTTCTTCTTCGGTTTGTTCGGGGGTGCTTTTACAGGAGAGACCTAATATGAATAATAAGATCAAAATAGGTGCAATGCTGAATCTCTTCATTATATCCTCATTTAGTGTTTATCCGTCAGGCTACAAACTTACAGAAAATATGGAAAAGAATTATAGGGTATGTTTGCCTGCTTTGTACCGGTTTGTTAATGTTAACTAAATAGCGTACTTTTGCGGAACAATTTGGACGGATTTGACGTCTTATTCCTGTAAGTGATATAACAAATAGTATAGATTTATGAAAAGAGTAATTTTTTATGTAATGATGCTCCCGATGGTACTTGGGATGATGATTTCTTGCTCCGAAGCAAAAGTAGACGCTAAGAAACTGGAAGGCAAATGGAATGTAATAGAAGTGAAAGGTGAAAAGATCCTGAAAGAAGGACTACCGTATATGGAGTTTGATATGGCACAGAAGAAACTGCACGGAAATGCAGGCTGCAACATGTTCAATACTACCGTTACATTGGATGACAATAATGTGTCTTCCATCACAATTGCGCCGGGAGCAGCTACTATGATGGCCTGTCCGGATATGGCAACAGAAGATGCCATCATGAAGGCAATGGGTGACGTGAATGCCGTAAAAGCCGGTAGCTCTGAAAGCGAAATGTTGCTGGTAGATAAAGACGGTAATACATTATTGGTTCTGTCTAAAAACTAATCGGAGATGAAGAAGTATTTATTTCTCTGTCTGGCTGTGGTAGGTATTGCCGTATTTGCCTCCTGTAAGTCGCAGAAAGCGGTGGTAGCATCGTTCTCTGACCTGGACGGTGAATGGAGTGTGGTTGAACTGAACGGAAAGAAACTGGATCCGGCAGACAGTAAACAGTTGATTGTAATAGATGTTGCCCGTAAGCACCTGTCAGGTAACGCCGGCTGTAACCGGATGAATGGCAATATAGAGTATACGGATGCCCAGAAAAACATAATCAAGTTCCCGCAGGTTGCAACCACCCGTATGGCTTGTCCTGATATGCAAGCTGAACAGGAGTTTCTGGAAGCATTGAATAAGGTGGTACGTTTCCAGGCTGAAGGAAATGTGAAACCGGTGAATACGATTGCTCTCTATGGCACCGACAATGGAAAGTTGATGGTTATTCAAAAGAAATAAGTAATGTTGAAAAACGTTGGGGAGGCGGTTCTGTAATGGGATCGCTTTTCTTCTTTATATCCGGTTGCCGGGAATCTTCAATGTAAAGCGGCTACCTTTGCCTTCTTTCGAACTGACCAGGATGTCCCCTTTCAACTGTTCGGCGATGGTCTTGCAGATAGAGAGTCCGAGACCGGTGCCCTGTGCAAATTCATTCTGTTTGTAGAAACGTTCGAATACTTTCTCGAGTGCATCTTCCGACATACCGATACCTGTATCTTCCACATAAATGTAAACCTGCTTTTCGTCTTCATTATATGTATATCCCAGCTTGATATATCCGTTCTTGGTGAACTTGACGGCATTGTTTATAAAGTTTGTGATAACCTGTGTAAAGCGGAAACGGTCTACGTGCACATCGATGGACACTTCAGGAATATCTTTAATAAATTGGATATGGGGAGGGATCAGCAGATGATGTGTCTGATAAAGCTCTTCCACTAAATCATTCAGTTTAAGAGTCTCGAAAGTAAAACTCATGCGGCCGGACTCGATGCGCGACAGCTCCAGAATATCGTTAATCAGCTTCAACAACAGGTTACTGTTCTTATTGATCGTATCTTTGAATAACTCTTTCTCTTCTTCTCCCAGGTCTTTTTCTTCCTGCAGGAGGTTGGAGAAACCGACGATGGCATTCAGAGGTGTCCGTATTTCGTGGCTCATATTGGCCAGGAAAGCCGATTTCATCTTATTGGCCTCTTCCGCTTTTTCCTGAAGAATGATGAGTTTCTGTTCTTTTTCCTTGAAAGACTGTATGTTCAGGCAAAGACCGAACACTGTTTGGTCTGGCTCTTTTTTATCTTCTCCCCGGTTGTAGCGTAACTCCCACCAGCTATATTTTTTCCCGCTGAAATTGAACCTGCATTGGATGGTCGTATCTTCCCAGATGTTGGAGTTGATATCCTGGATATGCTTGTTCAAATGCTCCTGGTCGTCCGGATGGGTCATGGATAACAGTTCGTCGAGCGACATTTTCCGAGGCTTGATCTGATTGGCTGTAAAGAAGTCATTCTCAAAAATGAATACCCCGTTTTCCAGTCGCCAGGCATACGTATTTCCGCCTTCCATTGCGAGCTGGAGGAAGCGCCTTTCTTGTATCAGGTTTATCTGTACCTGTCGTTTGCGCTTGTATTCACTCCTGTACAAATATAATAACTGGGTGATGATATAGATTACCAGGACTAAAAACAGAATGCCACCTATCATCATTGTTTTATGATAACGTTCGAAAAGGGGCATATTATAGATGATACTATGCCGGAAGATCTTTCTTTTCTATATTGAAACGCTGCATCTCATTCCAGTCAAAGGCATATACTTTCGGGCTTTCTTCCAGAGAAAAATCAGAAGGCTTACTTCCTTTTATTATGGAGGCAGCTCTTTCCGCTACAATTTCTGCTTGTATTTCCAGTGTGGTGAAATAGCCGCCTGTAATTCCTTTCCCATCATTAAATCCGTTATTGATCACCGTAAAATTCGGAACATTGGCCAGACGTCCGATGGTTAACACATCAAAGTCAAGAATGATCTGCAAGCAGGCAGTGTATGGCTTGCTCTCGAAAATAGCCAGCAATCCTTTTGCCGAAAGATAAGCCGTTTCAGTAGTGTACAGGATAGACTTTCCCGGCTCCCCCGGACAAATATCTTCCGGATATTCATTTTTCTTTTGATGGTATAGGCCGATCCGTATGGTTCTGCCCGTGCCTTTCACTTCTTCCTGGATAGTTCTGAATGACTCGCGCCCCATGAAGCGTAGATGCTTAAAGAAAAGTATATTGGAGGAACCGTATAATTTTTCTATCAGTTCGATAGTCGTTATGTAATCCGGCTTATCCCAGAAGCCGGTGAAGTTCGGGTGTTGTTCCAGCAAAAGCTGATTAGGAAAGTTTACGCCCGAGTAGACGACAGGCTTGGTTTTTCCCAACGAGTGGTTACAAGCCATCAGGGTATAGGTGGCCTGATCGTCGTTGACGAGTATGATATCTGGATTCCAGTCTTGGATCGAGTCAAGGTAGTGGTACATCCTGGCATTTTCTTCCGCTTCGTTATAGCGTTCGCTATCCAGGTAAAAGGTATGGATGTCAGTCCGGATATCTTGGTCTTCCAGCTTTTCTCCGATCAGGTTGCTGAACTTGGAGTACGTGACAAGTTCTTCCGTATAAGAATGGATTACCAGTATCTTGTATACAGGCTCATTCGTATGCGTCTTAAATACCCCGGATTTTGCCTCTGGAATGAGTAAAAGCAGGAAAAATAATATCTGTAGAAAGTTTTTCAAGGAATACTCCTATTAATTTATTATACCCTTTTCTGTTAATTTGCTTATTTCGATAATCGCACGCAAAGATAATTAAAAGGCTAACAAAATCAACGGTTCTTAAGAAATAGTTATTTTTTTACGGGATAATCCGGATATAATAAATATTTCTTTCTCATTTGCTTGTAAGTATCCAGTTCCGGCTTCCAGCTTTCCCGTATCTCTTCTTCCGTTAAACCCCTCACAATCTGGTATCTGAGTTCTTTTGTTCCGGCCAGTAAGTCGAACCATTGGGGACGGGAGAAGAAGAAGGCCTGGTCTTTCCCGGCTTTCTCGTAAAAATCCAGGAAGAAGCGCAAACTCAACCCACCCTCGAAAGGATATTCCCGAAGATCTACTCCATAACACTCTTTATCCTTTTGCAAAGGATTCGTATCGAATCCGGGAAGTGATACCGGTGTGAAAGAGAAATCCCCATATTTCCTGTCCGGGAAGCCGATTACCTGAAACGGATAATAAGTTCCCCGTCCGATACTGACATTCGTTGCTTCAAAGAAACATAACGAGGGATACAGGCGGATCGACTGGTCGTTAGGCAGGTTGGGAGAGGGTTTGACCGGCAACCAGTAAGGATCGCCATGCCGCCAGTTCTCCATTTTGACAATATGCAGTTTGCAACTGTCGGGCGAACTTTTCAGCCACCCTTCGCTATTGATCATCCAGGCCAGTTCGCCGACTGTCAGTCCGTGCAGGATAGGCAGAGGATCTACACCTACAAATGATTCAAAGCCTTTTTTACGGATCGGGCCATCTACAAAATCATTCGGGTTCGGACGGTCGAGCACGATGAACTCTACACCATTTTCGGCACATGCTTCCATTACGTAATGCATGGTACTTATATAGGTATAGAAACGTACCCCCACATCCTGTATGTCGAATACGACCACATCCAGTCCCTGCAATTGCTCGGCTGTCGGCTTTTTATTCTTTCCGTAGATAGAAACAATAGGAATACCCGTTTTCAGGTCGCGACTGTCTTTTATATCGGCTCCGGCATCTGCCGTACCTCTGAAGCCATGTTCCGGGGCAAAAACCTTTTTTACCTGGATTCCTTTCTCCAACAAAGCATCCAGTAAATGTTTCTGCTGTTTCTCGAGGATAGAAGTTTGGTTAACGACCAGTCCGACTTGTTTGTCCTGCAACAGGCGGGTCACTACGTCCATTCTTTCAGCTCCGAGTACCAAGGGAGCCTGCGGTGTAATAGCCTGAATTTCGGGCAAAAGTATCATGCCAAGTAGCCAAAGTGTAAGTCTGAAAACTGTTTTCATAATCTGTTTCCTAATGTATCTTGGATGCAAAAGTAGCAAATGTTCGCATCATTAAAGCTATGGAAAGAATTAAAAGTGTTTATATTTAACATGTTTCGCATGAACCATCCGCTTCTTGGCAGTGTTGAAATGGCATAAACATAAATAAAGAATCATATGGCAACGAAATTACCAAGAATAAAGGAAAAAGCGAAGACAGAAGCTTTAGTGTTGGATCACAAGGAAGAACGTTATCCGGTGCAGCAGGTGGCTACCAAAGGGGAAATAACAAAAAAGGAAGTAAAAGAAGCTGTACGTGAAATAAATCCGGACGAAGATAGTCTGGGCTGCCGGGGATGATTTTGTTTCATGCTAGTGAAACAACTGTTTCACCCTGATGGAACAACTGTTTCACTAGCATGAAACAAAATTATGTCAGGGAGAAGCAAACACTGATCTCCGGGGAAATATTTGGGGATGTCAAAGAGTAAATTATATATCTTTGCGGTCTGAATGCAAAACATAAATAAAAATGAACCCTATTGATATTATTTCAAAATATTATCCGGCGGAGTCGGATGCCTGGCATATTTTAGTAACACATAGCCGCAGCGTGACAGGCAAAGCCTTGAGCCTTGCCCGCCTGCATCCGGAAATGGAGCTCGATCTTCCGTTTATAGAGGAAGCGGCTATGCTTCACGATATCGGTATATTCCTGTGCAATGCACCGGAGATAGATTGCCACGGTTCCGCAGAATACATTTGTCACGGCTATTTGGGTGCCGACCTGATGCGGCAAGAAGGTTTCCCGCGTCATGCCCTGGTTTGCGAACGGCATACAGGAACCGGTATCACCTTGGAGATGATAGAACAAAGGCATCTTCCGTTGCCCCACCGGATAATGGTGCCGGTTTCGTTGGAAGAGCAATTGATTTGCTTTGCCGACAAATTTTACAGTAAGACGAAATTAGACAAAGAGAAGCCGGTCGAGAAGGTAAAACAGGGTCTTGTAAAGTATGGCGAGGAGACTGTAATACGTTTTGATAACTGGTGTAAACTCTTTTTAGGGGAATAAAAGCTGAAGGGCTCATTAATTTGTTATACATTTGCAAGCTGTAACGGATCGGTTGAGGCTCAACCGGCACTTGTCAACTTAATTAATGAAATACAGAGGTTTAATTATCCTATTATATTTCCTCGCCGGGGCTTTGATGATGTATTCGCAGGAGCTGGTTGCCCCGACGGATACTGTGTTGGCTGTTGTGGGGGATACGATAGTTCCGGTCGCAACTGACAGTACGGCACTGGCTTCTGATTCCATTCCTAAAAAACAGACCGGTCTCGACGCGCCTGTTGCTTATCAAGCAAAGGACTCTATTGTCATGACTGCCGGTAACTGGGCTTATCTGTACGGTGAAGGTGATGTAAAATACCAGCAAATCGGATTGCAGGCTGAAGTGATCGAGATGAATATGGACAGTAGTCTGGTATTCGCCAAATTCGGTCTCGACTCTATCGGTGAGGAGTTCGGTTACCCTTTGTTTAAGGACGGCGACCAGGAGTATGAATCGAAGACGATGCGCTATAACTTTACTACCCGGAAAGGATATATTACGGATGTGATCACCCAGCAGGGGGAAGGTTATGTAACAGCCGGCCGCACGAAGAAGATGGAAGACGATGTAATGAACATGGTAGGCGGTAAATATACGACCTGCGATGAGCACGACCATCCCCACTTTTATATTCAGATGACCAAAGCGAAGGTTCGGCCTAAAAAGAATATCGTTACCGGGCCGGTCTATATGGTTATCGAAGATGTGCCGCTTTACCCTATCGGGTTGCCTTTCTGTTTCTTCCCGTTCTCGAGCACTTATTCTTCCGGTGTGATCATGCCGACTTATACCGACGACTCCAATCGGGGGTTCGGTTTACGTGATGGTGGATATTATTTCGCTTTAAGCGATTATGTCGACCTGGCTGTAACAGGGGAAATATATACGAAAGGGTCGTGGGGACTTCAGGCGCAATCTTCCTATAGAAAAAGATACCGGTTCTCCGGTAATTTTAATGCCGCTTATCAGGTCACGAAGTTTGGTGACAAGGGACTTCCCGATTATAGTCTGAATAAAGACTTCCGGTTGAATTGGACACATTCGCAGGATCCCAAGGCGAATCCGTACCGTACATTCTCTGCTAGCGTGAACTTCTCGACCAGTAGTTTCGACCGTAATAAGGCAAATGGTTTCCTGAATCCCAATAACTCCGACGCTATCTCGAATACGAAAGGTTCGAGTGTCAATATTACGCAGCGTTTCCCGAATGCCCCATTGTCGCTTTCAGCTACAATGAACGTCAACCAGCGGTCGAGCGACTCTTCTGTCGCAGTCACTTTTCCTAACCTGACGATTACATTGAGCCGTATCTATCCGTTCAAGCGTAAGAATCCGATCGGAAAAGAGCGTTGGTACGAAAAGATCTCGATGAGCTATTCGGGATATTTCAAAAATAGTATTACTACAAAGGAAAACTTATTGTTCAAGTCGAATCTGATCAAGGACTGGAAGAACTCGATGGAACATAGTATTCCGGTCAGTGCTACTTTTACTGCATTCAAGTATATCAACATCTCCCCTTCATTCAATTATAAGGAAAGCTGGTATACAAGCAAGATAACGAAACAGTTCGACCCGCAACTGAATAGACTGGTAGACCGTGATACTACCTACGGTTTTTATCGTATCTACAACTATAATGCCTCTGTTTCTGCATCAACTACTTTATACGGTATGTATAAGCCGCTTCCTTTCCTGGGAGACAAGGTGCAGGCAATCCGTCACCGTATGGAGCCATCTATCAGTATCAGTGCAGCTCCTGACTTTGGAAGTAGCATTCATGGTTTCTATGATCATTATCAGTATATCGATGCTAATGGCGAACAGGTCGATTATGTATATTCTCCTTTCGCACATAACGGCTCTATTCCCGGCGGAAAGCAGGGAAGTTTGAACTTCTCTTTGGATAACAACGTTGAAATGAAGATCAAATCGGATAAGGACAGTACCGGTATCCGTAAGATTAGTCTGATCGATAAGCTGTCGTTGGGTATGAGTTATAATATGGCAGCCGACTCATTCAAATGGAGCGACCTTTCTGTCGGTCTGCGTCTGAAGTTCTCAAAGAATTATACCTTGAACCTGAATGGGCAGTTCGATACATACACCTATCAGGCTGACAGCAAAGGAAATCCTATCAGGGTCGATGTTCCACGTTGGAAAGCAGGTAAAGGTATCGGGCGTTTACGTTCTACCGGAACAAGCTTTTCCTATACCTTCAACAACGATACCTTCAGGAAATGGTTCGGAGGAGAAACGGATAGCAACATACCGGAAGAGAATATTGGCGACGGCGAACTGGAAGACCTGACCGCCGAGAACCCGAATGACGCCACCGTGCCGGAAGAGAAAGAAGGCGGCCGTTTACGTGGAAAGAAGAAAGATACCGGTGAATATGACGCGGACGGCTATCTGATCAGTAAGATTCCTTGGAGTTTGTCATTCAATTATAGCATGCAGTTGCGTTATGGAGATTTCGATCCGAACAAATTGGAATATAAATATGCATTAACGCATGCCTTGAGCTTTAACGGAAACATCCAGCCGACCAAGAACTGGAGTTTCAACTTCAATGCTACTTACGACTTTGACAATAAAAAGATCTCGTACATGACATGTAATGTGACACGTAACCTGCACTGTTTCCAGATGTCGGCGAGCTTCGTGCCGGTAGGGCCGTATAAATCGTACACTTTCTCGATCGCGGTAAGTTCTTCCCTGCTGAAAGACCTGAAATATAACCAGAGCAGTAATGTGCGTGAAGGACAAACCTGGTATTAATCATATAACCTAGATATAAAAGAAAAGGCGATGAAAACTATTCATCGCCTTTTCTTTTATATTCTGTTAGCCTTTTACCATTCAATCGGTGTCTGGCCGGTAGCAATCAGGTAATCGTTCGCCTTGCTGAAATGCTTATTCCCGAAGAACCCGCGGTAAGCGGAAAGGGGAGAAGGGTGTGCCGACTTTAAAATCATATTACGCGAAGCGTCGATAAACGCCCCTTTACGCTGTGCATACGATCCCCAAAGGATATAAACGATATGGCTGCGTTCTTCCGCCAGTTTGTGGATAACGGCATCTGTAAATGTCTCCCATCCCCTGTTCTGATGTGAACCGGCCTGGTGGGCACGCACAGTCAGCGTAGCGTTTAGTAGTAACACTCCTTGGTCAGCCCAGCGCAACAGGTTACCACTGGTAGGCATCGGCTTTCCCAGATCGCTTTCTATCTCCTTGAATATATTGAGGAGAGAAGGGGGGAAAGGCGTTCCATCCTGTACAGAGAAACAAAGTCCATGCGCCTGTCCCGATTCATGGTAAGGATCTTGTCCCAATATAACCACTCTGACCTTGTCGAACGGGCAATGCTCGAAAGCATTAAAGATATAAGGGCCGGGAGGATATACGGCTCCCTGGCTATATTCCTGTTTGACAAAGTTGATCAGCTCGTTAAAATAACTTTTCTCAAATTCAGGAGCTAACCGTTCTTTCCAGCTTTCTTCAATCTTTACATCCATAGTTTTATATTATATCAAGTGCATACCAGCAGCACGGGCTTCCTGACGCATTTCTTCCGGCCAGATACTTGCCTGGATCTCTCCGATATGAGCTTTACGCAGATAGAACATACACAGTCGGCTTTGTCCGATACCACCACCGATACTTTGAGGCAGTTCGCCGCTCAGCAGGCGTTTGTGGAAGTATAGTTCTCTCTTTTCTTCGGCATTGCAGATCGCAAGCTGACGTTCCATCGCTTCCCTGTCTACACGGATACCCATAGAAGATAGTTCCAGCGAGCGGTTCAGCACTTCATCCCAGACAAGTAGGTCGCCGTTTAGTCCGGTTTGACCGTTTTCTGCCACAGTCGACCAATCGTCGTAGTCTGGAGCACGTCCGTCGTGTTTCTCCCCGTTGCTCAACTTGCATCCGATACCGATAATGAATACAGCTCCGTATTCCTTGCAAATGGCGTCTTCCCGTTCTTTCGGTGTAAAGGTAGGATATTTTTGTAACAAATCCTCGGAGTGTATGAAATGAATCTGCTGGGGAAGTGTCGGCCTGATATTGGGGAACATTTCGTAAACCAGATATTCCGTGCGCACCATAGCGGCATAGATACGGCGTACGATCTCTTTCAGGTATTCAATATTGCGTTCGCTGGGGCTCATAACCCGTTCCCAGTCCCATTGGTCGACATAGAGCGAATGGAGGTTGCCGAGTTCTTCGTCCGAACGGATCGCGTTCATATCGGTGTAAATACCGTAACCTTCTTCTATATTATAATCGGCCAGCGTAAGACGTTTCCATTTGGCCAGTGAATGTACGATTTCGGCTTTGGAGTCGTTCAAATCCTTGATAGGGAATGTTACGGCGCGTTCGGTACCGTTCAGGTCATCATTGATACCCATCCCTTTAAGTACGAACAAAGGTGCCGTAACACGGCGCAGCCGTAGTTCGGAAGATAAGTTTTGCTGGAAAAAATCTTTGATTTTCTTGATCCCCATTTCTGTTTGGGATAGGTTAAGCAAAGCTTTATATCCTGCAGGTTTAATTAAATAGCTCATATACTTGTTGTGCTTTGTGTTTGTAAATTATGCGTGGCAAAGATAATGATTAATGGCAAAATAGCAATGTAGATGTCTCTTTTATTTGCAAAATGGCAGGATATATGGCTAAGAGAGTTGCAAAATATCAAAACATATGTTGTGCAACAGAAAAAGAAAGAAAGCGAAAACTCTTAGCCCCTACATTTGCTTTCCTGCGATATTATATTTACTTTTGCACCGTCTTTGGCCTGGTAGCTTAGTGAATAGAGCGTCAGATTCCGGTTCTGAAGGTCGAGGGTTTGAATCCCTCCCGGGTCACATTAAACGGCAGTAAACAAAAGCGACATCTTTAACAGGGTGTCGCTTTTTGTATTTTATAGTGTATCATTTGTAGTTAGAAAGCTATTAGGTTACAAGGAGTGGAAGCAATGAACATTTCTTTACTTCCTTTGTTTTATATATAGTTATTAATCTTATGTAAAAACTAGATAATATGTTGGCGATATACAGATTTTTATTCCCGTCTAAGCCGGACGGAACAACTATTTCACTGTTGTTATTGGCGTTACGTATCCTTTTCGGAGGATTGTTATTAACTCATGGTATCCAGAAATGGACTAACTATTCGGAAATGTCGGCTGTATTCCCTGATCCGCTGGGAGTTGGTAGCCAGGTTTCACTGGGGCTTGCTATCTTTGGGGAACTGGCTTGTTCGATAGGATTTATCTTTGGTGCCTTGTACCGCCTGGCTATGATCCCGATGATCTTTACCATGTGTATGGCATTTTTCGTTATTCACGGTAATGATGCTTTTGCGGTAAAAGAGCTTGCCTTTATTTATTTGGTCGTATTTATATTAATGTATATAACCGGGCCGGGTAAATTCTCGATAGACAGGTTTATCTCTGTGCCTCTGTCGAAAAGAAGGTGATGTATAAATGTGATATAAAAGAAAAGTCCGTT